>OLRJ01001429.1_pt1 | contig 20346 bp, 16 predicted proteins | sample 1672741 | NCBI WGS metagenome assembly OLRJ01 (sample SAMEA3136719, study PRJEB25190) | human gut metagenome | biome: human gut; feature: human-associated habitat; material: faeces | place: Austria | collected 2013
GACCAGCGTCCGCAGATGGGCGCAGCCGGAAAACGCCATTTCGCCGATCTGCCTGAGGCTTTCGGGCAGGATGACGCGGCGCAGGGCGGCGCATCCCTCAAACGCGCGCGGCGCGATGGCCACCACCGGGCAGGCTCCCGCCTCAAACTGAATATCCAGATCGTCTGCCTGCCGGTCGATGCAGCGCACGGCGGTCAGCGTGCCGTCGCCGTTGTCGGAAAAATCCATCACGTGCCGCCCCACCATCGCACAGGCGGATGAAAAGCGCGGGCGCGCCACGCTGTCCACAGGCGCGCTGAATCCATCCTGCATCATGATTCTGTCGTTTCCCTCTTGCACAAAAGGCGGCCTTCTGGTGAGCATGTCGATTCCTCCGAAATTCTGTCGCATATCGTCTTATTATAACATCGCCGAAACCGGATGACAATTCATTTTTTTGACCCGCTTTTCTTGACACTCCGAATCGCCCATGATATAGTTATAAATTGGATTGATTTGCCTTAGCGTTTCCAATGAAGAACGATTGAAAAGAGGAATATACGATGTCTCTTTCTGTCCTGCTGGCCGTCGCCTTCGTCGGCGCGGCGCTGTATTACGTCTGTCCGCTGCGCTTTCGATGGGTGCTGCTGCTCCTGCTGAGCTACGGCTTCTATCTGACCTGCGGCGTGTCCGCGCTGCCTTTCATCCTGATTACGACGCTGACGACGTGGGCGGGCGCGCTGAAAATCGGCCGGATCGGCGAAAGCGGCAAAGCTTATCTGCACGAACACAAGGCCGAACTGACCGCCGAGGAGAAAAAGGCGCGCAAAGCAAAGACGCGTTCCGCGCAGAGAATCTGGTTTTTCGCGGTGCTGCTGCTCAACTTCGGCGTGCTGGCCGTGCTCAAATATCTGAATCCCGTGATGGCATGGGGCGCGTCGCTGACGGGCAAGGATGCCCCGGCGCTGGGGCTGGTTCTGCCGCTGGGCATCAGCTTTTACACGTTCCAATCCATGGGCTATCTCATCGACGTCTACAACGCCAAATACGTGCCGGAAAAGAACCCGGCGAAGTTTGCGCTGTTCGTCTCCTTCTTCCCGCAGCTCATTCAAGGCCCGATCGCGCGCTTTGACCAGCTTGAAAGCCAGCTGGTTGAGCCGCACCGCTTTGATCTGGATAACATCGAGCGCGGGCTGCTGCTGATGCTCTGGGGCCTGTTCAAAAAGAAGGTCATCGCCGACCGTGCGCTGCCGCTGGTGGAAGCCGTTTTCGGCAATCAGAGTGCTTACGGCGGCGCGGTCATCGTCGTCGGTGTACTGTTTTACTCCCTCCAGCAGTACGCGGATTTCTCCGGCGGCATCGATCTGGTGACGGGCATCGCCCAGCTCTTCGGCATCCGGCTCGCGCCGAACTTCAAGCGGCCGTATTTCTCCGTCTCCCTCGGCGACTTCTGGCGGCGCTGGCACATCAGCCTGGGCAGCTGGATGCGCGACTACGTTTTCTATCCCTTCGCGCTGACCCGGCCCGTCTCCCGCATGAGCAAGGCGCTCAAAAAGAAAGTCGGCACGCACATCGCCCGCGCCCTGCCCGCCGCGCTGGGCAACATTCTGGTGTTCTTCCTCGTCGGCATCTGGCACGGCGCGCAGATGAACTACGTGCTCTGGGGCCTGTATAACGGCGTGATCCTCGCGTTCACCGCGCTGGTCGAGCCGGTTTATAAAAAGATGAACGAGCGCCTGCCTCGCCTCACCGCTTCGGGCGGCTTCCACCTATTCCGCATTCTGCGCACGTTCCTCGTCGTCAACATCGGCTGGTATTTCGACCGCTGCGTGCGCGCCTGCGACGCGTTTGACATGCTGCATAAGACGCTGTTCGCCTTTCAGCCCGCTCAGCTGTTCGACGGCACGCTCGGCAGCCTCGGACTTGCCGCGAAGGATTACCGCATTCTGCTGATTGCGACGTTCCTGCTCTTTATCGTCTCCCTCATGCAGGAACGCGGCGTAAAGGTGCGCGACTTCGTGCTCTCCCGCCCGCTCGCGCTGCGCTGGCTGATTCTGTATGTTTTCATTCTCTTCGTGCTGGCGACGTTCGGCGGCTCCAATGTCGCCGACTCCGGCTTCATGTACGCGGTATTCTGATCGGAGGCGGCAATTTGAAAAACAAAACGCTCCGCGGCCTGCTTCGCCTCGCCGCCTTCGGCCTTTGCTTTGTGCCGGTGCTGCTGTTTGCCAACACCTTTCTCATCAAGACGGATACCTATGCCCGGCTGACGCTGGCGGAGATGAAGCAGCGCAGCGACATCGACATGGTGTTTGTCGGCTCCTCCATCGTGCGCGACCATTTCAACGCCGAGATGATCACGAAGGAAACCGGGCTGGAAAGCTTTTCGCTGGGCATTCCCTGCGCGGCGCTGCAAGCCGATCTGGCGATGACCAAAGAGTTTTACCGCACCAATCATCCTGAGTGGACGGTGCTCGTCGTCGAGCCGTTCACGTTCGACACGGTGAAAGAGGGCATCGAGGCGCAGTACGAGCTGATGCCGTATCTATCCTCCCCCGTCGAGCGCGTCAAATACTATCTGAACCTCTGCCGGGAGGACGGATGGTATCTGGACAGGCTGTGCATGTTCCGCGACTTCGCCGTCGATTCGTTTTCGGATTTCACGAAGACCGTCGGCCTGCATTTCTGGCCGTTTGAAACCTACGAAAACCTGAAACCCAAGCTCGATAAGCGCATGAGTTATGAGGGCCGCGGCTTTGTGCGCTACAACACGAAAGACCGCGCCAAAAAGACCATCCGCCAGCAGATCATCCGCGAATACACCGGGTATTATTACGACCTGTTCCCGCGTTCCAAAGAGATGCTGCTGGAATACCGCGATCTGGTGGCGCAAAACGGCTCCAAGCTGCTGGTGTTCATCTATCCAAACCTGACGGTGCATAATCTCGCCATCCCCGGCTTTCTGGATTACAACGAGGCGCTGATGCGCTTCTGCAAGGAAAACGACATCGAGTGCGTCAACTTCTCGCTGGCCAGGCCGGAACTGTATCCCCGCAAGACGGACGAATACTATTTCGACCTGTATCACATGGTCGGCGACGGTTCGGATATTTTCAGCTACTGCTTCTCCAAATTCTTCAACGCCTTCAAGGCGGGCGAAGACACAAGCGGCTGGTTCTATTCCGGAAAGTGGGAATACCTCCAGTCCGTCACGGTCATCCCCAACTGCTGGATTCAGACTTACCAGCCGGAGGAAGACTGGAACATGGCCTGGGAGCAGGACAAGCAGACCGTCAGCGCCGCCAGCGAAAACGGCACGCGGGACGTGTATCTGGCCAACTGCAACCACGGCCCAAGCGTCACGCCGGAATACCGCTTCTTCCTTCGCGACGAATCCACGGGAACGGAAACCCCGCTGACCGATTGGCAGACGGAAGGCATTCTCTCCTGCGCCAAAGGCGAACTGACAGGAGCGTGCATCCGCGTCTATGCCCGCGCGCAGGGCGGCGAAGACGATCCTGAGCTGCATTTCGATTTCCACCCCGGCGAGGATGAAGAACCCTGCCTGCAAGTTTGATTTTTTTCGGGAGGCTTCCCTTCGTGAACAAAAACATTCGATCTTTTCTTCGGTTCGGCGCGTTCCTGCTGATCCTCGTGCTGGTGGTGCTGCTGGCCAACGCCGTGCTCATCCAGACCGATACCTATTCCGCGCTTCCACTCGCCGAGCTGAAAAGCCGTGACGACATCGATCTGGCCGTCGTCGGCTCGTCCATCGTCGGCGAACACCTCAACGCCAACCTCGTCAGCGAGCAGACCGGCTTAACCGCCTTTTCGGCTTCCGTGCCCAGCCTGTCCCTTCAGGGCGAAATCGCGCTGACCCGCGAAATCTATCGCAAAAACAGCCCGGCTTACACCGTTTTGAGCCTTGAACCGTATAACCTCAACAGCGCCAAGGAATATACCTCGGCTTACTACCGGCTCACGCCCTATCTCTCCTCCTGGCGCGACAAGATTACCTATTATCTGGACGCATGCCGGGAAGACGGCCTGTATCTCGACCGCCTGTTCATGTTCCGGGAGTTCGGCGTGGAATCCCTGTCGGACATCCTCAAGACCGTCGGACTGCGGCTCAATCCGCTGAAAACCTATGAAAAGCTCAAACCGACGCTCGACGATACCGTGACCTACGAGGGAAGCGGCTTTCTGCGCTATGACCGCGAACCGGACGTGGCGGATCTCGTGCGCGAAAAGCTTCAGCGCGAGGAAATGCCGGACGGCTATGTCTACGAGCTGCTGGAGCCGACTAAGGCGCTGCTGCTGCGCTACAAGGCGCTCTGCGAAGAAAAGGGCAGTCAGCTGATGATTCTGCTGTTTCCGAATCTGACGGCGCACGCGCTGGCCGAGCCGGAATACCTGCCTTATTGCGAAAGCCTGATGGCCTTCTGCCGGGAAAACGGCATTCCGTGCTATAATTTTCAATACGTCAAGGCCGATTACATGGAGAACCTCGACGCGTATTACTACGACCTGTACCACCTCAACGGCGAAGGCGCGGACAAGTTCAGCGCGTTCTTCGCGCGCTTTTTCAACGCCTACGTCGGCGGCGAGGACGTGGACGGCTGGTTCTACGCAGACAGCGCGGAATACCTCGCTTCCGTCGATCTCGTCACCAACGCATGGCTGATGCGGCGCGGCGACCAGTTTGTCGCGGACTGCAATCGGGGCACGCAGGTCACGCCGCTGTATCGCTTCTGCCTCTCTACGGACGGCGTGCAGACCCTTCTGCGCGATTACAGCGAGGATAACACCCTCCCCGTGAGCGCCGTGCCCGCCGGAAGCAGCGTTTTTGTCTACGCCGTGCCCGCCGGTCAACCGGACGCCGAACCGGTGTTCGACATGATCTGGTCCAGCGAGCTGGGCGCATACGGCACTTGAACATTTGCCCTGAATCGGGTATAATAGAATAACACTTGGCGGGACGCGCTCAATGTGCGTTCCGCTTTTTTACTCCTTCCGTCTGCCTTCATCCGCCAACCTTCGGCGTTTTTCATCGTCTGAATCCACCACAGGTGGCGACGATTCCAAACGTCCCTCTGGGAGGGAGGCTTTATCTTCTCGCCGTCACAACTTATACCCAAATGCTTCCTCTTAGAGAGCATAAAGCCTGCCGCCCGCTGTGCGGGAAGCAGGCAGGCGAATGTTGAAGGAGTTGCAAAGCTGCATTTGAGGAATAAAATCATGAACAATCTGATTCTGGATTACATGGAGCAGACCGCCGCGCGTCTGCCGGAAAAAACCGCCTTTGCCGACGAACAGACTTCCATCGCCTTTGCCGCGCTCGTTTGCCGCGCGAAAAAGGTTGCCAGCGCGCTGATTCCGCTTGTGCCGCCGCGCAGCGTCGTCGGCTTCTATATGGACAAAGGCGTCGAAACCGTCGTGGGCTTCATGGGCGCGGTCTATGCCGGGTGCGCCTATTCGCAGCTGAATCTGCGCCATCCCGCGCCGCGCGTGCGCGCGATGCTCGAAACGCTGGATACGCCGATCGTCGTCACCAATCGGGCGCACCTGGCTCAGCTGGAAGACATCAACCCGCCCGCGCGCATTCTGCTCATCGAAGAGCTGGAAGAAACGCCGCTTGACGAGGACGCGCTTTCCGTCGTGCGCGCGCAGATGATCGACGCCGACCCGCTCTACGTCAATTTCACCAGCGGCTCGACCGGCACGCCGAAGGGCGTGGTCGTCTGCCACCGCAACGTGTGCGAGTTTATCCCCTGCTTTGCGGAAACGTTTGCCATTACGGAAAATGACGTGCTGGCCAATCAGGCGCCGTTTGACTTCGACGTATCCGTCAAGGATATTTACAGCGGCCTGTTCACGGGGGCGCGCGTGGAAATCGTGCCGACGGCGTATTTCACCAACCCGACAAAGCTGATGGATTTCCTCTGCGACCGCGGCGCGACGCTGATGGTCTGGGCGGTCAGCGCGCTGTGCTTCCTGACGACGATGAACGCGCTGGCCTACAAAACGCCGACGACGCTTCGCGCGATCCTCTTTTCCGGCGAAGTCATGCCGATCAAGCATCTGCACAAGCTGCAAAAGTATCTGCCAGGCGTGCAGTACGTCAACCTCTACGGCCCGACGGAAATCACCTGCAACTGCACGTACTACATCGTGGACCGCGAATTCGCCGAAAACGAGACGCTGCCCATCGGCGTGCCGTTCAAAAACGAGCGCATTCTGCTGCTCACGCCGGACGGCGGCGAGGCCGTGAAGGACGGCGAAATCGGCGAGCTCTGCGTCAGCGGCACGTCCGTCGCACTGGGCTATTACAAGGACGCGGAACGCACCGCCGCCTGCTTCACCCAGAACCCGCTCAATCACGCGTATCTGGAGCCGATCTACCGCACGGGCGACCTCGTGAGGGTCAACGAGCGCGGCGAAATGGTCTATGTCTCCCGCAAGGATTTCCAGATCAAGCACATGGGCCACCGCATCGAGCTGAGCGAAATCGAGGTGCAGATGACCGCCGTGCCCGGCGTGGAGCGCGCGCTGTGCGCCTATCTGGAAGACAAGGGCAAGATTCTCGCTTTCTACACGGGCGAGGCGGACAAGGCGGCCATCACGGCCGCGCTGCGCGAAGTGCTGCCCGGTTACATGATTCCCAACCTCTTCATGCAGGTGGAGGCCATGCCGCTCAACAAAAACGGCAAAATCGACCGCGCCGCGCTGCTGAGCCAATATGCCGCCGCAAAGGCTGCCAAAAAGGAGGCGCGACATGGATAATCTCTTTTCCATTGCCGAGCGCTTCGGCACGCCGTGCTTCGTCTTTGACGAGGTGCAGCTGGAAGCGCGCATGCGCGCCGTGCGCGAAATCGTGCCGAAAGCCGTCGGCCTGTGCTACTCCATCAAGGCCAATCCGTTTCTGATTTCGGCCATGCGCGGCCTGGTCGGCACGCTGGAAGTGTGCAGCCCCGGCGAGCTGGAAATCTGCCGTCAAATGGGCGTTCCGGCGGACATGGTGCTCTTTTCCGGCGTGAACAAGACAAAAGCCGACGTGGAACGCGCGATGGATTTGGGCGTGACCCATTTCACCTGTGAATCGCCGCTGCACATCCGCCTGATTGACGAAGCGGCGCGCGCGCGCGGCAGGGTTTATCCCGTTCTGCTCCGGCTGACGGCAGGTTCGCAATTCGGCATGGACGAGCGGGATTTCTTCGCCGCGCTTGACCGCCGTGCCGATACGCCGAACATCCGCATCGAGGGCGTGCATTATTTTTCCGGCACACAGCGCAAGAAACTCGACAGCCAGCGCAAAGAGCTGGCGATGCTGGCCGAACTGACCCAGAAATTGAAAACGGCATACAGCTTTGAAACCGTGCGCGTGGAATACGGGCCGGGGCTGTATTTCCCGTATTTCAATCATGAGGATCACAGCGACACGCTTGCGCCGCTTCGTGAGCTTGCGCCGGATTTGGGCGCGCTGGCCGAGCGCTGCGAACTGACGATTGAGATGGGGCGCTTTTTCGCCTCCGAATGCGGCGCGTACCTGACCCGCGTCATCGATACGAAGGTGAACTGCGGCACGGCCTACGCGATTCTGGACGGCGGCATTCACCACGTCAATTATCTGGGCGGCAACATGGGCATGCGCGTGCCGATCATCCGTCAATCTTCCGTGCGCGAAGGCGAGATGCAGCCGTGGGCGCTGTGCGGCAGTCTCTGCACGACGGCGGACGTTCTGGTGCGCAAAGCCGAGCTGCATCCGCTGGATCAGGGCGATATTTTGGCGTTCATGAACATCGGCGCGTATTCGGTGACGGAAGGGCCCGCGCTCTTCCTCAGCCGCGACATGCCGAGCATTATTCTACACGGCAAAGGCGGCGACCGTCTGGCCCGCGGCGCGGTGCACAGCTGGGAGCTGAACCACGAGTAACGTTTTTGGGGCTTTGCCCCAACCCCCGCCAAGAACCTGAGGTTCTTGGATTTCCCACTATGATGGGATTCTGTAATGACGGCAAACACACTCTTTCCGTCTACTTTCAACAGTTCCCTCCGGAGGGAGCCGGTGCGAAGCGGCGGATGGAGTTTAACAAAAAGGAGTAATTGATTATGCGTGACACCATTCTGGAAATCCTCGAAGACATCGGCGAGGACGTTGACTTTGACACCTGCGAAACCCTGATCGACGACGGCATTCTCTCTTCTCTGGATATCATTCAGCTCATCGGCGCGCTGAACGACGAGTTTGATATCTCCATTCCCGCGACGGAAATCATTCCGGAAAACTTCAACAGTGTGGACGCGATGGCCGCGATGGTCGCGCGTCTGTCCGAGGAGTGATTCAGATGAAGCAGGAAGTCGCTTCTTTCCTCAACTATGTAGCCGCCTCCCCGACGGTATTTCAGGCGACGCAGCAGGCCTGCGACATGCTGGAAGCCGCGGGTTTCACCCGCCTTTCCGAACAGGCGGCGTGGAACATCGTCCCCGGCGGGCGCTACTTCGTGACGCGTAACCGCTCGGCGGTTGTCGCGTTTGCCGTGCCGGAAAACGGCCTTACCCACTGCCAGATTGTCGCCAGCCACGGCGATTCTCCGACCTTCAAGCTCAAGGCACATGCCGAGGGCGAGGCTGCGGATGCGTACATCCGGCTGAACGTCGAGCGCTACGGCGGCATGATCATGTCCACGTGGTTCGATAAGCCGCTCTCCATCGCAGGCCGCGCGCTGGTGCGGGAAAACGGCCGGCTGACGACAAAGTTGGTCGATCTGGAGCGCGACGCGGCACTGATTCCGAACATGCCGATCCACTTCAACCGCGACATCAACAACGGTTACAGCTACAACCCGCAGGTGGATATGCTGCCGCTCTTCGGCGACAAAGACGCGAAAGGCGCTTTGGGCGCCGAAATCGCCGCCAAGGCGGGCGTGCCGGAAGCGGACGTCGTGGCCTGCGACCTGTTCCTCTACAACCGGACGCCCGCCAGCGTTTGGGGCGCGCACGAAGAATTCTTCTCCTGCCCGCGCATTGACGATCTGGAATGCGCGTATACTTCCCTCGCCGCGTTTATCGCCGCTCCGGCAGCCGGTCACGTGAACGTCTGCGCCGTGTTTGACAACGAGGAAGTCGGCAGTCTCTCCAAGCAAGGTGCGGATTCCACGCTGCTTGGCGACGTGCTGAATCGTGCATTGGCTTCTCTCGGCCTGTCGGACACGCAGATTCGCGCGGCGCTGGCCTCCAGCTTCATGGTTTCGGCGGACAACGCGCACGCCGTTCACCCGAACCATCCGGAAAAATACGACGAGCTGAACCGCACATTCATGAACGGCGGCGTGGTCATCAAGCACAACGCCAACCAGAAATACACCACCGACGCGGTTTCCGACGCGATTTTTGCGGAAATCTGCGCCAAGGCGGGCGTGCCCGTGCAGCATTTCGCCAACCGTTCGGATGTTCTCGGCGGCTCGACGCTGGGCAATCTTGCCAACGCGCATGTCTCGATGAACACCGTGGATATCGGTCTGGCTCAGCTGGCCATGCACTCCAGCTATGAGACGGCGGGCTGCGCCGATGTGGATTACATGATCCGCGCACTGGCGGCCTTCTATCAGACGAATATCGCTTCCTTCGGTGACGGCGAATATCAGCTGGGCTGATTGCGCTCCCGCTCATGGCGGCTCGCCGCCCTGTCCGCATGCGCGGATACGCGGCAGAGCGCAAACGCCAAGAGTATGATCGCCGCAATGCCTAAACAAACGATAAAAGCCAGCAGCATATTTTCACCTCCCGCTTTCAGTCTATCCGTTTTCGCGCCGTCCTATTGCCGGACGGCGCTTTTTTTAACTCGCAGGAAATTGCATAAAGGCTGCCCGCTTTTTAACGCGAAGCGATCGGGCGCTCCGAAACGGCCGCTTTTACCCGTCATGCGCTTTCTTCTCTTCATTTTGAAAGTATTCTGTTTTCAAAATTCAAAATATCGTTTTAATTCGCTTGATTTTTCCGTTTCGTGCATGTATAATGAATCCATCTTTGCATATGGTGAATGAGGAGGCCGTCCTATGAACCGCGATGAACTGGAAAAACGAAATGTCGGCGAAAACCTGGATACCCTGATGAACCTCGATCCCCGTGGCTACGGCGTGTGCCGCATTCTCTACGCCGGAAGCCGAAAGGCCACGGGCGAGCCGCTGACCATGCACGCCGCGCAGACGCTCGTGGACGCCGTGAAGCCCGGCGATCTGGTCTATATTCTGACGGGCTTTGTGCTTCTGCCGCATAAGGTGCCGGAGATGGACGGCATGGTTTCCTCCATGCTGCTGGCCCGCGCGCTCGTGCTGGCTTTTGACGCCAAGCCGATCATCGTCTGCCCGGTAGATTGCGTGCAGGCCGTCAAAAACTGCGCCGCCGTCGTCGGCCTGCATATCTATGAGGATATTGCCGCCGTGCGCGAACTGCCCATGAGCATGGGCGTGGTCAGCTTCACCAAAGACGCGAGCCACGCCGCAGCAGCAGCCGACGCACTGCTGGCGCAGGGCATGCCCGCCGCCGTCGTCTCCATCGAAGCGCCGGGCGCAAACGACGCAGGCGTTTACCACAATGCGGGCGGCATGGACGTCTCCGTTCTGGAAGCCAAAACCGACGCGCTCTGGGCCAAACTGCGCGAACTGGGCGTACCGAGTGTAGCCATCGGCGACCTCGGCAACGAAATCGGCATGGGCAAAATCGCCGACCACATTCGTTCCTTTGTGCCCTTCACCGCGCGCGGCGAATGCAGCTGCGGCTGCAAGGGCGGCATTCTGGCGCAGAGCACGGCGGACAGCATCATCACCGCGACCTGCTCCGACTGGGGCTGTTACGGCCTGATGGCCGCGCTGGCCTATCTGCTGCGCAACATCGACATTCTCCACACCGAAGAGATGGAAGCCGAGGTCATGCGCGCCGCCTCCCGCAGCGGTCTGATCGATATGACGGGTTCGCTGTTGCCCGGCATCGACGGCTTCAACCTGAAAATGAACGTTTCCATCCTCAGCCTGATGCGCCAGTGTACCGATTATGCGCTTCGCTACTCCCATCGTTCCGATCGCTGGTTTGGCCCGGTTCTGGAAAAGCACTTTTTTGAGTAAGGACGTGACACTATGGATTTGCGCCCCGTCGGCGTGAACGGCATTCTGGCCGTGCTCGGCGACTCCATTTCCGAACAGACCGGCGCGCAGGTTGCCGCGCTTCGGGAAGCGATTGCCGACGCGCATATCAGCAGCGTGGAAGAAACCATCCCCGCTTATGCTTCATTGCTCGTCAAATATGATCCGTTTCTGACCGATTACGCCGCGCTGTGCGACCGTCTGCGCGCGCTGGAAAAGCGGCTTTCCGTTTCCGCGGTTCAGACGGGAAAAATCGTCGAAATCCCCGTCTGTTACGGCGGAGTATACGGCGAGGATCTGCCTTTTGTCGCCAAACACGCGGGTCTGAGTGAAAAAGAGGTCGTCGCGCTGCACAGCGCCCAGCCCTACCGCATTTATATGCTCGGTTTTCTGCCGGGGTTCCCGTATTTGGGCGGGCTGAACGAGCGGCTGCACACACCGCGTCTGTCCACCCCGCGCACCAAAATCCCGGCGGGCAGCGTGGGGATCGGCGGCAAACAGACGGGCATCTATCCGATGGAATCCCCCGGCGGCTGGCAGCTCATCGGTCGAACGCCGCTGACGCTCTTTGCGCCGGGCGAACCCCTGCCCTATGCGGCGGGCGACCGCATCCGGTTTGTGCCCATCGATGAAGATGAATTTGCGCGCATCCGCAAAGGCGAGGAGGCGAAACGCCATGACGCTTAACATCGTTTCGCCCGGCCCGCTGACCACCGTTCAGGATTTCGGCCGCTTCGGCCATCAGGCGGAGGGCTATCCGGAGTGCGGCGCATGCGACAAATACGCGCTGGCGCTGGCCAATCTGCTCTGCGGCAATGGCGAGTGCCCGCACATGGCAGGGCTTGAATACACGCTGGCCGGGCCGACCCTCCGTGCGGATGATTATACGCTCGTCGCGCTGACGGGCGGCGCAGTCGAGCCGAAGGTCAACGGAAAACGCGTAAACATGTTCGAGCCGCTTCTGCTCGCCCCCGGCGATACGCTGGAAATCGGCATGCTCGTCTCCGGCCTGCGCGGCTATCTGGCCGTGTTCGGCGGGTTTGACATCCCCCCCGTGCTCGGCAGCCGCTCCACCGATCTCAAATGCCATATCGGCGGGTTAAACGGCCGCGCGCTCAAGGCGGGCGACGTTCTGCCCGTTCTGCGCGCGTTTGAACTGCCGCAGGAACGCTTTCGGCCGCTCCAAAAGCGCGTGCGGGCAGCCGCGCTGGAAGACTGGGCGTTGACCACGCTGACCCCTCACGGCTTCATCGGCGCGCAGAAATTCCCGCTGCTGCGCGTCGTGCTCGGCCCGCAGGATGGGATGTTCACCGAAAAGGGGCTGTTTGATTTCAAATCCGCTCTCTACACCGTCACGCAGGATTCCAACCGCATGGCCGCCAAGCTCAACGGCGCGGCGATCGAGGCCAGGGCGGGTGTGGACATCCTCTCGGACGGCATCGTGGAAGGCTCGGTACAGATTTCCGCAAACGGTCAGCCGATTGTGATGCTCACCGATCACCAGAGCACGGGCGGCTATGCCAAAATCGCGACGGTCATTCCGTGCGACATTCCCACGCTGGCACAGGTTCGCCCCGGCCAGCTCGTCGGCTTCCGCGTCGTGACGGTGGAAGAGGGTACAGCCGCCTGCAAAAAAGAAAAAGATAAATGGGCTTATCTCAAGGAGAAGATCGACCATGACTGATTATTCATCCGCCAGCCCGAAAGCTGTGCGCGAACTCATTCGCGAAGGCAAAATCGCCACGCCGACCACAGGCATGTGCGACGGTTATGCGCAGGGCAACCTCGTCGTGCTTCCCAAAGAACTGGCGTGGGATTTTCTGCTGTTCTGCCAGCGCAACCCGAAGTCCTGTCCGCTGCTGGAAGTCGCGGACGCGGGCAGCCGCACCTTTCCCATCTTCGGCGCAGGGAGCGACATTGCGCGCGACATTCCGAAATACCGCGTCTATGAAAACGGCGTGATGGCAGGCGAATATACGGACGTATCGGCGTTTTTTGACGATCCAAGCCGCGAGCTGGTCAGCTTTTTAATCGGCTGCAGCTTTTCGTTTGAAAGCGCGCTGCTGGAGGCGGGCGTTCCCGTCCGCCAGATTGAAGAGGGCGTGAACGTGCCGATGTACAACACGAACATCTCCTGTGCGCCGGCCGGCGTGTTTTCGGGCAACATGGTCGTGAGCATGCGGCCGATTCCGCACGCGCTCGTGCCCGCCGCCGTCGCCATCACGGCGCAGATGCCGCGCGTCCACGGCATGCCGATTCAGATCGGCTATCCGGAGGCCATCGGCATTCACGATCTTGCGCACCCGGATTACGGCGACGCGGTCACGATCCGCGAGGGCGAAGTGCCGGTCTTCTGGCCGTGCGGCGTAACCCCGCAGGCGGTCGTCATGCACTCCAAGCCGCCGTTTGTCATCACGCATGCGCCGGGGCACATGTTCATCACGGACGTGAAAAACGCCGTCTTGAAGCTGTAACGGGAAACGGGAAAAAACGATGGGCTGCCGCCCATACCCGCTTGGGGACAAGTCCCCAAACCCCTTCTTCGCTTCGCGGCGGTTTAAATCGATATTTTCATGCGTTATTGCGATGCAATAACGCAAATGGGAGGTGCAGGAACCTCAGGTTCCTGCCGGGGGTTGGGGCAGCGCCCCAAAGAAAGGTTTATACGTATGATTTCTGTTGACTTGAACTGTGACCTCGGCGAAAGCTTCGGCGCATATACCATCGGCATGGATGAAGCCGTCATCCCGCTGATTACCTCCGCCAATGTCGCCTGCGGCTACCACGCGGGCGATCCGCTCGTGATGGCGAAAACCGTCTCGCGCTGCCGCGAGGCCGGCGTGCATATCGGCGCGCACCCCGGTTTCCCCGATCTGATGGGCTTTGGCCGCCGCAGCATGAACGTCTCCCCCGCCGAAGCGAAAGCCTACATTCAATATCAGCTCGGCGCGCTGGAAGCTTTCTGCCGTGCCGCGGGCGTGCAGATGCACCACGTCAAGCCGCACGGCGCACTCTACAACATGGCGGCAAAGGATGAAAAGCTGGCGCGCGCCATCGTCGAGGGCATCTGCGAAGTGGACGACCGTCTCACCCTTTTGGCGCTCAGCGGAAGCGAAATGCTGCTTGCCGCCGAAAAGGCGGGACTGCGCGCCGCCAGCGAGGTCTTCGCCGACCGCGGCTATCAGGCTGACGGCACGCTTGTGCCCCGAAGCAAGCCCGGCGCAATGATTACCGATGAAACGCAGGCCATCGAGCGCGTCGTGCGCATGGTCACGGAGGGCGTTGTCACCGCCGTGGACGGCACGGACGTTCCCCTTCGCGCGGATTCCATCTGCGTTCATGGTGACGGCGAAAAGGCGCTGCTTTTCGTGCAGAAAATCCGCGCCGCGCTGGAATCAAAGGGCGTTGCGCTGAAGGCGCTGTAATCTTCTATCCAAACAGCCCCGCAGTCGGCTTTCGCCGAATCTACGGGGCTGTTCTTTATCCGATTTTCTTTGGCCTGAACGTTTCTCCGTCAAACGCCCATATTTCTTCAAAACCGCATGCCTTGAGCAGTGCCTTGGCCTGCCCGAACGCGCAATCCACGGTATCGGTGCTGTGCGAATCGGAGGAAATGGTCACGCGGGCGCTGCGCCTTTTAAGCTGCTCCAACGCCCAACGGGACGGATACGGCGCGGTTCGCCAGCCGCGGCTGATGGCGCCGGTATTCACCTCGAAGATTTTGCCCGCCGAAACGAGCGCATCCATCGCGTCAAGCGCCGCCGCTCGATAGCGCGGGCTTGTTTCGTCAAAGAAGCGTTCCCCTTCGTCAAACTTGGTCAGCAGGTCAAAATGCCCGACGATCTGCGCGCGCGGCTCGTCGGCAACGCGTTTGAGCTGGCCGAAATAGCATTCCGCCGCGGCGTCGCTGTCGCCGTCAAAATGTTCCGCCAGAAAACAGCGCGTCGTCTCCGGGCTGTCGTCCACGGTGGGATAAGCCTCCGGGTCATCCCCCACGGGCAGGAAATGCGCCGAACCGATGGCGTAATCAAAGGGTTCGAGCCAGCCTGCATCGCTGAGCACATCCCATTCCACGCCCGCATACACGGCAATCTGTCCGGCATATTTCGCTTTGAGCCGCCGCATTTCATGCAGAAACGGCGCGACGTTCTCCGCCTTTGCCGCCCAGCCGTTCGCAAACGGAAGCGGGCTGTGAATACTGATGCCCGCCGAATCCATTCCCGCCGCCAGACAGGCGCGGATCATTTCTTCCGGCGTATTTTTACCGTCGCAAAAAACGCTGTGCGCGTGCAGATTCTGCACCATCAATACCACATCCAGTTCTTGAACCAGTTCATCCGCGCCAGCCACTCGCGGGAGACCTCCAGCCCCGACGCATAGGGATAGAACGCGATAAACAGCGCCACGGCGGCCACGCCGAGCACAAGCATCAGCGCATGACTGAGCTTTTTGTTATGCCGTTCCAGATAGCGCAGCCCCTGCGCCGTCGCCAGAATGATAAACGGCACGCTGGCGAAGTAGTGATAGATAAACGTCAGGCGGCTGACCAGCACCCACGGCAGATACGCCGACAGGAAGCCCACCGCAATGACCGGCATCGCGCGGTCGTATGCGTCGTCCCGTCCGCATGTGACGCGCAGCATCGGCAGGGCGTTGCGATATGCGCTGTACCCCAGCACAAAGAGGATGGCGACAAGGCCCGTCCACCAGACCGCCGGATTGCCGAACGCCATGATTGTGCTCGCCTTGCCCATTGCCGGGAAAGCCGCGCTGTAATACCACATCGGCTTGATGATCAGCGGCCACTCGTACCACGGCGAAGAGAAGTAATGCGTCGCAACGAGGTTCTTGTGATACTCGAACATCGTCACCTGCGCGTTCCAAATGCGCTCAAACGTCTTGAGGTTCAGCTTCACCTCGCCGTAAGCGCTCAGATACGGAATATAGCTCAGGCAGTAGATCGCCAGCGGCACAATTACGAAGAAGACCACGCACGCCGCCAGCGTCGCCGCGCCGTTTTGCACAAAACTGTCTGCCGCGCGCGCAAAGGCCGGATCTTCGTTCCGATACCGTTTCGCATAGACGCTCTGTTTATATAGCGTGATGAACCGCGAGAAGAAGAGCACCGCCAGCCCCACCGCGCCGTAACAGCCAATCCACTTGCTGGCGATCGCCAGCCCCATGAACACGCCGGAGAAGAACAGCGGTACGAGCGTTTTCCAAAGCTTCTGGTGATAAAAGCTCATCTGCATCCAGCGCGCCATGAACAGGAACATCACCATCATGAACAGCACCGGGAAGGAATCGATCGTCGCGATGCGCGTCTGCGTGAAGTGCATGCAGTCCGCCGTCAGCAGCAGGGCGCTCAGCGCCGCCCAGCGCGTGCGCTTCATCAGCTGCATCGCCAGCAGATAAATCGCCGGAATCATCAGGATGCCCGTCACCGTGCCCGCAAACCGCCAGGCAAACGGCGTCATGCCCATCAGGTCGATGCACCAGCTCATGAAGACCTTGCCCAGCGGCGGGTGCGTCGTTTCGTAGGTATACAGGCTGTGCGCATGTTCGTAACCCGTGCGCGCATGGTAGATTTCGTCAAAATACATGCTGTTTTCATACGTCGGCTTTTCGGGCACGGTGTCCTGCTCATCGATCAGCATGTTCGGGTCGGCCGCGCGCCCCTCGATTGCGCCGCTCGACGTGATGGAAACCACGGGAATCACCCTGCCGTTTCCGTCAGCCGCCGCAACCTCCCAGAGCGCCGAACCTGCGCCGTCAAACGTCAGGCGGATATAGCGCCCGTTGAGCGTCAGCATGCCGCCCGAAGCGCCTGCCACCACGCCGTCCGCGTTATAGGTGGGTTCGCGCAGCGCCAGCCACTTGAAGCACTCGCCGCGGTCAAAGAACGCGCCGATTTCCTCGGTGTAAGTCTCGCCATCCACAGAAGTCGAAACCGTGAACTGCGTATCGGAAATGCCGCCGTAATAATACAGGTGGAAATCCTCCTGATTCTCGCCGAGATCAAGCACCACCGTTTCGCCCGCCGCCGTGGAGACATAGCCCATCTGCGGCGCTTTCGTCGCGCCCAGGTGGTAAAACGCCACAGCGCCGTATACCAGCGTCAGCACGCCCATGATTGCAAAATCCCGCTTTTTCAGGTGCATGCGGTAATCCTGCGGATGCAGCAGCTCGTCGCGCTCGCGCTTTTCCGCCGCGCAGACCGTTTTTTCGTCGCTCTCCTTCGCCATATGAACGGGCTTGGCTCTGCGCCCCGGCAGGGTCAGCGGCCGAGCGCCCAGCGACAGGCGAACCGCCGTAAAGGCCGTCAGCCCCGCAGCTGCCAGCTGCACCGCGCCCAGCACATAACCCAGCCACGTGTTCGGCGCAATCAGATAGTCATAGGCCAGCACCACGCCAATGTTCACCGCCGAAGCCGCCGAAGCCAGCACGCCGGAAACCAGCAGACGGATATCCCCCATCTCCACATACGCGAAGAAGAGCAGCGCCAGCGCAGGCAGAATGTAGCGCTCGTGCATCTTGGTCGTCAGCGCGAAAAGCAGCTGCATCGTCAGCGCGGCGGCAAGGAACAGATGGCTTCTGCCTTTTCCCATGAAATAAACCGCCATGCCCGCCGCGAAAGAGAGCGCCATCAATACCAGACCAATTTGACCGTAGGTAATCCCACCCATGAGCGCCGTGGACTCATCCACCCAGTTGCCACCCAGCAGGAACATCAGGTTGCCCGTCGAAAGCGTCGCGTGCGGATAGCCGGAGAGCGTCGCCGCGTATTTATCCACCAGCCACGTGAAGATATTTTCGCCCCATGCAAACGGAAGCACAACGGCCAGCGTCACCGCCACGCCGCCCAGCAGGCCGAAGCCGACAGATTTGCCGCGCTTCTCGTTCAGCCGCGTTTCCTTGAGCAGCGCAGCCACGCCCAGCGGCGCAAGCAGGCCTGCCTGCGGCTTGGCCAGCACCGCAAGCGCGAAAATCGGGATGGCGATATGCCATTTGCCCGCCTGCGCTTCAAGCAGCATCAGCACCAGCAGCAACGCCAGCACGGAATCGATCTGCCCCCAGCAGCTCGAAGTCACGATGAACGCAGGATTCAGCGCCAGCAGCGCAGCCACGCCCAGCGCCGTACCCTCGCCCAGCCTCTTTTTGGCAAACGCAAAGCAGACCGCCGCCAGCGCGAGATCGCAGGCAATCGGCGCGAGCTTCATCCATCCCTGGAAGGCCATGCTTCCCGTGCCGAGACCAAGCAGCCGCCCCAGCAGGCCAAACAGCCACAGCACCAGCATATAGGCCGGCGGATAATCGCAGAAATAGCCTGCTTCATAGAAATTCGACGGGCCGCCCGCGGCCATCTTGCCTGCCCATGCGCCGAAACAGCCCATGTCCACGCCGTATCCCTCAACCGTGAACGCCAGCAATACGCGAATCGCCAGCGCGCCCAGCAGCACAGCCAGCAAACCCGCGCGCGCATTCAGCCTTTGATTCGTCAGGCCGCGAACCAGCGCCCCCGCCAGCGCCAGATAGACGACTGCCGTGCCGATGAGCAGCGGGATGCTCATGTCCCTGGCCGTTTGGGGTTCGCTCGTGTCGGTCTTTTTACTCGGCGCGGGCGTGGCCAGATCGAGCACCGTCTCGCCGACAGGCACGGTTTCAACCTGCTCAAGGCGCACATCGGTGAACCACGCCTTGCCCGTGTTCTCCGAGCCATACCCGCCCAGACGCACCATGACCGTGACTTCCTTCTGCCCCTTGCCCGTGCGGCCGTAGAGAGTCAGTGTCTCCCACTGGCCATCCGTGTCGTGCAGATCGCGGCTTGTGCCGTAAATGCCGGAGAAAGACACGTTCGCGCCCTTCGTCCCTTCGCCGCATCCCTCGGCCATCACGCGCGCGGTCAGCTTGTAGGTCGTGTTCTCGCGGACGGCAACCGCCTGCTCAAAGCGCGCGTCGTTGCTCGCGGCATTTTCCACCAGCGCGGCGGTTGTGCCGTCCGCAAGCGTCACCGCTTCCAGATAGGACGCGCCCGCGCTCGTCACCCACATGCCGGTCTCCCAGCCCTTGGGCTGTCCGTCTTCCAAAATCGAAAAATCGCCGTTTGCAATCAGGTTGCCCGTCTGCGGCACAGCATCCTTTGCGCTGCCGGAAAACAGCGTAAACGAGACGGCCGCGATGACGAGCAGCGCGAACAAAACGACGATCCAAGGTTTCTTTTTCATCTCATGAGCCTCCGGGATAAGTCAAAACATAGGCCCCCGATAGGGGAACGCGTCCTTGATATGCGTCAGCTTTGCGCCGCGGATTTCGATGACGTCAAAGCGGGCCTGCCGCTCCGTCAGATTGTTTTTCGCCATATAGAGCAGCGCGCCTTTGCATATTCTCTTTTGTTTGGCCGACGTCACAGCCTCGCGCCCGTAAGACGCGCTGCCCGTCCTCATCTTGACCTCGATAAAGACGATCACCCGCCCGTCCTGCGCAATCAGATCGACCTCCGCACCGGGAAATACCGCATTTCGCGCAAGGATCTGGTAGCCTCGCTCCACAAGGTACTGCTCTGCGCGGACTTCGCCGAGTACGCCTGTACCATTTGAATCCATATACACTCCATCAGGCTGTTTTGTGTTTTCGGTTCCAAATACAAACCGCTTCATTTTATCTTTCATGGATTGCATAGCCATCCATGATGAGGAAGGTGCGGGGAACTCAGTTCCCTGAAGGGGATTGAAGCCATGCGCCCGCTGTGCGGGAAACAGCATGGCGGAAATCGGAAATCGCAAGGAGCCGGAACGGCGACTATGCGAGTTTCCCGGACTTGGGGCAGCGCCCCAACGTTCCCCTCAACCCTCGACAAAATGCCCGATGAACGAGCGGCGGTGAATCGGCGCCGGGCCGTATTGCTTCAGCGCGGCAATGTGCTCCGCCGTGCCGTATCCCTTGTTCTTCGCCAAACCGTATTGCGGATACTGCGCGTCCAACTCGCGCATGATGCGGTCCCGCGTCACCTTCGCCAAAATGGAGGCCGCTGCAATCGAATAGCATAGCGCGTCGCCGTGCACCAGCCCGCGCACTTCGCCCGGCACGTCCAGCTTTGTAATCGCATCCACCAGAAATAAATCGCAGGGCGCGTCCTTCGCCGCAAGCGCCATCGCGTTCTTCGTCGCATTCAAAATGTTCACCCGGTCGATCTCCTCCGGCGACGCGAGAATCACCTTCGCATACACCG
>OLRJ01001432.1_pt1 | contig 20332 bp, 13 predicted proteins | sample 1672741 | NCBI WGS metagenome assembly OLRJ01 (sample SAMEA3136719, study PRJEB25190) | human gut metagenome | biome: human gut; feature: human-associated habitat; material: faeces | place: Austria | collected 2013
CCATTATGTACTTTTTCTGCAAATTCAGCGATGCGCTGCTGCTGTGTCACATAAAATTCACGCTTGTCCACACCGTCTGCCACGACAGCATCCCCAAGCTGTCCTCTGGTCAGATGATGCAATACCAGACGATTTTCTCCGGTGTTGATAACTGCGCCATTGTAAAGTTCTTTGAATTTTTCAGCAAGCTGCGCTTCCTTTGCAAGTTTATCCAGTGCTGAAAGAATTTTATCATCTACCTGTTTTGCCCCATAATGATAGGTAAGTCCTGCTGCCATCGGAACGGAATATTTTTTTACACGTTCTGCGCCGTTCTCTCCGGACATCTCTTTTGCAAGCTCTACCGGCTTTGTCTCTGAAAGCTCCTGATAAGAAGCCAGTGTGTCTAAATTACTCCAGGTAAGCATCTCAAATTCCTCCTTATACATCCATAATTAATCTATTGTTATTTTTATAACAATCCTGTTTTATTATACGCTTCTCCATTGCGTCTGTAAACCAGACAACCATATTTTCACACTTTTTTATCTGATTTTGAAGTATGCCCCAAAAATGCTTTTACGGATTTCCTGCAAACAAATATCTGTTCTGCATCACTTCACATCAAAGTGAATCTCCCGTCCCTCTTTGCGCCACTGACGGAACTCCGCAGATGCAGAAAGGATCAGGTCAGAAGAGGAATTCAAAGCTGTTTCTACAGAATCCTGTACAACGCCGATGATAAATCCTACGCCGACTACCTGCATTGCCACATCGTTTGGAATACCAAACAGGGAACATGCCATAGGGATCAGCAGCAGAGAACCGCCGGATACACCGGAGGCGCCGCAGGCAGAAATCGCAGAAAGTACACTTAACACAATGGCATTCAGAATATTTACTTCTATTCCAAGGGTATGCGCGGCTGCCAGCGTCATTACCGTAATGGTCACGGCTGCCCCATCCATATTAATAGTTGCTCCTAATGGTATTGTAACAGAATAGGTATCTTTATCCAATCCCATTTCTTCACAAACTTCCATATTAACGGGAATATTCGCAGCTGAACTTCTGGTAAAAAACGCTGTAACAGCGCTTCGTTTCAGGCATTTCCAGATCAGCGGATACGGATTCTGCCGAATACACCAAAACACCATGATCGGATTCAGCACAAAATATACAAATGCCATGGTTCCCACAAGAACTGCCAGAAGCTGTCCGTATTCCGCAAAAATGGACAGACCGTTGGTAGATACTGTATTGTATACTAATCCGAGGATACCAAATGGTGCCAGGCTCACGATCCAGCCAACGACTTTGGAAAGCCCTTTTGCCAGATCATCCAGCACTTTTTTCGTGGTATCGCCCGCCCGACGGAGTGCAAGACCGATAATGATCGCCCAGGCCAGCACACCGATATAGTTTGCCTTTACGATAGCCTCAATGGGATTTGCCACGATATTCATGATCAGATTTTTCAGGATCTCTGACACGCCGCCCGGCGCAGTAACCTCAGAAGCAGCATCTGCAGACAATGTCAGCGTGACCGGAAATGCCGTACTGGAAATAACTGCTACCGCAGCCGCCAGCAACGTACTTACAATATATAAAATGATAACTGTCTTGATCACGCCTCCGTGACTTTTTCCGGAATGACACAGTGAGCTGATGCAAAGTAAAAATACAAGCAGCGGCGCAATCGCTTTTAACGCTCCTACAAATGCATCTCCAAGCACAGCGATTCCTGTCGCCTGCGGCACCAGCAATCCCAGAACAACACCCAGGATCAGACCTATCAGAATGCGCTTGACCAGGCTGATGCCCATCCAACCGTCAATCAGTTTCTTCATAAATTTTCCACTCCAATGTAATGATGTTTTAATGTCTGTTACTATAATTACTATGATGCGTATACCAATCTGATTTTCCTGCACTTTATACAAAAAAATCCTTTTCTATTTGCATCCTGTCAGGATGTTTATCTGGCAGTATTGCCATACACTCTCCTGATAAAGCGACCAACATATAGATGCCAGGATATATCGTCTCTGAATTATACACACCGTGCTATTATATACAATCTGGTGTAGAAATACAAATTATTTTTACAATATCATTTTGTGTGATTTTATCATGCCATTCTGTGTCGTTTCCAATCTTCCTATATGCAGAATTCTTTATATTACATGTTTCCTGAGTTGCTTCTCTGAGCTGCTATATACTTTGTTAATTTATTAGCAGCATTTGCCATTTTACAAAAAACTCCTTATAATAAGCAGATGTAAATTTTTTCAGGACTTATATATAAAACATTATAAGATTAAGAATGGCAGCTTTTATGACTCTGACATTCTGACAATTTTGCAGAATATTTTATAAAGCAGACCTGATCTGCTGCCAAAACAGAGTTCTACAAAAAACACAGCAGCTATGTTGATACAACGGCATTCTGCAAAAAACACAGCAGCTCTGCTGATACAACAGCACTCTGCAAAAAATACAGCAGCTCTGCTGATAAAATGGAGTTCATCATGCACATAGGAAAAAAGAAATTAAAAAAAGAAAAAAATGCCATGGCGGTATCCCTGAGCGGAAATGTCGTCTTTGTGATCGTGGAAGTAGCAATGGCGATCTTTACCGGTTCTCAGGCGGTACTGCTGGATGCGGTCTATGACAGCGTGGAATTTTTCATGCTGCTGCCGACCATCTTCCTGATACCGCTGCTCTATCGCCCCGCCAGCGAAAAGCATCCTTTCGGTTATACACAGCTGGAAACCGGATTTGTCGTTCTGAAAGGTGCGACCATGGCGACCGTTACCTTTGGTCTGATCATCAACAACATTCATCTTCTGATTCACGGCGGACATATAGTGGCATTCAACACGATCTCGTATTTTGAGCTGATTGCCTGCGGACTCAGTGTGGCAGTAGCGTTGTATCTCTATATAAAAAACAGGACGATCAAATCCCCTCTTCTGGAAATGGATATGCAAGGCTGGCGCATTGACGCTATTGTCTCCATCGGAATGGCCGTCGCCTTTTTCCTACCGGTCGTCATCAAAGCAGACTGGTTCCAGCCGGTCATCCCTTACCTGGACCAGATCATTACCATCTGTCTTTCTGCAATTATGCTGCCGCCACCGATCAAAATGATCATTACCGGAATCCGTGATCTCATGCTGATCCCACCGGAAAAAGAAACCATCCAGGATATAAAAGAAACCGTAGAGCCGATCATCGGCATCTACGGTCATAAAAATCTGTATTACGATATTGTACGGACAGGACGCAAACTCTGGATCAGCGTCTACATTACCTTCGACAAGGATATCGTATCTCTGTCCAAATTCAAGATCCTGCAGGACAAATGCATCCGGGCGCTGGCTCACAAATATCCGGATTTCTATTTTGAGCTGCTGCCGGATATTGAATTTGACGGGATTGATCTGGAAGAAGATGAGTTGTAGGTTTGCAAGCTACTATTCTTGATAAACTTACCCCAAAAGAAGGAAACTCTTTTTCGCCGAAAACATATTTCTGTAAATATTTAAATTACGTTTTTTCTGTAATAAAATACCAGATACACGCTTACATGATATTTCAGTTTAAGTATGTATCTGGTATTTTTATAGATGTACGGCAATAACTTTCATTCAAACCTCTCTGTACAGTTCTTGCTTATCTACACCCATTATCTCATACACCTAATGTCTGGTCAGCTGCCAGAATATAACCGCACTGGCTGCTGCCACGTTCAGTGAATCCACGCCATGGGACATGGGAATCCGAACGGTATAATCGCAGACCTCGATAGTCTGTGGTAGTAAACCGTCTCCTTCTGTCCCCAGCAATACCGCCAGCTTTTCTTCCGCCAGCAATGCCGGATCATCAATGGATACAGAATCCTCCCGAAGAGCCATGGCTGCCGTGCGAAAACCAAGCTCCCGCAGCTGCTGCATCCCCTGCCCCGGCCAGTCTGTTTTTTTGTCCAACACGGTCCATGGAATCTGAAATACGGTTCCCATACTGACCCTTGCCGCCCTGCGGTACAATGGATCACTGCATCCGGAAGTCAGTACAACCGCATCCATATTCAAGGCCGCAGCAGAACGAAAGATTGCTCCGACATTTGTAGGATTTACCACATTTTCCAACAATGCAATGCGGTGTTTTCCTTTACAGATTTCCTCCAGTGACAGCATTTTTTTGCGGTTCATGGCACATAACATGCCTCGTACCATAGGGAATCCCGTCAGATGCTTAAGGACTTCACAGGATGCTATATAGATCGGCGTCTCCGGAAATCTCATGGCGATTGCTTCCGTCTCGCTGTCATGCAGCTGTCTGTCTTCCACAAGCATAGACACCGGTTCATATCCAGCATCCATAGCCCGTGCGATCACTTTCGGACTCTCTGCAATAAAGATTCCAGTATCCGGCTCCCGATAATGCAGCAGCTGCACCTCCGAAAGCCGGGCATAAATATCCAGCCGCGGATCGCTGAGATCCACGACTGGAATGATTGGATTTATGATACTCAAAATTATATCCTCTGTTTTTTATTATCTCATTTAATTTCAGATAATTTCAGAAAAAATGATTGCTGTTACTTGTAAAATTTTTTCTATTGATTTATTTCACATACCGAAAGAATATTATTCTGACTTACAAACAATGTCTTCTGTTCTGTCTGGTAAATTTTTGCAGTCCAAAAGCTATACCTTCCAATTCTTCATAACATATTTCACAGCAAATATATTTCTCTCGAAAAGTCTTACATTGATAATGAGTTCTTAATCCATAGCGCCTTTGATAGCAGCAAGAAGCTCATCATACTCTTCGTATGCCGGAATCTGCGGATAATCTTTTTTAATCTGCTCAGTACTCTTGAAGAGGAAGCCAGCTTTACTTGCCTGGATCATTCCAAGGTCATTGAAGCTGTCGCCGCTGGCAATCGTCTCATATCCGATAGACTGCAATGCTTTTACTGTTGTGTATTTGGATTTTTCGCAACGCATCTTATAGCCTGTGATCTCACCGTTTTCAGCAACTTCCAATGTGTTGCAGAAAATTGTCGGCCAGCCCAGTTTCTCCATCAGCGGAGTTGCAAACTGTTCAAATGTATCACTGAGGATGATTACCTGACAGCAGGAACGAAGCTCATCCAGAAACTCTTTTGCCCCCGGCATCGGATCGATCTTTGCGATCGTCTCCTGAATCTCTTTCAGTCCCAGACCGTGCTCTTTTAAAATATCCAGACGATACTGCATCAGCTTATCGTAATCCGGTTCGTCACGCGTTGTTTTCTTCAGCTCCGGAATACCGCTTGCCTCTGCAAATGCGATCCAGATCTCCGGTACTAATACGCCTTCCATGTCCAAACAAGTAATATACATCCCTTTTGTCCTCCCTTGATGTTTTTCTTATAGCATATATGTGCTGTTAAAATCAGCGTTTTCTTTCCGCAGTGTCTATTTGCTTTATTATCGACTAACAAATCATACAAACATATCTATTTACATATTCCATCATCTGATGACTCTGCTCACTGCTTAGTCATATTATACAGGTTTCTTTATTGATTTGCAAAAAATCCTTTGAATCTTTTTCAATTTTATCTGATGTTTTTACACACCCAACACTAATATCCACATTTAATCACAAAGCATTCTGCCTTAATCATCTATAAAATCCCGGATCTACGATACTTATTCACATTTCCTTAAAATACACTTGCTCTTATCCACAGGATACGGTGCGCATGCACGGAGATATCGACCCACATGAACAACTTCTACTTCTTTTTCTTCCATTTCCCGGCCTACGGCAACGATGACTTTATCTCCAATCTGAATTGTTTCATCCTCAGTTCGGTAACAATAGACTTTTCCCGGTTTACTGAATACAACACCACAATAGATGTAAACTTTTTCGTCTGCCCAGTCTTCTTCGGCTGCATCTGTATCAGTAGATGCTGTGTTTCCTTTTTTTCCTGACACCGCACTGGTTTCTTTTACATTCCTTTTTCCAGATACGGTACAAGAACCACTGGCTTCATCGCTTTCAGATGCCGCAGTGATTTCATCAGCTCCATTTGCTCCGTCAGAACCAACTCCCAGACCTAAACCTCCTCGTGACTTTGGCAGCTGCTTCCGAAGCTCCAGGATCCGCTGGAGATGTCTTTCCTCTGCAAGCATCTGGTTTTCAGCCTGCATTTCCCGTCTTTTTTCAAAATATACCTTGGTAAATGCGTCCTCATCTTCGTAATCATCCAGATTCAATCCGTACAGTACTCGCCCTTTATAATACTCTTTCCAGGCATATTTTTGTCTGTACACTTCCTTCTCGTATTTTCTGATATCAGCTTCCCATACTTCGACCTCATCCCGAATCATTCCATCCCTGTATGCTTTTATCAGCGGCAACAATTCCTGCTCAAAATATCCGACAGATTCTGTTTCCTCGTAATTGCAGCACACACGTAGCGTATCTTTTGTGATCGCATTGATTCCTTTCCACGCTCCATCCGCAGCGATCAGCCCATCCTGAAAAAGTTTTTTGGTAGTATCTGGCATATTTTCCCGAATGGCAATACCTACAAGTGTCGCAAATTCATAACTGTAAATTTCAATATGATTAATTCTTTGAATCACTTTCTCCTCAAATTCCAAATGTTCTTCAAAAAAATGTACCAATTCTTTCGGAAAGTCTTCCGGGAAATCCCGTAACTGATTCAAGATATGGTCTGTCATCTTCGAATTTTCATACTCTTCCTTTTTCACATAGGGAGCAAATGTACCTATACACCATTTCCATACCTGAAACGTCAATGGAATATCTTTTCTCGCAATCTTTACCAATGCCTGATAGAGAAGCAGCTCAGGTCCTTTGTTTTCCGGTGGCAATGTAATTGGAAGTTCAAAATGCTCCCGAATCGCTTTGCAATACAAAATTTCATCATCGATGCAGTATCTTTGCAATTTCTTCGGAAGTCTCTGGTGGAGGGGAATGTCATCTTCCTCTATTTCCGCTTCTTCATCGTTCATTTCTTCATTCTCTGTCTTTAAACTATCCCACTCTTCCGTTTCTTCATTCTCTGTCTCTGAATCATCCCACTCTTCGGAATCCTCAACAACATATTCCTGAGCACTTTCTTCTTTTAGTGCTTCCAGATACTCTTCTTCTGTTTCATAGTCCTCTGGCTTCGTATCATACCAGACATATTCGCCATCATCATACTCTTCCCGCCAGCCATATCTCGCTTTCTGCAGAGCTTCCCGGTATTCAGCCTCTGTTTCATAATCCTCCGGATCTACATCATAATTCAGATAATCATCATAATCACAGTCTTCTCTCCAAGCATACTTTTTTTCCTGCAGCGCTTCTTCGTACTCCTCCTGTGTATCATAATCCTCTGGATCGATATCATAATTCAGATAATCCTTAAAATCACATTCCTCCCGCCAGCTGTTTTCTTCTTCCAGAGATTCCTGCTCTTCCCGAAAGGCTGCCCACGCAGCAGCTTCCGCCGCCTTTCTGTAAGGATCGTCGCCAACTCCACTGGTTACCGGACCACCCGAATGATGAACAGTTCCAAACAGTCCCGAATCACTGTGTGCAATCTTGTGTCCGTTCGCATCATAATGATTGACCCCTCCAAGGAATCCCGAATCACTGTGACCGATTTTGTTGCCGTGAGTGTCATAATGGTTTACCCCTCCAAGGAAACCTCGTTCACTATGTCCTGTCAGTTTACCGTTAGCATCATAATTGTTCATTCCACCAAAAATACCCGGCCTGCTCTCTCCGATCTTTTTCCCCTTAGAATCGTAATGCGTAACGTTTCCGAAAAGTCCTTTTTTGCTGTAACCGCCTTTGCTCATGTGTGTACCCCCAGACTATTTACTCCTTCGTAATTATCCATTTTCCAAAACGCTTTCCACCATTTCTAATAAGTATTCCCTTTTCCTGTAATCTAGGTAAAATTCTTTTCACCGTTCCCAATGAAATACCTGTCTTTTCATGAAGTTCTTTCTGTGTAATAAATGCGTTCTCTCTTACCATATGAAGAATCATCAACTCTTCCTCTGAGAAATTTACCCTTACTGGAGATTTCTCTCTATTTGTTTCAGCTTTACCCTCCTTTGTCGCAACTTTAGTTTCCTTTGTCGCAACTTTAGCTTCCTTTGTCTCAGCTTTAGTTTCCTTTGTCTCAGCTTTAGTTTCCTTTGTCTCAACGTTATCCACACTTGGTAATATTTCAGATGCTCCCGTTACATTAATCTCATTCTCTTTATATTTAAAAGACTCATTAACGGTTCTCAAATCTGCCGCCCCAGGTATATATACCACCTGTCCGACTTCCAGATGTAATGTTACCCGTTCTGCCTTCAAAGAAATCTCATACGTCGGTTTTTCCCACTGTTGCTCCTTCCAGGCAGCCATGATCTTATCCACACCACTGCCTGCACGCTCTCCGATATTCACAAAATTAAACATTTTGAGCAAATTCGGATTTCGCGGATCACTGTTTCCTCCGGCATAAAACTCCTCTTTTGAAATTCGAATCGTTCCCGGATTGGAAATAGAAATCTTTTTACCATGCTTAATAATCACGATACCGCGTCTGCCATAATAATTAGAATGAACCAACGCATTGGCAACCGCTTCCCCAAGAGCGGCATGCACATCTACACGATCCACGCGCACACCATTTCTCCGATTTACAAAAGGGACTGCCACATCATCATCAATCCTTGTCGTTACTTTATAAAAAAAGTCAAACACATTGCCACTCCAGTCGCCCTCATTAGAATGCGTCCTGTATAACCAGCGAACTTTCTGATTATCGCATTCCTCCCTGTAATCCAGAAAATAATCTGGAAATACATCTGTAATTCGATCCGCATCGCCAAACATCAAAATTCCCGCTATTGTAGGGGAAACTGTACCTTTTTTATTTTTTGCCGCTGCCTTTAATTTTATCAAAAACTCATCCGTCATTAGTTTATTCCATGGATGTCCGTTATGTAGTTGTTCAAAAAGTACACGATATCCTCTGATAGTCTCTGGATTCAGTGCATCCAACTCCATGTCTTCCAAAATCTTTGAATCTGCAGAAATATCCTGCTGATCTGCAAACATCGCCCGAACCGAAGCTTCTGTACACAGAAAATCCCCCTCGTAATCTCGCCGATAAGTTCCGCGCATCGGATCGGTACCAACATACACTGGTTTATCATGTCGATCAGCCGCCGGAACACTTATTTCCAACAGTTTTTTTCCTTCACATTCCACGACCTTCACATGATGATTTAATAAAATATTTTTTGAAATCTTATTCCGATCATTCAAAACACTCCAGAAATTTTTCTGATACTTTGTAATCTGTTTATCTGTCAGTCCACTGACGGTAAAAGAGTCTCTGTGTTCTCTTACCCCCAGAAGAATCGTTCCGCCATCTGTATTTGCAAATGCCGAATAGGTCTCCCATATGCTTTCCGGGAGACCACCTTCTGCTAATTTACATTCTCTTTCGTGGTTTTCATCCAGTTGTAATGCATTTAAAAAATCTGTTTTCAAATATGAATCCTCCAACTTTAGACATTAATTCATCATGTTTCTACTTATTCATTTTTTCATGTTTCTTTTCCTGCAAAACTTAGTGAAACTTAAATTTATTATATTTTTTGCTGTAGAGCCAGTAATACAATGGTTTTTAGCGCCTTTTTACACATTATTCTATTAAATTTCTCTTATTCCTAAGTGAAACTTAGCAAAACTTAAACTATATTTCTTCTATTATACTTTAATCCATTGTTTATAAGCTCTGTCTCTTTGCTTCTTCATATCCGCAGAAATTTTTTCAACAATATCATGAATCTCCGTTTCTATCTCTTCTGGAAGTTTATCATGGCAAGTTCCATGCTTTTTCGCAAATTCAATGTTACCAATTAAAATATTTACCTGTTTTGCCTTTGATTTTATCCCCTCAAAAAATTCAGAAAACTCTTCATCAAAAAAAATGCGCACAGTTTCTTTAGAATAGTTGTCAATAGGATCTAAACTACCATTCCACTCCCAATTAGAAATCCGGTTATTTACAAAATCTTCAATTGCATTTAGTATTCTTATTCTGTTTTCTAATAACGAAATATTTTTTTGTGTTTTCGCAATTCCAATAGCAACAATAATCGCAATAACGGAAGCTATTGCAGCAATAATTGAAGTCACAAAACTAACTGTCTCTTGTTTTAATGCAATAAAATAACACAATTCATAATATGGTACTGTCATGCATTCCTACCTCTTTCTATAAAAATTATTCAGATAACATTAAAATGCTAATTTTCCAATACGCTTTCTATAACAAACATATTAACATAGCATGATATCTTCTTCAATTTTTTGCACAATTTTCCTTTGTAAATCCAATTTTTCTACATAAGATTTGAATTTTTCATATCCTCTTTCGCTCTTTATAAAACAAAATCTCCTGTATCCTATTATCTTCAAATATCTCTGAAACCGACTGACTTTCCACTGCTTTGAAAATTGCTTGGCTCATCTGCTATTATAACAAAGATTCCTTTACCAACTTAATGTTTTCCAACTGTAAATCATCACGTCTCCTCCCCGCAGCCTTTTTTCTTTGCACAACTCTCCTTTTTTCTGGTATACTTATTCCGCACCGAATACATCCTTACATTCAGAAAATCAGCTTCTTCCTTACTATTTAATTTCGAAAAGGATGTTATTCATGTTTATCACAATTTATAAAAATATTTGCTCTTTACATTTAACATTGGTTATGCTATTTTTCAAAAAATAATCTAGCAATATAAAAGGCATAAAATGTATTTTCTACACTCGCCCCTAAGCACAACCATTCCTATAATTTTCCCATCTTGAGACACCCTATTTTTCAGGATCACAATGACACAGAAAGGACCACCTGCATACATCATGAACAAAAAAGAAGTATCTGAAATAAAAAAACTTTTTACGAAAGAGCGCTGCGCCATCAACCGGATCTGCGGCTGCTATGTAAATAATGAGAAAGAAAAACAGTTAGAATTCCGCGAGGCATTTCTGTCTCTGCCGGAAGAAGAGATGTTTAAATATTTTGATATTTTCCGAAAGACCCTTTCCGGTACCATCGGAAAAAATCTGCTGAACATGGAGTTTCCGCCGGAACAGGAAATGGGCGACGGCACACAGAAATTTCTCATGCGCCTGCGTGACAGTGAGTTGAAAGATGATGTGCTGCTGGAAGCGTTTTACGATAAGATCATCGAGACTTACTATCATCCGGAAAATTATTTTATCATTCTGATACACGGTTCTTATGATATTCCCATGCGAACCTCTGACAATCAGGAAATGGACGATGCTTCCGAATACGTTTACAATTTTGTACTCTGCAGCATCTGCCCGGTCAATCTTTCAAAGGCCGGTCTTTGTTACAATGCGGAAAACAACAGTATCGAAGACCGCATCCGCGACTGGATCGTGGAATTTCCGGAACTTGGATTTCTGTTTCCGGCTTTCAACGACCGCAACAGCGATGTCCACAGTCTGCTGTATTATTCCAAAAGCGCCAAAGAATTTAATTCTGAGATCATGGAACAGGTGCTTGGCTGCACAGAGCCACTGACCGCACCGGAACAGAAAGAATCTTTTGATACTATTATTGAAGATACTTTTGGCACTGATTGCAGTCTGGAGACCATCCGCACAATCCATGAAAATCTAAATGAACTGATGGAAGAGGCTTCCGAAAGCCCGGATCCTGTCGTTCTCGACAAAGCCGATGTAAAATCCCTGCTTTTCCGAAGCGGTGCTTCCGAAGAAAATCTGGAAGATTTTGAAGAGCGCTACGACACCTGTATGGGCGAGCGTGCCAGCGTCATGGCCACCAATATCACGAACACCCGAAAATTTGAGATCAAGACGCCAGATGTTACCGTTAATGTCAATCCAAACCGGACAGATCTCGTAGATACCCGCATCATCAATGGAAAGCGCTGTCTGGTCATTGAGATCAACGATCAGGTTGAGGTAAACGGCATTCATGTATATCCGGGTAACGATGAAGAAGATGACTCTGTAGAGATTCCGTTTTAATCCATATATTTCATCCCGGCGGCAAACAGTACTTCACTCCCTTTTCTGAGCACATCCTCAGAAAAATCAAATTTTGCTTCATGATGATGTCCGACCTGCTTTGTACCAAGCAATACATAGGATGCTTCTCCACCATTCTGCTGCACCATATGCATAAATTCAGCCCCGTCATCACTGGCGCCGAAATTTTTGTGCAACAAATAATCGGAAAAGTTTCCCTGTTTCTGTGCAACACGCATGATATGACGACTCATCTCCTCGCTGCTGTCCGCGCTGTCGCTTTCTCCTTTTTCTGTGACAGTGTAAGTCACACCGTATTTTTCCGCGCTTGCAGCAAGAATTTTTTTTGCCTGCTGACACATGTACTGGTTGATCTCTGTATCTTCTCCACGGGTCTCCATCTGCATTTTCGCATGGGCGGCAATGATGTTTCTCGCCTGTCCGCCCTGCAATGTTCCCACATTCAGCCGGGCTGTCTTTCCTTTCGGTTTCGGAATCTCCTGCATCCGAAGCATGGCATCCGCCGCTGCCAGAAGTGCATTCCTTCCCCGTTCCGGGCAAAGTCCCGCATGAGCCGCTTTTCCCGTAAATTCCACATCCAGTTTCGTAGTCGCCAGAAAACCGCCTGCACCTGCCACAAACGTATCCTCCGGCGCAAATCCAATATGACAGCAAAACAGCTTGTCTATCTTTCCAAACTGCCAATGGGTACAGTAGCTTTTTGCACCCCGTACGCCTTCTTCTGCCGGCTGAAAGATAAAAATCAGCTTCCCTTTCAGCATTTTCCGATGTTCCATAAACAGCCGGGCCACACAAAGCCCGACGGCTGTATGTCCGTCATGCCCACAGCCGTGAAATTTTCCCAGCAAACAGGATGAAAAACCCTCCTGCTGAGGAACATGATCCAGCTCCTGGCTTTCCTGCAGCGGCAGTGCGTCCATGTCAAACCGGTAAGCGATTGTCTCTCCCGGAATCCCGCTGTCATAAGATGCAATCACACCGCCCAGATTTCCAATCAACGACTTCCATTTTTCATACCACTTCTCCGGCAAACTGCTTTTACATCGTTTCCACTGATGTTCACTCTGAATCTGCTCCGGCGCGTCCACAGCTTCCTTTCGTGGCAGAATCTCTTCGCCAACTGTGACCTGATACCCGATCCGCTCCAGCAGCTCCGCCACCAAAACTGTCGTCCGCATCGTCAGCCAGCCGACCTCCGGGAAACGGTGCAGTTCCCGACGAATGCGAATCGCCAGCTCGGATAATTCTGCTTCTGGTAATGCACTTAATCTGCCACTATCTGTTTTATTGTATAAACTTATAATCTGTTCAAGATTTTCCTCTGTGCCCATCTCTACTTCCTTTTTATATGACTCATTGATCTTCTAAATGCTGATTTGTCGCGGTAATGTGCATTGGCTCTGGTGGAACATTTTGGCTCCGAGAGGATGGCTTACGGAAAGTTGTGAAGGTCGTGCCACCGGACAGGAATCCAACGTGACCCGACCGTTTACGTTTGTTTCTGCAAACCTTGAAATTTTAAGGCATATATGCATTGGTGCTTCAATGTTTTCAGATTGGCGAGTGCCCTGACCAGGCGTTGTTGGAGCACTGCTGAACAATCAGAAATTGTGGATTAAAAGGGAAGAGAAACATAGGACAGAAAGCGAGATAATTAACATGTTTTTAGTAGTGGGACTTGGAAATCCGGGGCAGAAATATGATAAGACCAGACATAATATTGGTTTTGATGTCATTGATGCCATTGGAGAGAAGTATAATATAGATATCAATGAGAAGAAATCAAAGGGGCTGTGCGGCAGCGGATATGTGGAAGGGCAGAAGGTTATTCTGGTAAAGCCGCAGACGTTTATGAACCTTTCCGGGGATTGTGTGGCTCCGCTGATGAATTTTTACAAGTTAGATCCGGAAACGGAGCTGATCGTTATTTTTGATGACATCAGTCTGGATCCGGGAAATATCCGTATCCGTAAAAAAGGGAGCGCCGGCGGGCATAATGGTATCAAGGATATTATTGCAAAGACGGGCAGTGACCGTTTTTCTCGGATCAAGGTCGGTGTCGGCGCAAAACCGGCAGACTGGGACCTGGCGGATCATGTACTGAGCCGTTTTTCAAAGGAGGACAGGGTCTCTGTGGAAGATGCAATCGATGAGGCTGTGGATGCGCTGGCATTGATGGTACAGGATCGTACGGATGAAGCTATGAACCTGTATAATCGTAAAAAAGTGGAAAAATAAGATTTATAGTGGCATTATACGGTGTGTTATTTGTTTCGCCGGAAACAGGAGAAATGGATATTAATATCTTTAGATTGAAACTATAAAAGATAGATAACAGAATGGAGCTTGACATGATGGATGCTTTTTTTGCTCCCTTAAAGGAGCTGAAAAGTTTTGAACAGTTACAAAAGCATATCGAAAAAGGAACCGGGGTTGTGCTGGCGACAGGCTGTATTGATTCGCAGAAGACGCAACTGGTGGGTGCATTGCAAAGACCGGAATGTGCGCAGCTTGTGATTACAGCGGATGAGCAGAAAGCACGTCAGATGCTGGAAGAATGCCGGTTTTATATGCCACAGGCGGTGTATTTCCCGGCAAGGGATATTCTGTTTTATCAGTCTGATGTCCGCGGAAATGCGCTGACCAGAGATCGTATGCTTGCGTATCAGGCATTGCGTGAGCAGGAAGCACCGGTCATTGTTACAACCATTGATGCCGTTATGGAGCGTCTGATCCGTCCGGAAGTTTTGTATGATGCGATCCTTACCATTTCCTGTGAGCAGGAGTTGGATATGGAGCAGGTGCGCAAACAGCTGGTCAATATGGGATACGAGTATAACTATCAGGCGGAGCAGCCGGGACAGTTTGCTGTGCGGGGAGGAATCCTGGATATTTTCCCTTTGACGGAGCAGTCTCCCTATCGTGTGGAACTTTTTGGGGACGAGGTGGATTCCATCCGCCGGTTTGACGCAGAAAGTCAGCGTTCTATGGAAACGCTGGAAGAGGTCTGCATTTATCCGGTCAGTGAGCTGGTGTTGGATGAGACTGTGATCTCCGATGGCGTAGAGCGGATCCAGAAAGACTGTCAGACTTTGTATGAGACCTATCGGCAGCAGCGCAAGACACAGGAAGCCCATCGGTTGAAGGAAAACTGCGAGTATCTGATCGAGCAGTTGACCCAGACGGAGAGTATTCTGGGAGCGGAGACCTATCTGTCTTATTTTTATAAGGACACCAGAGGTTTGCTGGATTATATGGAAAAGAAATCCGGGGTAACCGTGTATGTGGACGAACCCCAGCGCTGTCTGGAGCGTGCCCGCGTGGTGGAACAGGAGTTTTCTGAAGGCATGTCCCAACGTCTTGAGAAGGGCTATATCCTGCCGGGGCAGCTGGAAGTGCTGCAGCCGCTGGGGCAGATTGTAGAGCGGCTGAACCGGTTGTCTGCTGTGCTGCTTTCCACGTTGGAATCCAGACCGGCGGGACTGGATATTCAGGAGGTCTGCCATTTTCGTACCCGGAGTGTAAGTACCTATAACGGCAGCTTCGAGACGCTGATCGGAGATTTGAAAAAATATCACACCCAGGGATATCGTCTGATCTTATTATCCGGTTCCCGTACCCGGGCGGCAAGGTTTGCACAGGATCTTCAGGACGAAGGGCTTCCGGTATTTCTGGGAGAAGACCCATCCCGCGTGCTTTGTGACGGGGAATTGATGGTGCTGAACGGCACATTGAAAAGTGGATATGAATATCCGGAATTACGATTTGCAGTTTTGACGGAAAATGATATTTTCGGACAGAAACGAAAACAGAAAAAGAAGAAAAAACGTTATGAGGGCGAGCGGATCAACAGTTTTTCCGAATTGAAGGTCGGAGATTATGTGGTTCACGAAAATCACGGTCTGGGCATTTACCGTGGCATTGAGAAAATAGAAGTCAACAAAACGATAAAAGATTATATCAAAATCGAATATGACAAGGGCGGAAATCTGTATGTGTTGGCTACGCAGCTGGATCTGATTCAGAAGTATGCCGGTTCCGATGCCAAAAAACCGAAGCTGAACCGCCTGGGCGGACAGGATTGGGTGCGTACCCGTTCCAAAGTTCAGGGAGCGGTAAAGGAGATTGCCCAGGAACTGGTGGACTTATATGCAGCAAGGCAGAATACGGCAGGTTATGTCTATGGACCGGACACTGTATGGCAGAGAGAATTTGAAGAAATGTTCCCCTATGAAGAAACGGACGATCAGCTGGCTGCCATTGAAGCGACCAAACAGGACATGGAAAGCACGAAGATCATGGATCGCCTGATCTGCGGCGATGTGGGATTTGGCAAGACGGAAGTTGCGATCCGGGCCGCATTTAAAGCAGTACAGGAGGGAAAACAGGTGGCATATCTGGTACCTACCACAATCCTTGCACAGCAGCACTACAATACCTTTGCCCAGCGGATGAAGGATTTTCCGGTACAAGTAGATCTGATGTGCCGGTTCCGCACATCAAAGCAGCAGAAGCAGACGATCGAAGATTTGAAAAAAGGGATGTGCGATATTGTTATCGGTACGCACAGACTGCTGTCAAAAGATGTGGAATTTAAAAATCTGGGGCTGTTGATCGTGGATGAGGAGCAGCGGTTTGGCGTGACCCATAAAGAGAAGATCAAACAGATGAAAAAGGATGTGGACGTGCTGACGCTGACAGCAACACCAATTCCGCGAACGCTTCACATGAGTCTGGTGGGAATCCGGGATATGAGCGTTCTGGAAGAAGCACCTATGGATCGAATGCCGATTCAGACCTATGTGATGGAATATGATGAGGAAATGGTGCGGGAAGCAATCAAACGGGAACTTTCCAGAGGCGGTCAGGTGTACTATGTCTTTAACAGGGTTAATCAGATTGCGGATATGACGGCAAAGATCTCAGAACTGGTGCCGGAAGCATCCGTTGCCTATGCTCATGGACAGATGCGGGAGAGGGAACTGGAAGATATTATGTATCAGTTTATCAATGGGGAGATCGATGTGTTGGTATCTACTACCATCATCGAGACAGGTCTGGATATCTCCAATGCAAACACGATGATCGTTCACGATGCGGACAACATGGGATTATCACAGCTGTATCAGCTCCGGGGCAGGATTGGGCGTTCCAACCGGACATCCTATGCGTTCCTTATGTATCGCAGAAACAAGATGCTCCGGGAAGTAGCAGAGAAACGACTGTCTGCTATCCGTGAATTTTCGGAGCTTGGAAGTGGGTTTAAGATCGCCATGAAAGATCTGGAGATTCGTGGAGCCGGTAATCTGCTGGGAGCGCAACAGCATGGACATATGGAAGCGGTAGGATATGACCTGTATTGTAAAATGCTGAATCAGGCGGTCAAAACGGTCAAAGGTGAGCGGGAAGAATCCGATGATTTTGAAACTGTTCTGGAGTTAGACCTGGATGCGTACATCCCGGCTTCCTATATTCCCAATGAAAATCAGAAGCTGGATATCTACAAGCGCATCGCCTGTATTGAGAATGAGGAAGAGAGCAGCGAGATGATGGATGAGCTGATCGACCGTTTCGGAGATCCGCCAAAATCAGTGGAAAACCTGCTGCTCATTGCCCAGCTGAAAGCGCTGGCACATAAGGTATATCTTACGGAGGTTTCCGAAAAAAGTTCGGAGATCCGTTTCCAGTTGTATGAAAAAGCAAAAGTGGATGCGGCAAAGATCCCGGAGATCGTAGAGCTTTTCCGTCCGTATCTGAACTTCCGGGTGGACAGCAAAGCGCCGGGCTTCTATTACCGGAAGAGAAAGGGAGGTCCGGATACGCTGACGGTTGTGAAGAATTTCCTGACGCTGATGGAGCAGAAGCTTTTGCTGACGTAATATTGTTGCTTTCTACAAAACGGTTGCGGCAGACCAGGAAAACAGGTATACTGAAATGGAATAGATGGGAATACGCAAATATTCCTGCGAGAAAGGACTTGGATTTTATGAAAGCAAAAAAAATAGCAGCAGTATTGTTGGCAGGATTAGTGCTTGGCTCTGTAGCACTCAGTGGCTGCGGAAAACTAAATGCGAATGCTACGGCAGTGACCATCGATGATACAAAAGTATCTCTTGGATTTGCAAATTTTGCTGCGAAATATCAGCAGGCGATCTGTGACAAGTATTATGTTGCTTATTTTGGCGAAGATGTCTGGAAACAGGAGTCCAATGCGCAGGATGGAAAGACCATGCAGGATGTCCAGAAGGACAATATCATGGAACAGCTGGAAGACTGGTATCTGCTGGATGCTGCAAAGGATGATTATAATGTATCCATTTCAGACGAAGAGCAGACCGGGATTTCCGAGGCTGCAAAGGCTTTTATGGATGCAAACAGTAAAGAAGCCATTTCTCAGGCTGGCGCGACACAGGAATATGTGGAGCAGCTGCTGTATTTCAATCTGCTTCAGTACAAGATGAAAAATGCCATTGAGGAGAAGGCAGAAGTAAATGTATCCGATGAGGATGCGGCGATGCGTACATTCAGTTATATTACATTTGCGAAGCCATCTGACGGCAGTACAGCCAGCAATACTTCTGCGAGCAGTTCCAGTGCCAGCAGCAGTTCATCCTCTGCTTTAACACAGGAGCAGATCAATGCATACGCACAGCAGGCAAAAACAGATTTTGATACAGTAGGAACGACTGTTGGAACACAGAATACCTATTCTTATGATAAAAAAGACAGCAAGATGGATAAATCTGTGATCGAAGAGGCAGACAAGCTGAAAGCCGGAGAGGTATCCGGGCTGATCGAAGGCGATGATAATTACTATGTGATTCGTCTGGACAGCGAATATGATGCAGAGGCTTCTGCAAGCAACAAAGAGACTCTGATTCAGGAGCAGAAAGATAACTATTATACCGATGTCCTGAAAAAACTGAGAGATAATGCAAAGATAAAAGTAAATACCAGCGAATGGAAGAAAGTTACATTTACAGATCTTTTTGAGATTTCTTCTGATGAGGAACAGTAAATTAGTATGAAAAATACATTTTCATAGCTATATGTTTCGCTGGCTGAAAGACGGCGATATGGGCATTAGTGTGAAAAATCTACAGAAATATTTCGGATAAAATAATGGGATGTAAGATAAGACAGAGCCTTTTTACAGAACTGTGAATTGTGGGAAAGAGACCCTGTATAACAGTTTGAGATATGATAGATTTCAAAATGCTTTCAGATGCGTAGAGCGTATGAAACTGAAAAGGCAGCCACGCGGCTGCCTTTTCTTTGGGGAGATTGAGTTATGAAAATGTTTAATCTGTTGGTTTTATGAAGTTTGGCTCTTCAAAAACTCACTAGAGATATTTCTTATTGACAAGTCTTAGTATAACGGGGAAATATGTCTGAATTGTGGCAGATTTATGAAGACTCTATGAAAGAATCTAAAAGAAAAATAAACAAAATAAAAAGATTAGAAAGACAGAGACAAGAACAGATGAAAAAAGATAATATTGTGTTGATCGGAATGCCTGGTGTGGGCAAAAGTACAGTGGGAGTCATCCTTGCAAAGATCCTTGGATACCAGTTTGTAGATGCGGATCTGGTCATTCAGAAAGAGGAAGGAAAGCTTCTGAAAGACATTATTGCGGAGAAAGGAACCGATGGATTTATTCAGGTGGAAAACCAGGTAAACAGTAATCTGCAGGTGCATGAGTCTGTTGTTGCCACCGGCGGCAGTGTTGTATATGGAACAGAAGCTATGGAACATCTCTGCGAGATTGGAACAGTCGTATATTTGAAACAGTCTCTTCGGAAATTGGAGCGTCGCCTTCGAAATATCAAAAACCGCGGTGTCGTACTCCGCCCGGGACAGACGTTAAAAGATCTTTATCGGGAACGGACGGTTCTGTATGAAAAATATGCGGATATCGTTGTGGATGAAAGTGATCTGAATGTGGAGCAGACGGTAGAAGCTGTGATCGCTGCCCTGAAGCGTTAATATCAGATGCCGGGGCGGGCAAAAAGATAGTATTTTTATTATATCACTAATGTATTTGGGGTTAGGTGTAGGAATAGCAACTGGTCAAATTGACTTTTTTAGTTTTTATTATGAAGAACTTACACTATTTAATTACATAAGAGTATCACCTTCCATTCTCAGAATAGTATTACTTATAATAGCTATAATTCCACATTGTAAAATAAAAAAATTAATAAT
>OLRJ01001433.1_pt1 | contig 20328 bp, 10 predicted proteins | sample 1672741 | NCBI WGS metagenome assembly OLRJ01 (sample SAMEA3136719, study PRJEB25190) | human gut metagenome | biome: human gut; feature: human-associated habitat; material: faeces | place: Austria | collected 2013
CTGCGCCGACATTTGCAGCGCCATCATAAAGCACCCGAAGAAATAAATGTGCATGGCGTGCGTGCATGTTTCGAGTAACTGCGGGTCGCCGTTAAAAAGCTGAATAAACACGTGTGGGAACAGCCTTAGCACGAGCCATACAAGCACCATATAGCTGAATGAAACGACCGTTGTGAACACAATCACGCCGCGCACGCGCTTATATTTCTGTGCGCCGTAGTTGAAGCTGACCACCGGCGCCGCGGCAGATGTCACACCGTTTACCGGCGTATACGTCACTTCGCGAATGGAGTTGATGACCGTCATGACCGCGACGAACAGGTCGCCTCCGTGTTGCGAGAGCATCGCGTTGCACGCCACCTGCACAGCGCTCGACGTAAAGCCCATGATAAAGCCCGAAATGCCAAGCGAGGTGATCTTGCCGATAAGCTTTGCCTGCGGGCGCATGCGCTTTAACTCCAAACGAAACAGCGTACGCTTACCGAGCAGGAAGCGCACCACCCACACGGCGGAAACGAGCTGCGAAAGCACCGTTGCAAGCGCCGCGCCCTGCACACCCATGTCGAACACAAAAATAAACAGCGGGTCAAGCGCAATGTTCACCACTGCGCCGATAACGACCGTCAGCATGCCGCGGTTCGCAAAGCCTTGCGCATTGATGAACCCGTTCATGCCAAGTGAGACCATCATGAATACGCTGCCGAGCATGTAAACCGAAAGATAGCTGTCCGCATAAGGGTACGTCGCGTCGCTCGCGCCGAAGAGATACAGCACCGGCTTTTTGATGAGCAGCACCACAATGCACAAAATTACGCCCGTAATGACGAGCATCGAGAACGTGTTGTTCATCACGTCTGCGGCGCGCTCACGCTGCTTTTCGCCCTCTTCGCCGCCTTGCTGTGCCGCACCGCGCGCCATAGAAAACAACGGCGTACCGCCCGAGCCGAATAAATTCGCAAACGCCGTCACCATCAGTAAAATCGGAAACGTCACGCCGACGCCTGTCAGCGCATCCACCGATGTATCGGAAATATGCCCGATATACATGCGGTCTACGATATTATATAAGACGTTCACAAACTGCGCCAGCACCATCGGCACCGCAAGGCGCAGGATCGTTTTGGAAATCGATCCCTTTGAAAAATCATCGTTTTTCTTTATATCTGCAGCCATACTTTTGCCTTTCCGAATTAAAAAATAGCAGTATCAGTATACAACTTTCGGTAAATTTTGTAAACGGAAAGCCTTAAAAAAGTCACAGACAAAACGACCCCTTCGGTGGGCAAATTGCCGCGAAAGGGTCGTTTGCATTTACTTTATTACAGCTTGAGTTCTACCGCAACCGGGCGGGTACCAAGCAGCTCCGCGCTGCGGTCATCCGGCTGCGAGGTGCCGACGAAGAACGTGAAGCTGCGGCTGTCTACGCGGCGCGTGCCGGTGTCGTCCACAATTTCAAGCGCGGCCTTCGGCACGGTGATCTCGACGTCACACGTCTCATTTGCACCGAGTGAAACCGCCTTAAACGCACAAAGGCTGTGGTTGCGCACCGCGAATTCTGATTCATTGTCACGCACATAGACCTGCAAAATCTCATGCACGGCACAGCCCTCATTTTTGACCGTCGCCGTAATCGTATAGTGCTCGCCGTCATCACGCATTTCGGCTTTCGTCACTTCCGTTTTACCGTAAGTGAGGCCATAGCCGAACGGATACAGCACGCCGCCCGTAAAGTAGCGGTACGTGCGGTTTTCCATCGCGTAATCCGTAAACGCGGGCAGCTCGTCGGAGTCGTTATAAAACGTCACGGGCAGCTTACCGCTGAAGGAATACTTGCCGAACAAAAGCTCCGCAATCGCCTTGCCGCCGCGTGCACCCGGATACCAGCCCTGCACTACGGCGGAGAAGCTCTCCTCCGCAAAGCGCAAATCCATGGCGCTGCCGGTCATATTGATGAGAATGACGGGCTTGCCGGTCTTCGCGACAATCTCCATCAGCTTTCTCTGCGGCGCGGGCAGCAGCAAATTCGCCTTGTCGCCGGAGCCGACAGAATTGCTCTGGTCCATCTCCTCGCCCTCAAGATTTTCATTGAGGCCCGTCACCAGCACCACAACGTCGCTGTGCTCCGCCACGGTCTCGGCTTCGGAAAGGCGGTCGCCGGGCAGGCCCAACCCCTCCACGCGGTCTTTGTAGAGGTGGCAACCCTCGGCGTACAGCACGCGCACGTCGTCGCCTACATAGTCCTGAATGCCCTCCAGCACCGTGATATATCTTGACGCCGTGCCGTGGTAGTTGCCGATGAGCGCCATGCGGTCGTTCGCATTCGGGCCGATGACGCCGATCGTCTTGATTTTCGCTTTATCAAGCGGCAAAATGCCGTCGTTTTTCAGCAGCACAACGCTTCTGCGCGCGGCTTCCTCGCTGAGCGCCAAATGCTCCGGGCACTCCACGACCTCATAGGGAATGGAGTTGTATTCGCAGTTTTCGTCAAACTCGCCGAGCATAAAACGCGTGGTAAAGAGCCGCTCCGCCGCCGTCGTGATGTCGTCCTCGGTGATGAGCCCGTCCTCGAGCGCGCGCAGCAAATGCAGATATGTGTTGCCGCAGTTTACGTCACAGCCCATCTTAATGGCGAGCGCAGCGGATTCCGGCGCGGTGGTCGTGATGTGGTGGTGCAGGTGAAAATCGGAAATCGCCCAGCAGTCGGAGACAAAGTGTCCCTGAAAGCCCCACTTGCCGCGCAGAATTTTGCGGATGAGCAGGTCACTGCCGCAGCACGGCTCGCCGAGCGTGCGGTTGTATGCGCCCATCACGGCCTCCACTTCGCCCTCTTTCACAGCAGCTTCAAACGCGGGCAGATACGTCTCCCACAAATCCTTTTGGCTCACCTCGGCGTCAAATTCGTGGCGAATGGCCTCCGGGCCGCTGTGCACAGCATAGTGCTTCGCGCACGCCGCGACCTTCAAATATTTCCCGTCACCCTGCAAGCCCTTGATGTACGCCACACCGAGCCGCGCCGTGAGGTATGGGTCTTCGCTGTACGTTTCCTGCCCTCTGCCCCAGCGCGGGTCGCGAAACAGGTTGATATTCGGCGACCAGAACGTGAGGCCCTTATAAATATCGCGGTCGCCGTGCTTAGAAGCTTCGTTATACTTCGCGCGGGCCTCCGTCGCAACGACATCGCCGATTTTTCGGATCATCTCCGGGTCAAACATGCTCGCCATGGCAACGGGCTGCGGAAACATCGTCGCCGTGCCGGCGCGCGCCACGCCGTGCAGCGCTTCGTTCCACCAGTTGTACGCCGGAACGCCCAGCCGTTCAATGGGCGGCGCATCAAATTTCAGCTGTGAAGCGCGTTCCTCTATCGTCATTTTGGAAACAAGCTCGTGCGCCAAAGCCTGCGCCCTTTTTCTGTCTCTCATGGTAACCCCCCTAAAAGTTGTTAAAAAAAGTATAGCACGGTTTAATTCAAAAAGAAAGATAAAAGTTTTATCTTCCGGATAAATTGACAACAAAAAAGCGGCAAACCGAAGCCTGCCGCCGAAAATTTATAATTTAGAGATTCAAAAAGCCCGCGTTCAGCATGGACTGTGCCGCCAAAATCGCACCGAGGCGGCCGCTGTTGAAATTCACACCGCCCTGCATCCATGCCGCAAACGGCTCACGCAGCGGTGCGTCCGCAGAAAGCTCAATGGACGAGCCAAACGTGAACGAGCCGGACGCCATGATGACGTCGCAGTCGTAGCCCGGCATGGGGCTCGGCTCCGGCACAACGAAGGAATCGACCGGCGCGCCCTGCTGAATGCCGCGGATAAATGCGCACAGTGCCTCGCGCTCGCGCAGCTGCACCGCCTGAATAATATCCGCGCGCGGCTCATCGTAGCGCGGGGTTACGTCAAAGCCGAAGCCCTCAAACAGCGCCGCCGTGAACACAGCGGTCTTTAAGGCTTCGCCCGTGACGTTCGGCGCGTGGAACGTGCCCATGAAAAGCTCGCGGTTGTTGCCGAGCGTGCAGCCGATCTCACGACCCGTACCCGGGGTCGTCAGGCGATACGCGCAGCTTTCAATAAGGTCGCGGCGGCCTGCAATGTAGCCGCCCGTCGGCGCAATGCCGCCGCCCGGATTTTTGATGAGCGAACCCGCCATAAGGTCTGCGCCCACAGCCGTCGGCTCCATTTTCTGCACATACTCGCCGTAGCAGTTATCCACCATGACAATGCAGTCCGGCGCACGGCACTTTGCGATCTTTACAATGCGCTCGATCTCCTCCACCGTCAGGGACGGGCGCAGGCTGTACCCGCGGGAGCGCTGAATGTACACCATGCGGTGCTTCGGCGTGATGGCCGTCTCCATGCCGTCATAGTCAGGCGTGCCGTCCGGCAGCAGGTCAAGCTGCTCGTAGTTTATGCCAAACTCCTTTAATGAGCCGTTGCCGTCGCCCGTAATGCCGATCACGCCGCGCAGCGTATCATACGGCATGCCGGTAACGCTCAGCATCGTATCGCCCGGGCGCAGAACGCCAAAAAGCGCTACGGTAAGCGTATGCGTGCCGCTGACAAAATTATAGCGGCACAGCGCGTCCTCCGCGCCGAGGGCACGCGCGTACACTTCGTCCAGCACGTCGCGGCCGCGGTCGCCATAGCCGTAGCCTGTCGTTGCCACAAAGTGGCTCTCGCTGACGCCTGCCTGCATGAACGCAGCCTGCATCTTCTCCTGATTATACCGCTGTGTTTCGGAAATTTTCGCAAGGTACGGCGCAGCCTTCTGCTCCGCTTCCTCCGCCGCCTTCAGCACGCGGTCATCAATTTTAAAAAACTCGTACATAGTAAACCCGCTTTCGCAACCGCAAAAGCCTTCCTTTATCTGAATTATTTTAATTACATAATTTTCCCTGCGCCCATGCGCCGCACGGTTTATAGCCCAAAGCGTCATAAAACGCCTCGTTTTTGCTTTCTTCGCGCAGGATATACACCGTGCCGCTCGGCAGCATTCGCTCCATTTTTCGGACAACCGCCGTGCCAAGCCCCCTGCGGTGAAATTTCGGCAGCACCGCCACAGCAGAAATGAGGCTCGCGCTTTCGCCGAGCACTGCTGCAGCCACGGCGACGGTCTTCCCATTTGCCGAAACACCCGCGCAGCGCACCGTGCCGTGCCGCATGCGGTGGGATAAATCGAGGTAAAACGGCTCGAACTCCCCCACCATGCCGTTTGCTTTCAGCACAGCATAAATCTCTCTCGGAGAAATTTCCTCCGCAGGATGCACAGTCTCATTTCGCAGCACTTTTTGCAAAATCGCGCCGCTTTCGGTGATGTTTAGCCTCAGCTTTTCGGCATTCTCCGCGCTGCACACGACTTCATTTGTGCCCACCGCACGCAAAAACGCGCGCGCCTCGTCCGCGTCGGTGATCTCCCCCGCAATGCAGACGGAGCCGTCCGTTTTTCCGTAGGCGGCTTCCCCGTCCGTCCAAAACTGCGCGAACGACTGATGGAAGCCATACGCCTGCGCTTTAGACCGGATTTGGCAGCCAAACGGCGAGCTTCCGCACGGCATAGAGAGCGCTTCTAAATTTTCCGCAAGACGGATCATTACAGCTTGCCGCCGGAAATTTCCGCCATCATCAGCGCCATCAGGTCAATAACAGCCTCTATGTCCTTTTCGGTCGTCATCGCGATCGCGCTGTGGATATAGCGGCACGGGTGCGAGATCGTCAGCGTCTTCACGCCGCCGCGGGAAACGTGAATGGTGCCCGCGTCTGTGCCGCCGGCACGCACGGTCTTCGGCTGCACCGGAATATTGTTTTCTTTACCGAGCGCCATCGCGCGGCGGAAATAATCCTTCGGGTAAACGGTGCGCATATCCGTAAGGGAAATGACTGCGCCGCCGCCCATTTTGCACGCTGCGTCCGTCGGGCTCACGCCGGGAATATCGCCCGCCGTCGTGCCCTCCAGCACAAGCGCCGCATCGGGCTCCAGAATATACGCCGCCGTGCCCGCGCCGCGCAGGCCAATCTCCTCCTGCGTGGAGAAGACGAAATACGTGTCGTATTCGAGCGGGCGCTGCATCAGCGTGATAAGCGCAAAGCAGCCCACGCGGTCATCGAGTGCCTTCGCCTTCACCGTACCGTGCACGTGCTCAAAGAACGGCACAAAGCACGCGTTGTCGCCAATCTGCACCAATGTCTCGGCTTGCTCACGTGTATCTGCGCCGATGTCGATGGCGAGTTCGTTCACGGGCACGGGCTTTTCAAATTCGTCGCCCTTAAGCAAATGCACCGGCTTTGCGCAGATGACACCCGGCGTTTTGCCGCCCACCAGCACATCGCGGCCGGAGAGCACCTCCGGGCGGATATTGCCGACCGTCGTGAACTTCAAAAGGCCGTTTTCCGTGATGTTCGTGATGACAAAGCCCACTTCGTCCATGTGAGCGCAGAGCATTAATTTCTTCTCGGGACGCTTTTCGCCCTTTTTAAACGCCAGAATGTTGCCGAGCGGCGAAATGTGAATCTCGTCCGCATACGGCTCAATTTCACTTAAGATCACGCTGCGCACATCGTCTTCCTCGCCGGAAACACCGATGGTGCGGGTAAGCTTTTCCAGAATTTCATAGTTAAGCATTCGGCTGCGCCTCCTTATCCGTGATATACGCCGCGATGAGCTTTGCAATGTTCTCCATATCCTCAAAATCGCAGACCTCCGCCGGGGTGTGCATGTTGCGCTGCGGCACGGAGATGAGCCCCGTGCGCACGCCGCCGCGGGTGGTGCTGATCTCGTCGCAGTTCGTACCCGTTCTGCCGCCCATGGCTTCCAGCTGATACGGGATATTTTCACGCTTTGCGAGCTCGACAAGCTTTTTGCTGATTTTTCTGTCCAGCGCCGCGGAGAAGCCGATCATCGGCCCTTTGCCGAGCTCCGCGGTAAGCATGCTCTCCGCGTCCGGCTGCTTTGCGAATGAAACGTCCACGGCAATGGCCTCGGTGGGCTCAAGTGCATACGCAGAGACCTGCGCGCCCTGCCCGCCGACCTCCTCCTTTGTGGAGCACAGCACCATAACGCAGCAATCGGGATTCTGTTCATTTGCAAGCTGTGCGGCGCGGATGACGCACGCGCAGCCCGCACGGTCGTCGAGCGCCGTGCCCGTGATGCGGTTGCCCATGAGCTTTTTCAGCGGGCGCGTCAGTGCGGCGCGGTCGCCGACAGCGACAAGCTTCTCCACTTCCTCTTTCGGAAGCCCTAAGTCAATGCACTGCTCCGCAACGGGCTTTATCTTATCATCGCCCTTTGCAAGGTGCGGCGGCAGCGTGCAGCCGATGCCCGTGACGGTCTCCGTGCCGAACACGGTAACGGGGCTGCCCGGCAGCGTGCGGCGATCCACACCGCCCACATTCGTCACATGCAGAAAGCCGTTTTCGTCAATGTCCGTCACGATCATACCGATCTGGTCAATGTGCGCGTCCAGCAAAATGCGGCGCTTAGAACTCAAATCGCCGAAAATGCCCACAACGCCGCCAAGCTCGTTCTCACGCACCTCTTTGCAGAAGCCGAGCTCCTTTTTCGCAACTTTGAACACGTCGCCCTCACAGCCGGATGTACCGTGCTCTGCGCACAGCGCGCGGGTGAGGCGTTCAATCTCTTCAAACATGATATTCCCTCCTAAAGCCTGATTTATAAAAACAAAAGCCCCGCATTCCGAATGGAGACCCATCGAAAAGCGAGGCGCATTTCCGCAAGTATTTACTTACTTTGTGAAATACATAATGATGTTGATCACAAGGACCAGCACAAAGAAGCCAATCGCAATGAACTTTGTCCAACGAGCAAGGAACGCATCCATGGAACGCGCCTTATTCTTGGAAAGGAACGTATCCGCGCCGCCGGTAATCGCGCCGAGGCTCTGCTGATGGCCTTCCTGCAACAGTACGACAACGATGATCGCCAGTGCGAAAAGAAGCAGAACGATACCGAAAATAATTTCAACAGCACCCATATATTTTACCTCCTCTTCAAGAGACTTAACGCTAATTTTATTCGTAGCTTAATTATGATACCATACAAAGCGGGATTTTGCAACAGGATTTTTTGCTTTTTTCCTGCATATTCCGCCGTCCTACGTCCATACTGATACCAAGGCAGTCACAGTCAGGCGTTTGTGCGCGCCAAAACGGACCGTGCGGCAAAACCGCACTTTCGCGTCACACGAGCGGGGTCTTTCCCGGGCGGGCGGCGCAGTCCATGGTGCGGACTGTATGCTGCCCGCCCTTCAGTAGGACTGAACGCTCCGCCGCGCAGGCCACACGCCTGCACAAACGGAACGCCAAACGGTCTTGCCGGAGGGCTGATTTTTTACAGCGAAATCTGCTCGCCGCCTTCCTCTCCGTTCGGCAGTGCGCCGAGCGCCGGAATCTTCTTTCTGTACCGCGACGGGTTCTGCAGCTCGTCTTCTTGGTAGATATGCGCGTCCGTAATGCGTTGGCCTTTTTTCAGGTTCATCACCGCCACGCCCTGCGTGCTCTTTGTCGTCTTCGGGGCGATGAGCGCCGTGTTCATGAGCAGTCGTCTGCCGCTTGAGGACGTCAGCAGCACATCGCAGTCTTCCAAAATTTGCAGCGCCGCCGCAAGCGGGGCCTTGTCGGAATACGCGTTAATGAGCTTTCTGCGGTTCGTCTTCGTGTAGTACGCGGAGAGTTCCACCTTGGCGACCTTGCCGTTATCGAAAACAAACAGCATATAGCCCTTAAAGTCGCTCGTTACAGCCATGTACGCAGCGCTTTCGCCCTCGTCCATCTGCACGCGCGCAGGCACATATTCGCCCATCACGCTCGCTTTGGTGTCGGCAAAATCCGCCGCTTTCAGCTTATAGACCTGCGCTTTGTCGGAGAAGAACAAAAGCTCTGCCGCGTTTGTCGATTCCATCTGTTGGGCGATCTCGTCGCCATCTTTTAATTTCTGGTCGCCGCCCATGCGCAGGGAAAGCGGGGTGATCTTCTTAAAGTAGCCTTCTTTCGTGAAAAACAGGTTCACCGGGTAATCCGGCACCGTCTCCACGGGCTCTTCTTCGGCAATTTCCTCCGCGTACAAAATATGGCTGCGGCGCGGCTGGCCGTACTTCTGCGCGATTTCATTCAGCTCGCGCACAATAATCGTCTTAATGCGCGTTTTTGAGGCCAAAATTGCCTCAAGGTCACGAATTTCTTCCTCTAAGCTGTTCACCTCTTCGGTGCGCTTTAAGATGAACTCGCGGTTTAAATGGCGCAAACGGATTTCCGCTACATATTCGGCCTGAATTCCGTCAATACCAAAGCCGATCATGAGGTTCGGCACAACTTCGCTTTCTTCCTCGGTCTCACGCACAATGCGCACGGCTTTATCGATGTCGAGTAAGATTGCCTTGAGGCCGTAGAGCAGATGCAGCTTCTCTTTCTTCTTCGTGAGGTCGTAGTGCGTTCTGCGGCGGACGCATTCCATTCTGAACGCCGTCCACTCCTCAAAGAGCTCACGCACACCCAGCACACGCGGAATGCCCGCGATGAGCACGTTAAAATTGCAGGAGAAGCTGTCCTCCAGCGTCGTCATGCGGAACAACCGCTGCATCAGCTTATCGGGGTCTGCGCCGCGCTTCAAGTCGATCGTGATCTTGAGTCCGTCCAGACCCGTCTCGTCTCGAATGTCGGTGATTTCCTTCACCTTGCCCTGCTTCACAAGGTCGATGACCTTTTCCACAATGGCTTCAATGGTCGTTGTCGGCGGGATCTGGGTAATATCGATGCAGTTTGCGGATTTATCATACGTGTAGCGCGAGCGCACCTTGATGCTACCGCGGCCTGTTTTGTAGATTTGCTCCATTGCCGCGCGGTCGAAAATGATCTGCCCGCCGCCCGGGAAGTCCGGCGCCTGCATCGTCGTAAAAATGTCGTGCTTCGGGTCACGGATGAGCTCCGCCGCCGTGGTGCACACTTCGGCGAGATTAAACGGGCAAATGGACGACGCCATGCCGACCGCAATGCCCGTGTTTGCGTTGACGAGCACCGAGGGGAACGCCGCCGGCAGCAGCGTTGGCTCTTTCATCGTACTGTCGTAATTGTCGACAAAATCCACGGTGTCCTTGTCGATATCGCGGAACAGCTCGCGGCAGATGGGGTCAAGGCGCGCTTCCGTGTAACGGGAAGCCGCCCACGCCATGTCACGGGAATAAAACTTACCGAAGTTGCCCTTAGAGTCTACATAGGGGTGCAAAAGCGCCTCGTAGCCACGGGAAAGACGCACCATCGTGTCGTAAATCGCACTGTCGCCATGCGGGTTCAGCTTCATCGTCTGACCGACGATGTTCGCGCTTTTCGTGCGCGCCGAGCCGAGCAGGTTCATTTTGTACATCGTATAGAGAAGCTTTCTGTGCGAGGGCTTAAAGCCGTCGATCTCCGGGATGGCACGGGACATAATAACGCTCATCGCATACGGCATGTAGTTCTGCCGCAGCGTGTCGTTGATGTCCTGCGCCTGAATTTCACCCGCGCCCGCAATAAAGCCCTGCATCTTCGGCGTATTTTCTCTTTTCGGCTGTTTTTTTCTTGCCATGCTTTACGCTTCCTTTCGTCAGAGCTTTAAGAAATATCGAGGTCATCGAGGTACTCGCTGCCGTGGGTCGCAATGTAGTCCTTACGGCCCGTAAGATTATCGCCCAGCAGGATATCAAACATCTGCGCCGTCATTTCGGCATCGCCGGGCTTCACCTGAATCAGCCTGCGCGTTTTCGGGTTCATCGTCGTCAGATTCATCATGTCCGGGTCGTTTTCACCCAGACCTTTCGAGCGCTGAATCGTAAACTTCTGGCCTTCAAGCTGCGTCAAAAACTCGTCCTTTTCGCGCTCGTTGTACGCAAAATACGTCTTGTCCTTCGCCGTAATTTCATAAAGCGGCGATTCCGCAATGAACACCTTGTGCTCTTCGATGAGCTGCGGCGTCAAACGGTACAGCATCGTCAGCAGCAGCGTGCGGATCTGGAAGCCGTCCACGTCGGCATCGGTACACAGGATGATCTTGCTCCAGCGCAGCGCGTTGATGTCGAACGACGCAATGGACTTGTTCGCCTTCGACTTTACCTGCACACCGCAGCCGAGCACCTTAATGAGATCGGTGATGATCTCACTTTTGAAAATCTTGTCGTAATCCGCTTTCAGGCAGTTCAGAATTTTGCCGCGGATCGGCATCACGGCCTGATAGTTCGGGTCGCGCGCCTGCTTGACCGCACCGAGAGCGGAATCGCCCTCCACGATAAAAATCTCACGCTCGGAAACATCCTTGCTGCGGCAGTCCACAAACTTCGCCACGCGCCCCGTGATATCCATTTTGGCCGTCAGCTTGCCCTTTAAATTGAGACGCGTTTTTTCGGCGTCCTCGCGGGAGCGCTTGTTAATAAGCACCTGTGCGCCGATTTTCTCCGCCTCAATGGGGTTTTCGATGAAATAAATTTCGAGATTATGGCGGAGCATCTCCACCATCGCTTCCTGAATGCCCTTGTTGTTGATGGCCTTCTTTGTCTGGTTCTCATAGGAGGTCATTGTGGAGAACGAGGACATGACGATAACAAGGCAATCCTCCACGTCCTGAAATTTAATTTTGCTTTCGGATTTATTATACTTGCCGTTCTGCTTCAAATACGCGTCAATCTGGTACACGAATGCGTTCTGCACAGCCTTGTCCGGCGCGCCGCCGTATTCCAGCCAGCTCGAGTTGTGGTAGTATTCCGTCAAATGCACGCGGTTGGAAAATGCCACCGCGGCGTTGATCTTCACATTGTAAAGCGGCAGGTCTTCGCGGTCGCGCACGCGCTTTTCGGACTGCCAGAACTGCACGGAGGTCAGCGCATCTTCGCCCACTAGCTCGCGCACATGATCTAAAATGCCGTTTTCGTAGCAGAATTCCGTCGTCTCGAATTTGCGCGGCGAAACTTCGTTTTTGAAAATAAACTTCACGCCCGCGTTGACGATGGCCTGCCGCTTGATGATGTCCGTGTAATAGTCCGCCGGCACGTCAATATCCGTAAACACCTTGATATCCGGCTTCCAGCGGATGCGCGAGCCCGTGGCCTTCTTGCCGTAAGGCTCCTTATTGAGTCCGCCTACGTTCTCACCGTGCTCAAAGTGCAGCGTATAGCGGAAGCCGTCGTAGCGAATATCCGCGTCCATGTATTCGGAGGCATACTGCGTAGCGCACAGACCGAGACCATTCAGGCCCAGCGCGTAATCGTAGTTGCCGCCGTCATTGTTGTTATACTTGCCACCCGCGTACATCTCGCAGAACACAAGCTCCCAATTGTAGCGCTCCTCACGCTTGTTGTAATCCACCGGGATGCCGCGGCCGTGGTCTTCCACCTCAACGGAATGGTCGGCATAGCGCGTGACGGTGATCTCCTTGCCGTAGCCCTGGCGTGCCTCATCAATGGAGTTCGAGAGAATCTCGAAGATCGCGTGCTCGCAGCCGTCGAGACCGTCTGAGCCGAATATGACCGCCGGACGCAGACGTACACGGTCCGCGCCCTTCAGACTTTTGATGCTGTCGTTGCCGTAGGTTTGCTTTTTAGCCATTCACCATGTTCCTTTCCTCAAGCGGGCAAAATAATACCCGCACGGGATTGCCCATAAACAAACGTAAAGGGAATGCAAATGAGCACATTCCCTTTCGTCAAAAAATTATTCGTTCGTGTTCGCTTCCGGTTCCGTCTGCGCTTCGGTCGGCAGCTCTGTCGTTTCCGGTGCTGCCGCTTCTGCCGGGATGATGCCCGCAGCGGCAGTCTGTGCGCTCGGCAGCAGCTTGCCGTTCATCACGTCAAGGAACTCGTCGGCGTCCAGCTTTTCGCGCTCAAACAGCACACCCGCCAAACGGTGCAGCAGGTCTATGTGTTCGGAGAGCACTTTCTTTGTCTTATCGTACGCGTCGCAGATGATGGACTTAATCTCCTCGTCAATCTCCGCGGCGGTCTCCTCGGAATAGTTTGAGACATGACCCATCTCCTTGCCGAGGAACGGATTGCTGCTGTCCGCACCGTACGTGATCGGACCAAGACGGTCGCTCATGCCGTACTTTGTGACCATCGCGCGGACGATCTTCGTGGCGCGCTCAATGTCGTTCGATGCGCCCGTGGAAATATCGTCAAGCACCAAGGCTTCCGCCACACGGCCGCCCAGCAGCACGATGAGCTCTTCGCGCATCTCGTTGCGGCTCTGGTAGGACTTATCCTCCGTCGGCAGGTGCATCGTGTAGCCGCCTGCCATGCCGCGCGGGATGATGGAAATCTGGTGCACCGGGTCCTGCGAATCGCAGAAGTACGTCGCAATGGCGTGTCCTGCCTCGTGGTACGCGGTCAGCTTCTTCTCTTTGTTCGTCATCACGCGGCTCTTCTTTTCGGTGCCGACAACGACCTTGATCGTCGCTTCCTCGATTTCCTCCATCGTGATGGACTTGTGGTCCTTGCGGGCCGCAAGCAGCGCCGCTTCGTTTAAGAGGTTCTCAAGGTCTGCACCGGTAAAGCCGGCGGTGGATTTTGCAATGGTGGAAAGGTCAACATCCGGTGCAAGCGGCTTGCCCTTTGCGTGTACGCGCAGAATATCCTCTCTGCCGCGCACATCCGGGTAGCCCACCATCACCTGGCGGTCGAAACGGCCGGGACGCATCAAAGCCGGGTCCAGAATATCCGGGCGGTTCGTTGCCGCGATCATGATGACACCCTCGTTCGCGCCGAAGCCGTCCATCTCAACGAGCAGCTGGTTCAGCGTCTGCTCGCGTTCGTCGTGGCCGCCGCCGAGACCCGCACCGCGCTGGCGGCCCACGGCATCGATTTCATCGATGAAGATGATGCACGGGTGGTTTTTCTTGGCTTTGTCGAACAGGTCACGCACACGCGATGCACCGACGCCGACGAACATCTCCACGAAGTCGGAACCCGAAATGGAGAAGAACGGCACGCCGGCTTCGCCTGCAACGGCGCGCGCCAAAAGCGTTTTACCGGTGCCCGGAGGGCCAACGAGCAGCACGCCCTTCGGAATGCGCGCACCGAGCTCGTTATACTTATTCGGACGTTTTAAGAACTCCACAATTTCGCGCAGCTCTTCCTTTTCTTCGTCCGCGCCCGCCACGTCCGCAAACGTCGTGCGGCGCTTTTCGTCGTTTATTTGCTTGACTTTCGCTTTGCCGAAATTCATCTGGTTTCCGGCTCCGCCGCCGCCCATGCGCTTCATCATGAATACCCAGAACGCCACAAGCAGCGCGATCATCAGCAACGTCGGAATGAGGCTGACAAGCCAGCTCGTCTCCGCCGGGCGGATGACATCCTGCGTCATGCGATTATTCGGATGTTCCTTGTTATACGACTTGATGTAGTCCGAAACGTCGTTGTAGAACAGGTTCACGTTCGGCACCGTGTAGCGCACAACGGATTCCTTTTTGCTGCTGTCCTCTGTCACGGTCAGCTTCATCTCGCCCGTGCCCAGGTTCAGCGAGTATGCGCTCACCTTGCCGTCTTCAAAGTAAGACAGCACATCGGAGTATTTCAGCCCCGTCTGGTCTGCCCCGCGGTCAAACAGAAGCAAAAGCAGCACGACGAGCAAAATCGGAATGCCGAGGTAGATCAAAAGATTGCGAATGATTTTTTTGTTGTTGCTGTTCAAGTTCCGACCTCCCGGAAATCAAATTGGGTACAAAGTATATCCTTAAATAGAAACAGAAACTTTTTATCAAAACGGAAGCTTAGACTTCACCGTAGACTTCAGGTTTCAAAACGCCGACAAACGGCAGGTTTCTGTACTTCTCATCAAAATCGAGACCGTAGCCCACGATGAACGCATCGGGAATATCGCAGCCCTTGTATTTTGCGTAGACCTCCACCTCGCGGCGCTCCGGCTTATCGAACAGCGTGCAGATCTCAATGCTGTTCGGCTCGCGGCTTTTCAAAAGGTTTACAAGGTAGTGCAGCGTCTTGCCACTGTCGAGAATATCCTCAACAATCACGATATCATAGCCCTTCAGGTTGATGTCGAGGTCCTTGATGATCTTGACAACGCCGGAGGTCTTCGTGCCGGAGCCGTAGCTCGAAACGCACATGAAATCGATGCGGGCCGGAATCGTAATGGCGCGCATAAGGTCTGCCATAAAGACGACAGAACCCTTCAAAACGCTGACAAGCAGCAGGTTTTTATCGGCGTAATCGCGGGAAATTTCCGCCCCCACGCGCTTGACCATGCCGTCGATGTACGCTTCGCTGTACAAAACTTCCTTGATATCGTTTAACATTGTGTTTTCCATTCGGATGACCCTTTCCTCAAAATTCTTTCCGCTTTATATGCGGGTTATGCCTGCCGTGTCCGTCACCGTAAGCTCCAGTGCCGGGAAATTCGGCTTTGCCGCATAGCCCTCCGCCGCGCCGACCGCTTCGATCCAGATGATCTCACCGTCTTTTTCAAGCAGCAGCAAACGGTCGCGCGCCGCCGCCGGAATGCGCAGTTCATTCAGGATTTTTTTGACCGATTTCGTCACGCCGCGCCCTGCGGGTCTGAAAACATCGCCCGCGCGCCGCGTCCGTACTCTCGGAACATTCGTAATTCTATCACAATCCGAAAAGTTTTGGAATAACAAATTATGAACTTTCCGGTCGATTTCTCCTTTTTCGGGAATTTTTTTCTCCACAAACAGCGTTTTCCCGTTCGGAAGCACGTTTTCGCCCGCTCTCAGCGGAACAGAAAACTCATTCCGGTCTTTTATCTCCCGGTTTTTTCGTACCGTGAGCGTGTCCTGCTTCGCCTCCAGCACGATGTCCCCCGGCAAAGAGAGGCTGCCGCCCATGAAAACGCAGCTCGCCGCCCTGCAAATGTGCTCATAAGAGAGCCGCCCGTAAGACGATAACAGCAGTTCCAGTGCCGCGCGCAGCACCGCCTCGTGTGCGCTCCGCAAAGCTTTCAAATCATACCCGTAAGGCGTTTTCGCTTTACAGAGCAATCCATTCGCGCACGAAAGCACAAATTCATTCTGCAACCGCATGCTCTCCGCAAAGCGGGACGTCGCCTGCGTCATCTGCGGGTTTACGTCCTTCAGCACCGGCAGCACGCTGTGGCGCAGCTTATTGCGCGTGTAGTCCACCGTCAAATTCGTGGAGTCTGTCACGTAGTCAAGTCGATATACTTTACAGAGATGTTCCACCTCTGCGCGGGAAATGTTCAATATCGGGCGATAAATTCTGCCGCGCCGCGGCGGAATGCCCCCCGCGCCGTGCGGCCCCATGCCGCGCGTCAGGTTCAAAAGCAGCGTTTCAGCATTATCGTCGGCGTTGTGCGCCGTGGCGATGCACCCGTTTTCCCCTGCTTCCTCCGCAAAGCACGCGTAGCGCACGCGCCGCGCGCATTCCTCCACGCCCTCGCCGCTTACGGCCGCAAGCGCGGGAATATCCTTATAGATCACCTTGCAGTGAAGTTCAAGCGCTTTACAGTAGTCCTGCACAAATTCCGCGTCGCGGTCGGCTTCCGCCCCCCGAATACCATGGTGCACATGCACCGCAAGCAAACGCTCCGCGCCGTACTTCTGTACAAGCAAATACGTCAGCAGCACGGAATCCGCCCCACCGGAAAGCCCCACGACAATTTTTCCCGTCTCCGGCAGATCATACCTCACGCGGGCGAGGATGTCCTCAGCTTTCATGACGCACAACTTCCTGCGATGTAAAGCGCATGAACTCACCCTGCCAGTGCAGCGGCACGCTGCGCAGATCGCCGTGACGGTTTTTCGCCACGATGACCTCGGCCTTGTTTTTGTCCACGTCTTCGGGCGAAGCCGATTCATTCGCGTAGTACGCGTCTCGGTACAGGAACAGCACGATGTCGGCGTCCTGCTCGATGGAGCCGGAATCTCGCAGGTCAGAAAGTACCGGGCGGTGCTCCTGTCGCTTTTCACCCGCACGGGCAAGCTGCGCCAATGTCACAACCGGGATATTCAGCTCTTTCGCCATGATCTTGAGGCTTCGCGTGATCTCGGAAATTTCCTGCACGCGGTTATCAATGCGCTTTGCACTGTTCATCAGCTGTAAGTAGTCGATGATGACAAGATCAACATTTTTTAAACGACGCACTTTTGCTTTCATCTCCGGCACCGTAATGCCCGGGGAATCATCGAGGTACAAATCAGCCTTAGAGAGAATATCGCCCGCCTCCACAAGGCGCGTCCATTCGCCCTCCGTCAAGTCGCCCGTGCGCAGCTTTGTGCCGCCGACGAGTGCCTCCGTGGAAATGATACGGGAAGCGAGCTGCTCCTTGCTCATTTCCAGCGAGAAAAACGCCACGCGCTTGCCCGCCGTGATGGCGGCATGGCGCGCAATGTTCAGCGCAAAGCTCGTTTTGCCCATGCCGGGTCGTGCGCCGATGATGACAAGGTCGGAGCGGTTCAGGCCCGTGATCGTGTTATCCAGCTCGCGGATACCCGTAGGGATGCCGCGGTACAGGTCTTTGTCCGGCGAATTCAAGCGGTCAAGGCGTTCAAACGTCTCAAACAACACTTCGTTCAGGCGCTCAAGGCCCTTTAACGCCTTGCCCTGGCGGATGTCAAAAATGCGCTGCTCGGCGGAATCCAAGAGGAGCGAGGTTTCGCCGGTGTCCTCCATGGCGTCATCCAAAATGCCGCGCGCCGCCTGAATGAGCATACGCAAATCGTAGCGGTCACGCACAATGGTGCAGTAACGCTCCACATTCGAGACGCTCGGCACAAGCTGCGCAAGCTGCATCAGATACACCTTTCCGCTGCCCTCATCGAAGTTTTCCTCTTCGCGCAGGTGCTCCAGCAGCGTGACGAGGTCCACCGGCTGGCCTGCCGTGAACATATCGAGCATCGCGCTGTAAATCGTGCGGTTATTGACCTGATAAAAATAGTCCGCGCGCGGTAGCATTTCCGCCACGGTCGAGAGACAGTCGGGTTCCAGCAACACCGCGCCCAGCACCGCCTGCTCGGCCTCTGCGCTGAACGGCATCACCGTTCCGGGCAGTGCCGGCGTATTCAGTTGAAAATTATCTTCCGGCATTTTTACCACCCTTTTTTGAGTGAAATTACTTCAAAGTGAAAACGATTTCCTAATCGTAAACGACTTTTAGTCATTGCAAAATTTAATGCTGCGCATCAAGGAAATCAGGCTTTTACTGTGCTTCGGTCACCGATACCGCCAGCTTCGCGGTGATGCCGTTATAGAGCTTCACCTCAATGTGATAGCCGCCGAACGCCTTGATGTCGGTGTCGAGGTGGATCTTGCGCTTGTCGATGTCGAAGCCGTACTGCTTTTTAATCTCCTGCGCAATCTCCTTTGCAGTGACGGAGCCGAACAGTCTGCCGCCCTGGCCCGCCTTTGCGGTGATGCGGACGGTCTTGTCCTTCAAAGCTTCCGCAATACGCTGTGCTTCTTCAGTCTCGGTTTTCACTTTATATGCCTTGGAGGCCTCGGCGTTTTTCAGCTCGTTCATCACCTGTGCGTTCGCTTCCTTTGCAAGCTTGCGCGGCAGCAGGAAATTGCGTGCGTAGCCTTCTGCTGCATTGATGAGCTCGCCTTTTTTGCCTACACCTTTTACATCTGCTAAAAGTACAACTTTCATGGTCGTATCTCCTATCGTTTAAATCTATCGCTAAAGCAGTCAAACGGCTTCGCGCCGCTTTGCCGCATTAGTTATTCTTTTTCGTCGCTTCGGAAAGCTTTTCGTCCAGCACGCGGATGAGTGCCTTGCGCACATCGTTCGTGGTGCTGTTTTTAATCTGCGCGCCCGCCATGTTGAGGTGACCGCCGCCGCCGAATTCCTCCAGCAAAATCTGCACGTTCACGTCGCCGAGGCTTCGTGCCGAAATGGCAATCTCATTGCCCACGCGGAAAATGACGAACGACGCGCGCACGCCCTGAATGGACAGCAGCTCGTCCGCCGCCTGCGCCGCCGCAATGCGCACATTCGGGAATTCCCAGTTGGAGCACGCAATGGCGCAGCCCTTGTAAACCTCCGCACCTGCCACAAGCTGAGAGCGCTCTTTATAGGTATCGAGCGAATTTGCAAACATCTTCTTCACTTCCACCGTGTCGGCGCCGCGGCGCTTTAAGTAGGCGGAAGCTTCAAATGTGCGCACGCCCGTCTTCAAAACGAAGTTTTTTGTGTCCAGCATAATGCCGGAAAGCAGCGCCGTCGCTTCTTTTTTATTGAGCGCGGAGCTGTTGATATACTGCACGAGCTCCGCCACCATTTCGGAAGCCGAGCTGGCGTACGGCTCATGGTAAAAGATGATCGCGTTTTCGATGTGCGTCACCATCATGCGGTGGTGGTCGATGACGACCACGCGCGGAATGGCCTTTAAAACTTCTTGGCTCTCCACAAACGAGGTGGAATGTGTGTCCACCACAATGAGAAGCGAGCGCTGCGTGCAGCGGTCGAGCGCCTCCTGCGGGGTGATGAACATGTTTTCATACTCCGGCTGGTGCTCAAACGCGTTGATAAGCGTCGTCGCCATAGAGCGGCCCTTGTCGATCACAATGCTTGCACGGCGGTCAAGGCCTTTCGTCACAGCCGCCCACATGCCGACCGCCGCGCCCACGGCGTCAAGGTCGGAGTTCGTGTGCCCCATGATGAAAATATGGTCGCTCGATTTAATGTGGTCGGAAAGCGTCGCGGCAATAACGCGCGTGCGCACCTTGTCGCGCTTTTCAACACCCTTGGAGAGGCCGCCGAAGAACTCGTATGTACCGTCCTGTTGGTAGATGGCCACCTGGTCGCCGCCGCGGCCGAGCGCCATTTCCAGTGCCTGACGGGCATGCAGTTCGCTTTCCGTCGCCGTTACGCCCGCGCGGCCAATGCCGATGGAGATCGTGGCAGACATGTTATTCTCACCCTTCACGGCGCGCACGCTGTCCAAAACGGCAAAGCGCTTCGTTTTGGCTTCTTCAATGTGCTGGTCGTCCGTGATGAGCATATAACGCCCGTTCGTCATGCGGCGCAGAAAGCCCTCCATGGTGTCGATCGCCCAGCTGCGCAGGACGGATTCCACCTCGGACGTGATGCGGGAATCCTCGCTGCCGGAGGCATCGCGCGTCAGCTCCTCGCGGTTATCAAACGAGATGACCGCAATGACCGTGCGCTTTTCGCGATAATCGCGCTGAATCTGCTTATAATACGTGTCGTCCACAAAGTAAAGCACACTGCCGCTTTCGGTGCGCAGGCCGTAAGCCGTGAACTCGCGGTCGCCGTAGGAAACGGAGGTTCCGTTTTCGGATAAAATCTGACGCAAAGTCTTCGGGTAAATGTATGCCGCAATGTTATCGCCGCAGCCTTCGCCGTTTTC
>OLRJ01001437.1_pt1 | contig 20286 bp, 15 predicted proteins | sample 1672741 | NCBI WGS metagenome assembly OLRJ01 (sample SAMEA3136719, study PRJEB25190) | human gut metagenome | biome: human gut; feature: human-associated habitat; material: faeces | place: Austria | collected 2013
GATTCAAAATCAACCGTAGAAATACGTGCCGGTTCGAGTCCGGCCTTCGGCACCAAGTCTTATCTAAGTCGTTGTTTTAAAACAATTTAATCCATAATTTTGCTTGAAATCGCGTAGCCCCTCTTACAAAAGGGTATACGAGGCGATGTCTCAGCGATATAAACTCTATCGTCGAACCAGCGGCATTTATGTTGTCCGCATTAGCGTTCCCCAACGTTTTCGTCGATACGCAGGACAGTGTGAGATTCACACTTCAACAGGCACTCACGATCTTCATGAAGCAAAGCAGAAGTCCGCGCTCCTGTTGGCGGTCTGGTATCAGACCTTACAAGAGTATGAACAATTGGATTATCGAACTTTAAGTGACTGCGCCCCGCTGCTTGCTGGTGAGGGTATGATCTCGCTTTCTAACTTTGCTCAGTCAGTTGAGTTGCCTGTTGCGCAATTAATACAGGCGGTGATGAACCGTAATCTGCCCGTATTCTGGCTGGCGACGGGGCAGGCTGGCTTTTATGTTGCAGCGCTCTCTGAGGCTGAGCTAGACCCGCTTGATGGCAGTTACGTTCTTAATTATGGCGAAGAGAAGGGTATCGAGGGGGTTGCTAAAGGCTATCTGCAACTCACTGCGCAACCAGCACATTTACGTAACATTATTAGCGACGGTTATTCAGAAGCTTCGGTGTTCAAAACTGCCGGAAGCGACGCTAAAGGCGGTTGGTTTTTCACCTCCGGTTGGCCGGTAATTAAACCCGATACGCTTTTGATCAATAAAGTCCATGCAGAAAGCCTAAGGCTTGATTGGCTGGCTAAGACCACGCCTCCAGTCGCTAGCGTTCATCCTACCGTGCCTCTTGCCGCTCCTGCCCCTACTATCGATAACGAGTATGTTAATCGAAAGTATTACACTAAGAACCTGTCGTGGTTATGCTCTGAATATCTAAAGCATCGGCGCAAGGGCAAGGTATCGGAGTCGGCTATAAGTGATATCCGTAACTATTTCAGCTTTATGATCGAAGCGATGGGTGACATTCAGTTGGAAGATTTTGATCGCGATTTCCTCCGGGCTTATGAGAGCAAACTGCGCACGATCCCAGCAAACCGTAATTTAGTCAAAGCTAAATATGGAGTGAAAACGCTGGATCAGTTAATCGCCAAAGCGGCAGAATGCGGCGATAAATTGATGACTGAGGAATCCGTTAGGAAGTATATCAACGGCATTTATGGTGCAATGAAGTGGGCTGTTGCTGACGGTAAGCTACTGAAATCGCCATGCGAAAACTTTTTTCCATCCGATGATAAAGATGAGCGAGATCAGGATCACACTGACATATTTGAACCGCATGAAATTAAAGCGATTTTTTCGTTACCGTGGTTTGAGGCTGGAACTGTTGAACGCAATGCGCAAGGGCGATTCCATCAATATTGCCCGTTTAACTATTGGGCACCTTTGCTGGGCTTGATGACGGGGGCGCGAGTTAATGAAATCGCTCAGTTACTGCTGAGTGATGTTCTGGCAGACGACGGCGTCTATTATTTGAACCTTGAAAGCGATAATGAAAGCGGAAAGAAACTCAAAAACGCTAATGCTCGCCGCAAGATTCCGCTCCATTCAAAGCTGATTAGTCTCGGTTTCATCGACTACGTGAACGCCTTAAAAGATGCAGGGTATACCCGTCTCTTCCCGGAGCTTAAACCACATAAAACAAAAGGCTATGGTAGGCCAGTTTCCGCATGGTTCAATGAATCGTTGCTTGCGGGGCGGTTGAAACTCGAGAGGAACAGAGCAAATCTTTCCATTCTTTTCGCCACTCAGTTTCGACTTTGCTCAAGGAGAAGGGCGTTAGCTCAGAATTACGAGCGCAGCTACTTGGGCATGTGCGCGGCGAAACTGAAACGGAAGTGCGATATAGCAAAGACCTCAAACCAATTCATATGATTGAAGTCGTGGAGAAAATTGATTTTTCGTTACCTGATATAGCGGAATTCAACATTCCTGACGGGCTGGATGCTGTCAGAGATGCGTTGCGAAGAAAGCGTGGCAAACAAACAGGTTGAATCAGTTACTATTCAGTTGAGTGATGCTTGAATGCGCTGGGACGCTTCCTGGCGCGTTTTTTATTAAGGGTGGTGGATTTCATAGTGCTGAATTTGGAGACGCTCAAAACGCGTTTGGTGAAACTTGATGACCTACGATTGCACCCGCAGCCCTTCTACGCTTTCTGATGGTAGATTCATCCCTGTTTTAATGCTGGCCTCTATGTTGCCAATGATGTCTTCGCGCGGGCCGCTGCGCCAGTCATCGCTTGCGTAAAAAGCATTGAGAACCGCAGCCATGCTTTCAGCGCTGTCAAAGGCGCGAATCAGGTAATAGCAGTCCGGGTCATGCAGAGAGTTACCAAACGAAACAACATCGATCCCGTGGCGTTGGTGTAGGGGCACGCTGATGTCCTGCATTATGGTGTGAAAAGCAGTTCCGGTGCCTTTGTGCAAGGTGTATTGCAGTATCTCGACGGTTCTCAAAGCATTATCTCCGCGTCGCCTCTGGACGGCTCCCTTGTTGATAGCAATAAAGTAAACCGGACTGGGCCATGAAGCTACTGCTAATCAGACAGTCATCCGTAAGCAGAAGCTGCGATATGCGGTTCAAACGCGCTGTAAGGCTCTCTGGCGAGTGTTTTAAAGAAGGTAGTCGAAATCATGGTGCAGAATTCGCGGCGCTCTCATAGAGTGGCTGGCGAAGCCAGATGGAACAAACGTAGCGGAGTTCAAGCAATCAATGAGAAATCTGGGCGAGCTTTAGCTTTACCGCGTCGCTTAACTTTGGAGGCTGATTGCCTCTATAAGGACTGTCTCACCGCCACGGAAATTTTCGGATGCAATGCTTAAGAGGGGCGCTTCCAAACCTAGGGCATCCACTTTTTCGCTCCCAACTTATCTGGCTGCATTTACACCGCGAACACGTTGAACGTTAGCAGCTTCTGGTTCTATTTGGTTGTTACGCAGGAGAGGTAAAAACGGCAGGTTTACTTTTGACGGCAACGCCATAAGACACCAAACAGCAGAGAAGTGTAATTGTTAAAAATGTTAAAACATAACTTGTTCTTTAAGATGTAAACCCTTCCTCGGGGGGGAAGCCGGACATATCAACCCTAAGGCCATCTGAGAAGATAGCCTGTAGGTTGCTCGGTTCCCCTTGCCAGATGAAGATCAAGTCTTCCTCGTGGTGTGACGACCTTTCTTGAAAGATGCATTATGCGCAAAAGAAGCTACTCAAGAATCCGCCGATAGCTACTTTCACCCTCTGCTTGGCTGCATCAAACGCTTGCGCGCCCTACCTACCACAATCAACGTTACGCAGAGTTCCCATCCTGACGTCTTCCGCTAAACAGCGGTGATCTCCACCTACCCGGACCGGTTTACCGCATGAGGTAGGTGTCAGGAGAGAAGCTAGCACACCATCATTTTAAAGAAAAGTCATATATATCATATGGCTGCGTTCATATTCTGAACGCAGTTATCGATGTTAACCTAAAGGTATGAGAACACTGTCGTTTTTCATATACAAAGGGTGCTTCTGCTCACCTGTAGCGTTTAAGACGAAGCACATTGTGCTCTCTGGCAATAGCTGTCGGACGGTCGTTGAGCGTTTGAGGTGTCTTCCTTCATTTCCCCATGCGGCGACAACCAGTCCGGCACCGCTAACAAGACGTATCAAGTGGCTATCGTTATCTTTGCCAATGGGATCAGACGCTTTCATCATTTCATGTCGCTGGGTGTGAACGAATGCGAACAGGTTGGCCATGTATACGCCACCGTAGCCCCAGCTTTTGGCAAACGATATGCAGCGGCTCAAGGTGCGATCATCCTTCTCAGCATCGGCGTATGAAGGGTTTAGCCCTATGAAAAGGGCATATGGTTTTGATTCGTCCCAGACTCGTGATAACGAGTAGCGATATTGACCGCACGGTGAAAAAATCGCGTCTTTAATCATTTCGGTTGTCCTTATGAAGTGATGGTTTCAGCCTAACATGTCTTTATCCGTTTTAAGCGCCAACAAACGACTGTTTTCCGACACCCCTTCGCAGGTATCTTCTGGGATGTTGAAAAATTAGCCTTGGCAATTGTTGGCAGGCGTCCTATTGTTGACACCGTTTTCTGACAGGTATTGAGAGGTGTTGAGAATGGCGATTTTCGGCTACGGGCGTGTCTCTACCGCTCAGCAAGATACGGAGAACCAGAGGTTGGAGCTTGAGCAAGCTGGTTGGACGTTTGACTTTTGGTTTACTGATGTCGTTAGCGGGAAAACCCCTGCTATGCAGCGCAAAGCATTCTCAGAGTTGCTGGGCAAAATTAGGGACGATGAAACGCTGGTTGTAGCCAAACTTGACCGTTTGGGGCGTGATGCTATTGATGTGCTTCAAACGGTCCGGGTGCTATCTGATCGCGGCATCAGGGTGATAGTCCACCAGCTTGGGAACACTGATCTCACCTCCGCTGCCGGGAAGCTGTTATTGTCAATGCTGGCGGCTGTAGCTGAGATGGAGCGAGATTTGCTGATTGAGCGCACTCAGGCGGGGTTAACGCGGGCTAAAGCTGAAGGCAGGAAGTTGGGAAGACCCTCTAAAATTGCACCAGAAGCTCGTGGAGCGATTGTAGCGAAAAAGAATAGCGGAACCAGTGTTAGCGCGTTAGCGCGCGAATATGGCGTTTCCAGAGCGACTATAGCGGCTATTGTCGATTGAATATGGAGAGTTTATGGCTTACACAGCAACGGTTATCCCTGTAATGATCGCATCCCCTGGTGATGTTACTGAAGAAAGAAGAATTATCCGGGAAGTAATCCACGAATGGAATGATATTAATTCTGCCCTCTCGAAAGTTATGCTAATTCCTGTTGGGTGGGAAACCCACACATCACCGGAGCTTGGCATGAGACCTCAGGAGTTAATTAATCAGAGACTGCTAGTTGATTGCGATCTATTGATTGGTGCTTTCTGGACACGACTTGGCTCTCCGACAGGTGATGAAGCAAGTGGGACTGTTGAAGAAATTCACAAGCATTTAGACGCGGGCAAACCTGCAATGATATATTTTTCATCTAAACCCGTAGTGCTTGATACCGTGGATATGGGGCAATATGATGCCCTAAAAGCATTCAAACAAGAATGCATGCAACAAGGCTTGATTGAGACCTTTAATGAGTCAACTGATTTTAAACATAAATTATATAAACAATTGACGCTGACACTCACAAATAATTCATATCTGAAAAATATCATAAACTCTTATCGTTCAGAAGGAACTGATAATTTAAAACAAGAATCTCCTAAGATGCTTCTATCTGAAGATGCAATTTTCGTCTTGAAGATGGCATGCGAGGACGAAAGCGGTGGGATATTAATATTAGAGCATCTGGATGGAACAGATATTCATGTTGGCGGCCAAAGTCTCGGTGGAGGAAATGCTAGAGAGGTTGCTAAATGGAAATCTGCTTTAGATGAATTGAAATCCAATGAATTAATATCTTCTCGGGATTATAAAGGCGTTCAATTCGAAGTTACTCATAAAGGATGGACTCTTTTTGAATCATTGAAGAACAAGTAATTCTGCTTTACCTATTTGAAGGCGGGGAAACTTACTTTCCCCGCTTCATTTCACTCAAACGAAGCCGCGATGACTTCCCCGGTGCTGGCGTTAAAAATACAGAAATATTGAAGTGGTGTTAGCATCCCCAGGCTATTAATTGCCTTAGCCTGTTGTCCGAACATTTGAATAGTTCGTTTGTTCTCGTCATGCCAGAGGTAGGTGTTGAATACCGGCTGCGCTTCACTTTCCTGCCACACATGGCGAAATGTCGCTTTCTTGTCCATTACCTGCTTGCACTCCCTGACCGGGTTGTGGTGCGTTTTCGCATAGCATTCCGGGTTGTCATCTGCACATACGATATCTTTTCGTGCTGTCTGATGCTCAGCACCTACAGCAGAAAAGGCGCATACACCCAGCACCAATGAGAGACTGCCCAGAGCCCCCCATACAGTTGCGCGTAGCGTGCTGATGTGCTGCTTTGATACAGCATGGGCAACTACACTATAACTGGCCCAGCTAATCGCGGCTCCCGCTGCAATCGGTAATAAAAAGTCTACTCCTGTCATGATTCCCTCACTTTCCAAACCACATCGCGCCTGATAGCGAACGCTGGTGACGCCCAACCGATGATGATCATCATACTTGTTGGGTTTTAAATGTCACTATTAGTGTTTTTTTGAAAAAATAAGGATTGTCATGATACAGGCGATGAATGCGAGTGACTAAGCTCGCTGACGTGAGATTGGATTCAAAATGTCTCATATGGAGCGTGGCCTTACAGTGGTCAAAATTGCACATTCAGTGCATGAAAAAATCCCTGAGAATAAAGTTTGGCGAGCGGGTAAAAGAACTGCGCATTGCCACCGGATTGAGCCAGGAGGCCTTTGCCGATCGGTGCGGGTTTGCACGTAGTTATATGAGCAGAATTGAACGTGGTGGCTCTAATGCGTCTCTGGATGCGATTGAGGTGCTGGCTAACGCTCTGAGCGTTGAGCCGTGGCAGTTGTTAGCGCCTGGCCCATCTGAAGATAACGACTCGGAACTGTTGGTTCCATACGCAGCCGATGGTTCCTGTTTTCACCCCGGTTTGGCGAGCACCCGTGATGGTTCGTTTGGCGTAGGTGATAAAGCGGCTCAGAAGCGTTTTGGCACGTTTGCTGAAGCTCTTGAGTATCTTCGTAGCATGGAGACAGCAAAATGGCGTAGGCCTAATCCTAGCGGCAACTGGGGTATCGTATCAGCGGTTCGGTGGGACAAACTGAGAAAGTAGCTCAAGTGTAAGTTTATGAATTTTCATGCTGTATGGATGAACAGTATTCATTAGATGCTGATAGTCTTATGTTTCATCAGCCCTTTGTTTCTATAAGAGTGAATAAAACAGCAAAATGCGGGTGCGTTACGTAGGCGTTACGGTGGCGTTTCGCTTTGGCTCTGAATGGCTTAATTCATATAAATAACATTGAGTTAAATAGTTATTCTGAACAAGGTCTGCCGGGGTCTAACTGGTTTCAAAATCCGAACGCAGTGGCGTTTATTCAACGTCCACATAGCTGACAAATGTTCTTTCCTCCCGACTCGGCAGACCTCCAGAAACATTAAAAGGCAGGTATGGCACGTTGATGTTTTATGCCGCCACGAACACTCGGTTTGATTCCGTCCAGCGGATCAAACTTAATATGTAGCCCCTAGAACAAAAAGGTCCTACGATTGCTCTCTTAACAGCTAACAGGAACGTGATTACAGCAGGTTATAGAGACTTAGGTTCGAGTCCGGCCTTCGGCACCACACCGTATGCAAATCGAGTCGCTCAAGGGCGGCTTTTTTTGTGTCTGAAATCCGTTAGTTACCTATCTTTCTCGCTATTTTAACTCTCTCAGGGCTAACCAATTCCAACCCATCGCAAACGAAAAATGTTGGTACAGGCGTTGGTATTATCGGTTCGATATTAATTTGTATTAGCTCAGTCCTGATCTGACAGCTATCTGCCAGATCAGGTTCGGATTAATACATTATATCTGCCCGCCTACACCTTTAAACTTCTCAATAAACGCGACGATCTTCTGGAAAACCGTCTGTTTTTTCGTCTTATATTGCGGATTTAACGGACTGAGTTTTGGCAATGTCTCGTTTAATTCCGTGCCATTTTCGGTGGCGTATTCGCGTTTTAAAGACGTGCGAATATAGCGTTTCGCCGCCTCTTCATTGAGATTTTCTTCTTTGATCAATGCTTCTGCTTCACGTTGCTGTTCGCGTTGAGCAAAGGTAAAGAACGCGTCAATGATGCTGGCTTTATCCGGCAAATCATCCAGGTTCGTTTGCTGAATAAAATCGACCACCAATCCTTCTTTAGCACGGTTCCCAAGGCTTGAACGAATTAAGCGTTTGACCTCTTCGGTCATTTCGCCCTTACCTTTGTTTTGTCTGTTGTGTTCGAAAATCAGTCCAAGGATATAATCCAGGTTTATTTCCTGAGACTTCAGCAAATCGATTTCAAAAACTACGTCATCCCAGTCAGTGGTTGATTTTTCTTTTTTGTCAGCTTCTTTCTCACGGCGCTGCCAGTCACGAATATCGTTATAGGCAGAACGATAATCCTGAATCTTGCGTTCAGCAGGGAGACGAATCATTTGCAATTCAGCGAACTTTTCATCATCCACATAATGTTCTGCTTTGAATTTTTCTACCGCAACAGGATCGCTAAGATCGATTTGTTGCAGGGCTTTCAGCGTGGCAAATTCATCATAGTTTTGCAGGATGTTCTCGGCACGCAGGTATTCACCAAACAGTTTTACGAAGTCTTTCTTCTCTTTTTCACTTTCAATACTGGCAGGGTCAGGGAACCGTTGTTCCAGTTCTGAAACTACTGCCATAAAGCCGCGTTTAGCTTCACCAGTGGCAGCATCTGTAAAGCCTTCCATATACTCAGCATAACTCTTTTCTAACACCACATTTTTAGTATTTTTATCACCAAACAGCGTTATGGCATCAATGGTTGAGCGTTCCAGATCCCGAAAAGTGACGATGTTAGCGAAGGTTTTAGTAGCGTCATAAATGCGGTTGGTGCGGGAAAATGCCTGCATCAGGCCGTGAAAACGCAAGTTTTTATCGACGAATAGCGTGTTCAATGTTGGAGCGTCGAAGCCGGTTAAAAACATCCCCACGACAATTAACAGATCGATATCTTGATTTTTAACCCGTTGGGCTAAATCACGATAGTAGTTCTGAAAACCGTTACTGTCGGTGCTGAAGTTAGTTTTAAAATAGCTGTTATACTCACGAATTGCAGCGTCAAGAAACTCTTTAGCACTGCTGTCCATTGCGCTGGTATCAAAAGTTTCATCGGAAATTTCACCAATGGCATTTTGTTCTTCATTGGCGGCAAAGGAGAAGATTGTCGCAACACGCAGCGGTTTATAGGTAGCCGATTTATTAGCGGCTTCCTCTTGTAACCGTTTAAACGTCGCGTAATAGGCTTTCGCGGCATCCACGCTACTCACTGCCAGCATGGCATTAAAGCCTTTGGAACCTGGGAAAGTACGGTGGGTCTTCTGGCGGAAGTTATTCAGAATATATTGCGTAATTTCCTGTATACGCATGGGATGAAGGAACGCCAGTTGATTTTCAGCCGCACTCAGTTTTTTCTCGTCGGTTTCTGTCTCTAAAGACTTAAACTGTGGCCGCACATCGTTGTAGTCCACCTTGAATTTGAGCACTTTTTCGTCACGAATCGCATCGGTAATCACATACGAATGCAATTCACGACCAAATACGCTGGCGGTCGTTTCTGAGCCTAAAGCGTTTTCCGGGAAAATAGGTGTGCCGGTAAAACCAAACTGATAATAGCGTTTGAATTTCTTCTTCAGGTTTTTCTGCGCTTCTCCAAACTGGCTGCGGTGACATTCATCAAATATAAACACCACTTGCTGATTGTATACAGGCAGGTCGCTTTCTGCTTTCATCAGGTTATTAAGTTTCTGAATAGTGGTGACGATAATTTTGTTATCGTCCTTATCCAGATTTCGTTTAAGACCTGCGGTATTTTCCGAGCCGTTAACACTATCTGGCGAAAAACGCTGATATTCCTTCATGGTCTGGTAATCGAGGTCTTTCCTGTCGACCACGAAGAAGACTTTATCAATAAAGTCCAGTTCTGTTGCCAGACGCGCGGCTTTAAAGCTGGTCAGGGTTTTACCAGAACCGGTAGTGTGCCAGATAAAGCCACCACTTTCGGGGGTAGACCAGTTTTTCGCTTTATAGGAGCTGTTGATTTTCCATAAGATACGCTCAGTGGCGGCAATCTGGTACGGTCGCATCACTAGTAGCGTTTGGCTAACATCGAACACGCTGTAGTTCACCAGAACATTAAGCAGAGTATGTTTCTGGAAAAAGGTAGCGGTAAAATCTTTGAGGTCTTTAATCAACGTGTTGTCTGATTTCGCCCAGTTCATGGTGAAGTCAAAACTGTTTTTATCGCGCTTTGTCGTGTTGGCAAAGTAACGGGTATCGGTGCCGTTAGAAATGACAAACAGTTGCAGATACTTAAACAGGGAATTTTCGCTGTTAAAACTCTCTTTACTGTAACGATGTATCTGGTTGAAAGCCTCACGAATCGCCACGCCGCGCTTTTTCAGTTCGATTTGTACCAGTGGTAAGCCATTAACCAGGATCGTGACGTCATAACGGTTAGCATGAGAACCCGCCTGTTCAAACTGCTGGATAATCTGCACCTTATTGCGCATGAGATTCTTTTTATCTATCAAATAGATGTTCTCAAGACGCTCGTCATCAAAAATAAAGTCGCAAATATAGTCGATATGGATTTTACGGGTCTTATCCAGAATGCCATCACTCGGGTTGTCCAGATATTGCTCCGTGAAACGCCGCCACTCGCTGTCATTAAACACCACACCATTGAGGTTCTGAAGCTGTTCCCGAACGTTGGCCAGCATCGCCGACTGTGATTTTACGGATATAAATTCATAGCCCTGATTTCGCAGGTCCTGAATCAGTTCCCGTTCCAGATCCGACTCGCTCTGGTAGCTGTCGCCTGTTGGCTCAGCTTTGATGTACTTATCAAGGACGATAAAGTTATTGGATTCAGCAATGGTGTGTGTTTGATGAGTCATAGCGCATCCTTTGTGCCGTCTGGCAAGGGCCGGAAGAGAGTTAAGGGTGACTTCCGGCGCGTAAAAAATAGTCTATAGACTGACCGGATGCTAAGGAGGTCCGGTCGGTAGCAATGGTCAATTATTTACTGACAGTTTCAGGTTTTGGGAAACTGAACAGTAAATCACGATAGTACTCGTATTGTTTCTGGCGCAACTCGATTTCACGCGGGAGACCTTCGGTGATGGAGTTGGTCAGGGTGTCGAATTTATCGAGTATAGAAACAATACGCTCTTGTTCGGTGATAGGAGGTATAGGTATATCATAGGTTTCAAACTCTTTAACTCGGACATGAGGCACACCCGCACCTTTTTTCATTGCATGGATGTGCTCTTGTTTATTTTGTAGCACGTGGTAAATAAACTTTGGTTTTACAATTTTTAAGTCGGAATGAACACTAAAGGCATCGGTTAAAAATATTGGCTGATTCCAGAAACTGACATATCCTGCATAGGCACCAGATCTGGCTATAACGATTGTTTCACCTTGTCTGTTGCTCTCGCTATGAAAATAAGTAGGAATTGGTCCATTGGCAACTACTGGTATTTCACCTGGTGTTGTCTGTTTTTGGGTAATTGCCGTTCCTCGCTTAAACTGAGCCACTTCCCCCAAAGTCTTCCACTCAACCTCACCCTCTTTAAAACTCAACAACTGGTCGCGATAGTAGTTGTACTGTTTTTTACGCATGTTAAGCTCAGCGGTAAGCTCAGCGGTAAGTTCAGCGGTAAGTGCAGTAAACTTATCCAGAATCCGAACGATTTCAGACTGGATGGCAAGGGATTTTTCCGGATTATTCGGGCAGGGGATTGGGATAGTAATTTTCGCCATATCAGATGCAGATACATCAATTACTTTAGTACCTTTAGAGTATTTCCTTTTCTCATTTGCAAAAGAATCCGTTTGCGTGAAATAAGCAAAGTATTTTCCAATAATAGTGCTATTTGGTTTGAAAATAGTGGCATGACCACCAGTAACAGCTTGTTCTTTACCTAGATAAACAAGCGCTTTACCAACATCAGTAAAGTTTTCGCTTGTGTTAGTAATAACAACATCACCAGAGTTAACCTTTTTAAGCTTCTTCGCCGTTTCCTGAGAAACAAATGACTTTGTTGTTTCAGTAGATAATCCGTAAAAAGTATATATCTGACCATAGTGTATGGCAGGAACCCCTGATTCGGTAAAATCAGACTTAGGCAATCCATTTCCACGAACTAATTCACCTAGTTCCCCCAATGGCAACCTCTTAACTTCAACCCCATCCAGCAATTTTTCCAGATAACTCAACTCGCTCATTTCTGCACCTCGCAGCCTTCAATTTCAGCCACAATCGCATCAATATCTTTGCGCAACAGGTCGATGTTGCTGACCGTGGTTTTTAGCTCAGCATTCAGCTCAGCAATATCGATAATTTCGCGAGTATCTTTCGCTTCAACATAGCTGCTCACCGACAGGTTATAGTCATTAGCGACAACGGTCTCAAACGTGACAGATTTTGCCAGATGGGCAACATCTTCCTTGCTGGCAAATACCTGCATAATCTGTTCGATATGGGCATCGGTCAGGATATTGTTGTTGGTCTCTTTTTTGAACAGTTCGCTGGCATCAATAAACTGAACTTTGGTATCCGTTTTATGTTTAGACAGCACCAGAATGTTTACAGCAATAGTGGTGCCAAAGAACAGGTTCGGTGCCAGTGAAATCACGGTTTCGACATAGTTATTATCGACCAGATATTGACGGATTTTCTGCTCTGCGCCGCCACGGTAAAAAATACCCGGGAAGCAGACAATCGCAGCACGACCTTTGGCCGAAAGATAGTTCAGCGCATGCAGTACAAACGCAAAGTCAGCTTTGGATTTGGGGGCCAGAACGCCAGCCGGGGCAAAACGTTCATCGTTAATCAGTGTCGGGTCATCGCTGCCAATCCATTTCACCGAATACGGCGGGTTAGAAACGATGGCATCAAACGGTTTTTCATCTCTGAAGTGCGGCTCAGTCAGCGTATTGCCCAGCTTGATATCAAACTTGTCGTAGTTGATGTTGTGCAAAAACATGTTCATACGTGCCAGGTTATAGGTCGTATGGTTGATTTCCTGTCCGAAAAAGCCTTCTTCGATGATATGGTTATCAAACTGCTTTTTAGCCTGCAACAACAGCGAACCGGATCCTGCTGCCGGGTCGTAGATTTTGTTAACGTGGGTCTGCCCGTGCATAGCCAGTTGTGCAATCAGCTTAGAGACGTGTTGCGGTGTAAAGAACTCGCCGCCTGACTTACCGGCATTCGCCGCATAGTTAGAAATCAGGAACTCATAGGCGTCACCGAACAGATCAATCTGATGTTCGTTGAAGTCACCAAGTTTTAACCCTTCAACCCCTTTCAGAACCGCAGCCAGGCGGGCATTTTTATCTTTAACGGTGTTACCCAGGCGGTTACTGGTGGTATCGAAATCAGCAAACAAACCTTTGATGTCAGCTTCTGAAGGGTAACCGTAAGCAGAACTTTCGATAGCAACGAAGATACTGTTTAAATCTGCATTCAGTCTGTCATTGGTATTTGCTTTCGCAGCTACGTTGCAGAAAAGCTGACTTGGGTAGATGAAGTAGCCTTTGGTTTTGATGGCATCGTCTTTAATGTCATCAGTAATTACGCTGTCATCCAGTTTCGCATAACAGATACTGTCATCACCGGCTTCAATATAGATAGCTGGAAAAATTTTCGCTGATAAAACGGTAGAAAAGCGCGCCCAGAACGTATTGCTTAAAATCCCATCCATCGACCGAACCTCTGACATCGTTAGCAATTTGCCAGATTTGGCGATGAAGCTCCGCGCGCTGCTGAAGACTGGTCATTTTTTATCCTTTGAATGTGTTTTTAACGTCGGCTTTTGCCGGGATTTTACCGGAAGTTGTTTGGTTTTTCAGATTTGTATGACGGTGAGGAGGGGATTCAGTACCAGATTGTTAGTGCATCTTACTCAGCATTCACCGCTTGAGTCAGGAGGCTACTTTATATGCCCATCGCCCATCCGTAGGTGATCAGATAATTTATTGCGAGTCACCTTCCCGATTTTCAATCTCATTATTTACCCAATCTTTCACCAGTGGATAATTCGTCTGCTACTAACGGCGAGTGTATTTTTTACGGATGAAAGATTATGCAGACAGAAGCTGAAGTCTTAACCGATCATAACGAACTAATTTGCTCGACCAGTATCGAGCGTATCGTCACAGGACGTGATAGTGCACTGAACCAGATAGCGGCGTTAATCCAAAAACTTGATGATATCTCCAGCCTGACATCCAGTATTGGCGGTGATGTGGCTGGAACCTGGGCAATGCGAAATGGATATGCCTTTGACTGCTGGCTGATGCAGCCAACCGACAAAGCGATGCCGGTGATCACCCGAAATATTGATCGCAGTATCTGGCGCGATCTCATGCTGAAGTCCGGGATGTTGACTCTGATGGATGCCGAAGCCCGCAGTCAGTGGGCAAAGAACCTGGAGGAGGGCGATCTCCCGGCGATTAGCGAAGCCAACATCCTGAGTACCTTTGAACAACTTCACCACAATAAGCAGGACGTTTTCGAACGTGGGATTATCAATGTATTTAAGGGATTGAGCTGGGACTACAAAACCAATAATCCCTGTTATTTCGGTAAGAAGATTATCGTTAACAATCTGGTGAAGCATGACAGATGGGGCTACAGCCTGAACTGGGGCTGGCGGCGAGATCAGCTTGCCGATCTGGAACGGATGTTCTACCTGCTGGATGGGAAGACCATTCCCGATAACCGGCATGATGTCTCCATCCGGTTTATGGATTTTGTGCGCGATAATCCGCATCAGCAGATTTTCGAAGATGAGTTGTTCACTATTCGCTACTTTCAGAAAGGCAGTGGACACATCACATTCAAGCGACTGGATCTGGTGGATAAGATGAATGACATTGTGGCGAAGCACTATCCGTCAGCGTTATCAGCAAAATGAATGTCGTATGTTTGCTTTCAATAATGTCGTTACTGGAACCCTCTGAATTTCGGCATATCCATTTACTGGAAACGATGTTTACCTAAAAACAGTTGATTCCCTATGCAACTAGAAACCTCACACAGGTTGAAAAACGAGTAGCGATTTTACGTATGAAAGAATGCTATAGCCTTCTCTGAGAGCCATCAACATCATGCGTTTTGCAGTTAAGTCATCAGATAAATGTGGTGGCTCCAGGGCAGAAGGTAATTTCAGGATGAAAGTTATTTTTTTTATCACAAAATTTAACATTTTTGAGATTAATCCGATAAGATAAGGCTATCCCAATTTCCCTCCCCCCTACATATTGGATTAAGAGATGGTTCAGGATTCATCAGCATTAGCCCCCTTCTTTCGTGCTCAAATTGAAAAAAATAATCAATACAATTCAGTTTGGGGCAAACACTACCGCAAGCTTGTAGAACAGATTCAGGCCGAAAAACCAAACTTTTCTGAAGCCACGATTCGGCAGGTATGGTATGAACGTGACAATGGTGTCTCCAGCCTGATGCAAGGAGGGATGTCATTGGTTGAATTTGAAAATGCACAAAAAGACCTTCTAACGCTCACCCGTCAGATAGCAGAAGAGTGTACACAAGAAAATTATAATCGGGTCATTGAACGCCTTATCAAACTTAAAGCGGAAGGAGTATTAAATAAGGTATATAGGGCTCTTTGTAATCGTGCTTTTGCAGCAATATACCCATCAAAAATTAGCAGTGTCGTGAATGTTAATAATTTTTTTAGTTGCTACAATTATTGCAACAACCATTTCCAGCTAGGTCTTTCCGGAGAACGGGAGTGGCTGGCTCGCAATGTTGATCTTAAAGAAACGCTAAATCGTGCGCTGGGTGATGATATCGACCCTATTGAGCTGAATATGTCACTTTGGCATCTCTATTCGTATGAAATTCAGGATAAAAATGCTATCGGTTTAGTTGGAAGCGAAAGTGCTTTACAAGAAAATGAGCAAGAAGATGATGTTATAAGTTCGCCATTGCCTAAAAACACAATTCTCTATGGCCCGCCAGGTACAGGTAAAACATATCGTACTATTGAGCTTGCTGTACAAATTTGTGATCCGATCGCTTACTCCCTGCAGGAGGGTAAGGATGAGAGTGAAAAACGTCGCGAGTTGAAAAAGATTTATGATCAGCTTATCAAAGATAATCGAGTGCGTTTTATCACCTTTCATCAGAGCTTTGGTTATGAAGAGTTTATTGAAGGTTTAAGAGCTGAGACTACTGATGACGGTAATGTAAAATACGAAATAAAGGCAGGTATTTTTAAACAGATATGCGAGGATGCCGCCTTTGGTCATGCTGGTGCGCAGGAAATGTTGGATAGCGCACTTACTCGCCTACAAGAACGTTTATCTGAAGGTGAAAATATCACGCTGGAAACACAACAGGGTAAGGCCTTCCAGCTGACGTATAAAAGTCAAACCAACTTTGGAATTTTCCCGTCACAATCGAAAAAAGAGGACTTAGGACAGGGTTACAATGCCTATTTGAAGGATATTCGGCAAGTTTATCAGGATCCACGAGCAAAAGTACATAATCCATCTTATGTACGCAGTATCCTTAACTATTTAATTAATCAACGTTATCTGCCTCTGAATACTCAGAGCGTAGCTTCAGAAAAAAAGGAAAACTATGTTCTCATTATTGATGAAATAAATCGGGGTAATATTTCAAAAATTTTTGGTGAACTAATTACCCTTATTGAACCATCTAAACGGGCTGGTGAGCCAGAATCGCTTAGCGTATTGCTGCCATACTCTTCCACTCCATTTAGTGTACCGAATAACCTTTATTTAATTGGTACCATGAACACTGCTGATCATTCGCTTACTGCACTTGATACTGCACTACGTCGCAGATTTGATTTTGAAGCGATGCTGCCAGATATTACTGTTCTAAAAGATACTGTCATTAAAGGTATTGATCTGCCTCGTCTATTGCAGACGCTTAACGATCGCATCCAGGTTTTATACGATAGAGAACATATGCTGGGGCATGCTTTTTTTATCCCTGTTGTGCAGGCAAAAGAAGACGAAGCTCTGGCATTTGAAAGATTCAAACGGATTATGCGAAATAAGATACTACCATTGCTGGAAGAATATTTTTACAATGACTGGCAAAAAATTCGCATGGTACTGGCTGATAACCAAAAAGAGGAAGCACCAGATCTTCAATTTGTACGTGAGGTGAAATACCAGAAAAAGTATGCCGATCTCTTTGGTGATAACGGAACAGATGACTTGGGAACCAGTTTTCACCTGGCAGCAGAGGATGACAACGTTTGGGACAATCCAATCGCCTGGCAGCAAATTTATGCACCTCAAAAAGAAAAACGCAGGAGTGCGGAATGAAATCTTCCAGTCATTTCACTGTGTTCGAATACGGGCATTTAGTGAGTGAGGAAGGTGATGCCCGTATAAATAATGCGGTAGTGCTACCTGCAGACCTATTTAAATGGCTTGAGCTGCGCTGTCTGAAAGACGATGCTGATAATACTCATCGTTTGCTCACCCTTAGCAGCCGGAATGGAGTAAAAACGCTGCAGGTAAAAAACTATGCAGGAGTAATCTCACTGCCAGGGGGGCGATTTCTCGAAATCCTGCCTAAAACAGGTCAGGATAATGAGGATACTGTTCGTCAACAATTACTGATGATGTTACGTACGTTAAAATCATTTCGTCATATTGCCTCCTCTGAATCTGGCGTCAAAATATCTAAAATGCCTCTGATGGATATCTTTATTCAACAATTTATAGAGAGCGTGCGTAAGATTGTGCAGAGAGGGTTAAAACGTGACTATTTACGTCAGGAAGATAATCTTCCATGGATGAAAGGAAGATTACGGATCTCTGCACAATTAAGCAAAAACTGTATTAGGCGGGATCGTTTTCAGGTGGAGTATGACGAGTACAGCGTCAATCGTCTGGAAAACCGGATACTCAAAACTGCAATCAATAAGATTAGTCGCCAGACCAGTAATCCACAATTATTACAGCAGATAACACAGCTGCAGTTTCACTTTGAAAATATCACGTCAGTTCATGATGCTTATATAGCTTTCGAGCAGCTACACTTTGATAGACACATGCATCACTATGAGCAAGCATTAGCGTGGGCGAAGATGATTTTATTGGGCGATTCTCCACACTGTATGTATGGGGATGTTAATGCTTTTTCACTGCTTTTCCCGATGGAGGCTGTTTTTGAATCTTTTGTGACGACATGGATGCGTTATCGTTATTATGATAAATGGCGAGTGGACGCACAGGTAAGTTCAAAAAATCTGATTAGTTATAACGGTAAAGCTTTATTTAAGCTGCGGCCTGATATTTGTTTACGGCCTCGTAAAAGTACTACTGGTTCAGTTATTACCTGTGATGTTAAATGGAAGATAGTAAATGGCAGAAAGGACAGTCTTGAACAATCTCAAGCCGATCTCTACCAAATGCTTGCCTATGGATTGAATTACCAGGAGGGGGAAGGTGATATGATTTTGATATACCCCTATCATAACGGATTTAATCAGCCATCTCCTCATCCTTATGAATTTAGCCATCAGAAGGAAAATAGGTTACGTTTATGGGTTGTACCTTTCTTTATTGGCGAGAGTTTACAGACATCAGAGTTGCGTTTTCCTAGTGGGGCTGGATTTATTTAGTATTTGTAGGCTATCTCTTTATACAATTTATTTGTCTATTTGTATGCACAAGATAGCCTACCTCACCCCCTAAAAACCTCTTTCCGATGCCACTCTACAAACACCTCATAAGGGTAATTTTTACGCACCTGCGGCAACGCAATAGTTTTCCCGTCAAAATCCCAGAATAATCTCTCAACGATCCCTCCGCCGTTTACCGCATCTGATACCAGTACCCGCATATTTTCGTCCAGGCCAATCGATCCTTTATCAAAGGCTTTATGGTGAATTGCGCAAAGCGCCAGGCCATTAGGAATTTCACAAGGACCGCCGTGCTGTTTCCATTTTATATGCGCCGCTTCCAGCGCGACGGTGGTGTCGTCGTGGCGCATATTAAAGCCACATATCGCGCACTGGTAGTTATAAGCGCGTAATACATTTTTGCGAAATAACGGGTCGCGCTGTTTACGGATTTGCTGGAGATCAAAACCCAGCTCGTCAGCAATTTCTTCCTGAATACTCTCGGTGAAGTGCGCTTCGAGTATCTGTTGCGCCAGAGTATTGATAAGTTTTTTATTGCCGGTTACCAGGGCGTAGTGCTGTTCATCGAAACCGCCTGCAACGTGGTATTCGTTCAGTTCCTTCACTGGCGGTTGTCGGCTGCTCCCTGCTGTTGAGCAAAGCTCGGCATTGTGTAATTGCCAGAATCCGTCGCCTTGTAATCGCCAGAACGGCATATCAGGTCGGTACTGTGAACGCTGTGGCCCAAAACGTTCCAGTAAACTGTGCAGAGGTTCGTAGATTTCCGATCCATAATCGAAAAGGCGTGGATGTCCATTCAGGTATCCCGCTAATACGTATAGCAATAACAATGGCTTATGCGGCGCGCGCTGTTCACCCTTGTGCCAGATTTTTATGTTGGCAATTGCCTGCTGTAGCGATTTACTGGAAGCCATTGATATCCCTGGCAGTGAAATAATTGCGATCATGCTCGCAAATTTTCTGCTGTTCAAGCCTGCAAGTGAAGATATATTACCTTGATCTCATTTGTTTTTTTGCTGCTTGTTCTAAGAACGTATAAGGACATTCTCCATGAATAAACTCCCCGATCATCTTCCTCGGCGGTATATCATCAAAGCTATTCATTTATGGGATGCGGGAGAAACTCATCAGTTCCAGCCTGCACGGTTGTATGAGATTGAATATCATGGCCGACGTTACCCCTCGAAGGCGATTGCTGGCATCGCAGCGACATTGATGACGGGGACGCAATTTACCCCTGCGGATTTCACCGGCGGAATAAAATCTAAATGTGTCAAGCTACTCATAGAGCAGGGATTTCATATTCATCAGGATAAAGCCGCTGCGGCTACCATAGCCGACGTTCTGTTCCCGGATGAGTTGCCGTCGCAGGAGACATACGTTGAAGGTGCGGCGATAAAGGTGACGGTAAACTGCTATGAACGCGATAAAAAAGCTCGCGAGAAAGCAGTCGAATATCACGGATGCCAGTGCAACGTATGCGGCGTTGATCTGGTGAAGATCTATGGCGATATCGCTGAGGGCTTTATCCATATGCATCACCTGGTGCCGCTTTCAGCCATTAAAGAGGATTACCAGCTGGATCCAGTTAATGATTTACTTCCTGTATGCCCTAATTGCCATGCGATGCTGCACCGGCGCAAACCACCGTTTACGCCGGAGGAGTTAAAAGCGCTGATGGATGCGAATAAACCAAATTAATGAACGCTCACTTTTCGCGCCAAAACTGCAAAATTGCTTCTACAAACTTGTCAGAAATAATCCCCCGACGGGCTGCCGCGCTGAAATGACTGCTTCGCAGTGC
>OLRJ01001441.1_pt1 | contig 20276 bp, 18 predicted proteins | sample 1672741 | NCBI WGS metagenome assembly OLRJ01 (sample SAMEA3136719, study PRJEB25190) | human gut metagenome | biome: human gut; feature: human-associated habitat; material: faeces | place: Austria | collected 2013
CTCAGTTGGTAGAGCATGCGGCTGTTAACCGCAGGGTCGTTGGTTCGAGTCCAACAGGGGGAGCCAGATAAAAGCACTTAGCGTATTGCTGAGTGCTTTTTTATTTTTTATATGGTTCAAAATCATTTGTTTTTTTCGAAAAATGAGCTATACTTAAGAATGTAAGGTCGCCTTAGGGCGAAATTGATTTTAATGGACATAGGAGGTATTTCTATGGCAAACCAGTATACAGGCACCAAAACCGAGAAAAATCTGCAAGAGGCCTTCTCCGGCGAGTCGCAGGCGAGAAATAAGTACACCTATTTCGCATCTGTCGCGAAAAAAGAGGGCTACGAGCAGATAGCTGCACTCTTCCTGAAGACAGCCGATAACGAAAAAGAACACGCAAAAATGTGGTTCAAGGAGCTCATGGGCATCGGCGATACAAAAGCAAATCTCGGGGCCGCTGCGGACGGCGAAAACTACGAGTGGACCGATATGTATGAGGGTTTTGCAAAAACCGCCGAAGAGGAAGGCTTCCCGGAGCTCGCCGCAAAATTCAGAATGGTCGGCGAGATCGAAAAGCACCACGAAGAGCGCTACCGTGCGCTGCTCAAAAATTTAGAGACTGCACATGTTTTTGAAAAGAGCGAGGTAAAAGTGTGGGAGTGCCGCAACTGCGGTCATATCTGCGTTGGCGTCAAAGCGCCGGAGGTATGTCCGGTCTGCAACCATCCGCAGAGCTATTTTGAGGTTCACGCGGAAAATTATTAAGCAAACTCTATGAACGGCTGCTCGGTTCTAATTTGGGCGGTCGTTTTTGTGTCGCTTTGTACAGTGCTTTCGGCTTTTTCCACAAACCAAACGCCGAAAGACTGGCTTGACAAGCCCCTTTTTCGGCTCTATAATGGCGGTAAAAGGGAGGAGTTTTCATGAGAACATCCACACAGATCGAAACCGCGTCCGTTCTGGTCGGCGAAGAAAAAGCCGTGGAATACGTCGCAAAAGCCGGGTTTGACGCCTGGGATTTTTCCATGTTTGCCATGTGCGATTACGATTGGCGACTCGGCGCAGTCCGCCCCACAACACATCCGCTTGCCGGGGAAAATTATCTTGCGTTTGCGCGCAAGCTGAAGCAGATCGGTCTCGATAACGGCATCACCTGCAACCAGTCGCACGCGCCGTTCCCGACATCCTGCCCGGAGATTCGCTCGTATTTCAAGCGCGCGATTGAATGCACGGCAGAAGCCGGCGGCAAGATCTGCATCATTCACCCGGATAACGACAAATCCGCCGCAGAAAATGCCGAAATGTACCTTGAACTGTTGCCGTTTGCGAAGGACTGCGGCGTGAAGATCGCCACGGAAAATATGTGGAACTGGGATGATGCGAAAGACGAGTCCTGCTTTGCGGCATGCGCCACCTCAGGGAGCTTCATCGAGCACATCGACGCCGTAAATGACCCGTATCTTGTCGCATGCCTCGACATCGGCCACGCGGAAATGCGCGGCTCCGGTTCAGGCGCGGCGAACATGATCCGTGCGCTGGGCCACCGCCTGCAGGCGCTTCACATTCACGATAACGACCGTTGGCACGATTCCCACCAGATCCCGTTTTCCATGTCCATTGATTTCGCGCCCATCGCCGCCGCGCTCAAAGAGATCGGTTACAAAGGCTGGTTCACGCTGGAGGCCGATCATTACCTCAAAGAAAAGTTCAATGCAGAAAATGTGATTGAGGGCATGAAAGACCTGCACACCGCCGCCGTTCGCTTTGAAAAATTATTTGACGAAGCCTGAAATTAAAATTTCCTGTATCTTGAAGTCAAAAACCGAGGTACGGGAAAAATTTTCATTCCCAAAAACCATGTTTATTTCCTGCGGCATTTTGGCGCTCGCGTTTCTTCTGCTGTTTTTAACGCCCACCGTTGCGAACGATACGCACGAATAGCTTAACTGTGCAGTTCCATAGCTTGTCAAAATCTTGACAAAAACGGAAGAACAGGGTAGAATAAAAAGACCGAAATATCCTGTTTGATGCGGCGGAATAGCTTACCGCACAAACGAAAAAAGACATTATTTTTGAGAGGAAGTATCAGCAATGAGCGAAAATTGTACGCACGACTGCTCCAGCTGCGGCGAGGAATGTCCTTCCCGCCAGAATCCGGAAAGCTTTCTTGCGCCCATGAATAAGATGAGCAATGTCAAAAAGGTCATCGGCGTTGTCAGCGGCAAAGGCGGCGTAGGCAAAAGCCTTGTCACCTCTATGCTGGCTGTTACCATGCAGCGCCGCGGCTTTAAAACCGCCATTCTCGACGCCGACATCACCGGTCCGTCTATCCCGAAGTGCTTCGGCATCCACGAAAAGGCCATGGGCAGCGATGACGGCCTGTTCCCGGTCAACACAAAGACCGGCATCGAGACCATGAGCATTAACGAGCTTTTGCCGGATGAGACCTCCCCGGTCGTCTGGCGCGGCCCGGTCATCGCCGGTGTCATCAAGCAGTTCTGGAGCGACGTCATCTGGAATGAAGTCGATTATATGTTTGTTGACCTGCCCCCCGGAACCGGCGACGCACCGCTCACGGTGTTCCAGTCCATTCCGCTCGACGGCATCATCATCGTTACCTCCCCGCAGGAGCTCGTCTCCATGATCGTCTCCAAAGCGGTCGAAATGGCAAAAATGATGAACGTGCCCGTGCTCGGTCTCATCGAAAATTACAGCTATGTCAAGTGCCCGTGCTGCGGCGAGCCGTTCAAGGTTTACGGCGAAAGCCACATCGACGAGGTCGCGGCAAAGTACGACCTCAAGGTGCTCGATAAGCTTCCGCTTGACCCGCAGATTGCCTCCCTGTGCGATCGCGGTGCCATCGAGCTCATGGGTGACGGCCTTCTCGATAACGCCGCTGACGCCGTAGAAGCCGCACATCGCGCGTAAAGTGTCATTGATATTTTCATTTTATTAAAATAAGGTAGTTCAAAGATAAACCGTTAAATGTTTATCGGAGGGCGACCCGTTCACACGAAACAGAAAGCCGGATAAAATGCGGGCTGCAATGCCTGTATTTATCCGGTTTTTATTATTTATTTCACGTTTTGAGGGAGTAAGTTATACGCGAAATGCGTGAGACCGCAAAAGTGTGAAGCTTTTTGAAATTTTTGAAAAAACAATTGACATTGAAATGAAAACCAGATAAGATAAGAATATATCTAAAAACAAGTTTTGTCTTTTCAGATATACCTCATATAATACAGAGAAAATATAAAAGCGATGACGAAGACAGTGCGGGCTTTCCCGTTTCAGAGAGTCGGCGGCGGGTGTAAGCCGATACGAAAAGCCCTGTCACAATCCCTTCCGAGCTGAAAGCCCCAAAGTGAACCCGAGTAGGGCTTTCCGCGCCATGCTGCGTCAGTGCATAGGGCTTCATGGGAGCCCGTGAGTGGCCTTTTCAGGCAATTTGAGTGGTACCGCGGATCAACTCCGTCTCAAAGCGATTTGAGACGGAGTTTTTTGCATGAAAAACACCAAAACTATCGATATAGCCATACCAAAACGAAAGGAATGAAGAAATTGGCAAATGAAGCACAAACCCCCGTAACGGAAAAAACAGACCTGAAAGCACAGCTCGCAGAGGTGGCGGAGCGCATTCGCACCATGCGCGAGATCATCGGCCTTTCCGAAGAAGAAATGGCGCAGCGCACCGGCGTCACGCTGGAGGAATACCGCGGCTTTGAAAGCGGCGAGCATGATTTCAGCTTCACGTTTATTTTTAAATGTGCAGAGCGCTTCGGTATCGACCCCACCGACCTCATCAAGGGCACGAGCCCGCGTCTTTCCACATATACCGTCACCCGCCGCGGCGAGGGCCTGCCCATCACGCGCCGTCAGGGCTTTAAGTATTTAAATCTTGCCCCGCTCTTTAAGGGCAAAACGGCAGAGCCCTTTTTTGTCACCATGCCATATAACGAGGCGGAGCAGAAGGTTGCGATCAAGCTTTCCACCCATCAGGGGCAGGAAATGGACATCGTCATCAAGGGCAAAATGCGCGTGCAGATCGGTTCGCACATCGAAGAACTCGGCGAGGGTGATTCCATTTACTACAACAGCGGCACGCCCCACGGCATGATCGCCGTCGGCGGCGAGGAATGTACCCTCTACGCCGTCGTCATGCGCCCGCAGAAGGAGAAAAAGCCCGAAAAGGACACGTTTGAGGCGCTCATCAAGGCCAAACAGGACCGTGCCGACCGCGAAACGGTCGCAAGCCCGTTTGTGCACACCGAGCTTGACGAAAACGGCATCTTAAAATCCATCGATTTCATGAACGAGGAAAAGTTTAACTTCGCGTTCGACATCGTCGATAAAATGGCGGAAAAAGAGCCGGATAAGCTTGCGATGCTTTGGGTCTCCAAGCACCACGAGGAAAAGCGCTTCACGTTTAATGATATGAAGCGCATGTCGAATAAGACGGCAAACTACTTCAAGTCCCTCGGCATTAAGCGCGGCGATAGAGTCATGCTCATCTTAAAGCGCCACTACCAGTTCTGGTTCGCCATTTTGGCGCTGCATAAACTCGGCGCCGTCGTCATCCCGGCGACGAACCTTTTAATGGAGCACGACCTCGATTACCGCTTCAAGGCCGCAGGCGTGCGCGCGCTCGTCTGCACGCCGGACGGTCAGGTCGCAGATGAAGCCCTGCGCGCCGCCAAAAACTGCGGCACCGTCGAATTTTTGATGATGGCAAACGGCGCACGCGAGGGCTGGCTCGATTTCGATGCCGAGGTTGAAAAGCAGAGCGACGTGTTTGAGCGTACAGAGGACACCGCCTGCGGCAGTGACCCCATGCTCATGTTCTTCACCTCCGGCACCACGGGCTACCCGAAGATCGCAGAGCACAACTATAAATACGCACTCGGACACTACATCACTGCCAAATACTGGCACAACGTCAATCCGGAGGGGCTGCACTTCACCATTTCGGATACCGGCTGGGGCAAGGCGCTGTGGGGCAAGCTCTACGGCCAGTGGATGTGTGAAGCGCCCATTTTTACCTATGATTTTGATAAGTTCGATGCACACGACATCTTGCCTATGTTCAAGCGGTACAACATCACCACATTCTGCGCGCCGCCCACTATGTACCGCTTCTTCATTAAGGAAGATCTCTCCAAATACGACCTTTCCTCCATCGAGTACAGTACCACGGCAGGCGAAGCCCTGAACCCCGAAGTCTACGAGCAATGGAAGCGCGCCACCGGCCTTTCCATCTATGAGGGCTTCGGCCAGACGGAGACCACGCTTTCCATTTACAACCCGGTCGGCTCCGTGCCGAAAAGCGGCTCCATGGGCATCCCGAGCCCGCTTTACGATGTCGACCTCATTCTGCCGGACGGCACTCCTGCGCCGGTCGGCGAAACGGGCGAGATTGTCATCCGTACCGATAAGCACACGCCCTGCGGCCTCTTCATGGGCTATTACCGCGACGAAGAGAAGACCCGCGAAGCGTGGAGCGGCGGCGTGTATCACACCGGCGACACCGCATGGCGCGATGAAGACGGCTACTTCTTCTATGTCGGCAGAACAGACGATGTCATCAAGTCGTCCGGTTACCGCATCGGGCCGTTCGAGATCGAATCCGTCATCATGGAGCTGCCGTATGTGCTCGAATGTGCCGTCACCAGCGCTCCGGACCCCATTCGCGGGCAGGTCGTCAAGGCGTCCATCGTGCTCACAAAGGGCACGCAGGGTACAGAAGCGCTGAAAAAAGAGATTCAGACCTACGTCAAGACGAACACCGCACCGTACAAATACCCGCGTATCGTTGAGTTCCGCGACGAGCTGCCGAAGACCATCAGCGGCAAAATCCGCCGCGTAGAGCTCAAGGGCTGATTTTAAACCGAATAGACACATAAGCGCCGCTGTACGGCTTTTTCCCGTATGGCGGCGTTTTTTCTATGTTTGTGTGTTCTAAATTCAAATTTTGTTCACCGTTTTTCCCTTGTATTTGCGTATAATGTTTATGAATAAATTTGTGCGTAAAGGGTGAGAGAAATGGATAAAAATTTGGAATACGAGCCGGTACGCGGCGCGCACATTTTAATGATCGTCAATCCCGTTTCCGGCCGCATCGGCGGCGAGCATACCGCCGATAAGCTTGAAGCGTGGCTGAAGGAAAACGGCGCCGCCGTTGACCGCTTTGAAACGACCGAAACAGAAAACGGAAGCGGCTACACCGCAAAGCTCGCAGAAAACGACTATGCCCGCGTCGTCGTGCTCGGCGGCGACGGCACATTAAACGCCGTCTTAAACGGCATGCTGCACCGCGCGCTGCGCACGCCCATCACATATCTGCCCGCCGGTACCACAAACGATTTTGCCCAGACGCTCGGCATTCAAAAGCATCTTTTAGATCCCTATAAGAGCTTTACGAAAACAGAAGACCGCCTCATTGATGCCGGCAAATTCGGCGACGGCTATTTTTCCTATGTCGCGTCGTTCGGCTTATTTACAAAGTGCTCCTACGCCACGCCGCGCACCATGAAGCGCCTTTTGGGCCACTTCGCGTATGTCTTAGAGGGCATGAAGGACCTCCACGCGCTCGACGCCACGCCCCTCACCGTCACGGCAGACGGCAAATTTTTCGAGGGCGCGTACATTTTCGGCGCGTTCAGCAACTCGCTTTCCATCGGCGGCATGCTGAAATACGATGAAAACAGCGTCGATATGAACGACGGCAAGCTCGAGATGCTTCTCATTCGCAAGCCGGAAACGCTCCCTGACCTGCACCGCCTCATTCTGGCGCTCAAAAACAACGATTTTTCGGACAAGCACATCGATTTCGCTTCCGCGAGTACGTTCCGCCTGCATGCCGCAGCGGGCTTTGATTGGTCAATCGACGGCGAATACGCCGTAGGCGGCATCGATACCGTCATCCGCTGCGTCAAGGATGCCGTGTGCATCGCCGCGCCGCGTGTCGAAAACGGTTGATTTTTCCTGCAAAACGTGTATAATAGCAAAAGCGATACTGCCTGCGGACTGGAAGAAGGCCGGGCAGTAAGCCTATCCTATTCACCATATTTTCGGAATGCCTTTTTAGGTACGCGCGCTGCGCGGGAAAGGAGGTGCGGCCTGTATGGCCTCATCTTTTGAAATCAAATCCACCAGACCTTCGGTGGGTGAAACCATCGTCACCATCGTTCGGGATCACATTGATTACCGAAAACAGATCTTTAAGCTTGCGGGCTCCGACCTGCGCCGCACATACCGTGCGTCCGCACTCGGTTGGTCTTGGGCCATCATCAAGCCGCTTGTCACGATTTTCGTTTACTGGTTCGCATTTGCCATCGGTCTGCGCCGCGGCGGCGATATCGAGGGCTACCCGTTCGTGCTGTGGCTCATCAGCGGCATCGTGCCGTGGTTTTATATGAGCGAAATGCTCACGCTTGGCACCGAGTGTATTTTGCGAAACCGCTATCTCGTCACCAAGATGAAATACCCGGTCTCCACCATTCCGACGTTTACCAGCATCTCCAAATTTTCTGTGCACCTCATCTTGATGATGATCACCATCCTCATCTTCGTTATCACCGGCAACGAATTGACCATCTACCTTGTGCAGTTGCCGTTTTACATGCTGTGCAATTTCCTGTTCTTCACCGGCTGGGCTATGTTTGCCGCGCCCATCGCCGCCATCAGCACCGATTTCTCAAACCTCGTCAAATCGTTCGTCACGGCGGTGTTCTGGCTTTCCGGCGTGCTCTTCCAGGTCGATACCATGCACAAGGGCCTCGCACATAAGCTTTTGATGCTGAATCCCGTCACGTTCCTGTGCAACGGCTACCGCAACTGCTTCATTTACCACACGTGGTTCTTTGACCAGCCGAAGCGCCTTTTGTATTTCGCCGTCTGGCTCGTCGTCATTTACGCACTCGGCATCTGGAGCTACCGCCGCACCCGCAGCGAAATGGCGGACGTACTGTAAGGAGGGCAAAAGCATGAGCGAACAAAACAACATTGCCGTCCGTTTTAAAAATGTCTGCAAAACGTACAGACTGTATACAAGCAGCCGCCGTCGCCTTTTGGGGCTGTTTTTCAAAAGCGTGCCGCACAAAACAAAGCACGCCGTCGTCGATATGAACCTCACCGTCGAGCGCGGCGAAGCCGTCGCCATTTTAGGACGCAACGGCGCGGGCAAATCCACCATGCTTAAAATGATCACCGGCGTCACGTTCCCCACAAGCGGCGAAATTTACGTCAACGGCATCGTCAGCGCGCTTCTGGAGCTCACAAGCGGCTTTGACCAGGAATTTACCGGCCGCGAAAACATTTACCTCAAGGGCCGCATTTTGGGCCTTAACGATGAAGACATCGCAAAGCTCGAGCCTGCCATCATTGATTTTGCGGAGCTCGAAGAATACATTGACCAGCCTGTGCGCACGTACTCCAGCGGTATGAAAGCGCGCCTCGGCTTTTCCATCTGCGTCAACATCAACCCGGAAATCCTCATCGTCGATGAGGCGCTGTCCGTCGGCGACCGCGCGTTCCGCGATAAGTGCACCAAAAAGGTGAAGGAGATCATGAAGGGCGACATCACGCTTCTGTTCGTCACCCATTCGCCGGAGATTGCCAAAGCGTTCTGCACCCGCGGTGTCGTGATGAAAAACGGAAAGATCGTGTTTGACGGCACCATCGATGAAGCCATCGACTACTACGCCACAAAATACTAAACTTCCCCTTCGATTTTAAAACCGGAAAGGAAATTTACCATGAGAAAACCCAAAAAGCTTACGGCGCTCCTGCTCGCGCTCACACTGCTTTTCGCCTGCGCCGCCTGCGGCAGCGGAAACAGCACAACAGACAGCGGCAAAACCATCTCGGGCACGCTGCCGGAGATTATAGACCGCCTGTATGACACCGTAGATGTCGATGACGAGCAGCGCGATTTTCTCAAAAACAGCGTCGGCACGGTCGAGATTCCGAAAGACCAGTCTGCGTACTACTTCGGCGTCGAAAACCTCGATTTTGAAGAAGCCGTCGCGAGCGAGCCGTTCATCAACGCCATTGCGTTTTCCGTTTGCCTCATGCGTGTCAAGGACGGTACCGACATCGACGAGTTAAAAGCGGAAATCCGCCGCAGCGCGAACCCCGCCAAGTGGATCTGCGTGGATGTCAACCCGAACGACGTGCGTGTGGAAAGCGTCGGCGACCTTGTCCTGCTCATCATGGCGGACGATTCCGAAAAATACAGCGAAGCATTCTACGCTCTCGCCGAGTAAAAAGCAAAACTTGACGAAAACGCCAAAAATCGCTATGATGAATATAAACGCGGCGTGATGCCGTGTGACGAAAGGAAGTTATATCATGCTGAAGAAAATCGATACAAAGAAGGCCCCCGCAGCCATCGGCCCGTATTCGCAGGCCATCGTTTGCGGCAATATGCTCTTCACCTCCGGTCAGATTCCGATCGACCCCGCAACGGGCGACATCCACGGTGCAGACATCACCGAGCAGGCAGAGCAGGTCATGAAGAACCTCGCCGCCGTCCTCGAAGAAGCCGGTACCACGTTTGAAAACGCCGTGAAGACCACCTGCTTCCTCGCCGATATGGGCGATTTCGCCGCGTTCAACGCCGTCTACGGCAAGTATTTCACCGAAAAGCCGGCACGCTCCTGCGTTGCCGTCAAGACCCTGCCGAAGAACGTCCTCGTCGAAGTGGAAGTCATCGCAGCGCTTTAATTTCCGCAAACCAAAAGGCATACGGTAAGCGAAAAACGCTTTGCCGTATGCCTTTTTGCATATAAAAAGCGCCGTACGGATTCCCGTACAGCGCCGAAAAATCACTTTTTCTTGCTCGTTTTAAACTTCAGGAACAGCGGCTTTTTACCCTGTTCCTTTTTCTTTGCCGCGCGTTCCAAAACGGGGGCGCACAGCGGGCGGCCCTTAGAATACCCCGCCGCGTAGTGAGAGTTTTCCAGATATGGGTATTTGCCCGGTTCTAAATCAGCGTTTGAAAGCCCGCGCGCCGCAAGGCGGTTCGTTGTCACGCGGCGCATCACCGTGTATAGAACCGCTGCGATCGGTGTGCCGAGAATAATGCCCAAAATGCCGAACAAATTGCTGAAGATCGTCACGGCGGTCATCACCCACACGCCCGGCAGACCAATGGTCGAGCCCACGACCTTCGGGTAAATGAGGTTGCCCTCAAACTGCTGAAGGCAGATGAAGAAGATGACGAACCATACAGCATCCATGGGGTTTACGATCAGCAGCAAAAACGCGCCGATGCCGCAGCCGATGTACGCGCCGAGAATCGGTATCAACGCAGTGATCGTCACAATGCACGAGATGAGCAGCGCGTAGTCAAACCCGATAAGCGACATGCAGATGAAGCACAGGCAGCCTAAAATGACACACTCCGTCAGCTGGCCGCGCACAAAGGAAGAAAACACGTTGTTCGAAGTTACCGCAATATCTGCCAGCGTTGCCACCACCTTTTTCGGCAGCAGGGAATAGGAGACACGCTTTAAGGAAAGCAGCAGGCTCTCCTTGCTCGTCAGGAAGTACGCGGAGAAGATAACGGAGAGCACAAACGTGAAAATGCCGCTCGCCACATTCACGGTTACGTTCACAAGCGAGCTGAAAAAGTTCGTCGTAAACTCTGTTGCGCCCGATAAAATCGAAGACCAGTTGAAGTTATTCAACGAATCCACCATCGTGGAAAAATCGAGGTTAAACTGCTTGGAAAGCTCGTCAGCCCATTTGGCAATCTGGTCTGCATACACCGGAATATTCACGCGCGCCGTCTCGCCGATGAGTTCCAAAGACTTGAAAATCTCCGGCACGACATACAGCGTGATGGCGAGGAGGATGAGCACGATCACCGCATAGGAAAGCGCCACGCATACCGGGCGCTTCAGCTTTTTCCACACCTTGTTGTCACTGCGTGTGAGTCTTCCGAACACCGTGTTCTCAAACAGATTCAAAAACACATTTAAAATGTACGCGATAAAAAGGCCCAGAATAAACGAGCTCACCGCGTTAAAGAGCACGCCGCCCACCTTCGAGACCGCATCGAACTTGAACAGTACGAAAATCAGCCCCACCGCAAAGGCGGCAATGGCAATGCCGGGCTTTACATAGTCCCACGGGGTGTATTCCCGCATCGGTTTCTTTTCTGCAGAATGGTTTTCTTTTTCCACAATGACCCTCCGGTTTCTAATACGCGTTAAGGCGATACCGCAGGCTTCGCCCTAAAAATGACCCGCCGCACACGGAAATGCGCGCGGCGGGTGCTCAGAGTTTTTTATTTAAGAATTAAAATAAGAATTAAAATCAGAACGTCGCCTTTGCGCCGGTCTCAAATGCCTTGTAAGCACCGTCCATCAAACGGGTCAGCATCACAGCCTCGTCAATCGTGAACGGAGACGGCTTGCCGTTTACAACAGCATCGATCCACTGATCGATCGGCAGCGGCTCCTTTTCCGGCAGCTCAAGGTCTACCCACTTGCCTTCGGTCGCCTTGCCGCCCCACTGTACGCTGTCGCCGTGTACCATCACAGCGCCGTCCGTGCCGCTCACTTCCAGCGTGTACGGGTTGCACTCGGAGACAAAGCCGGTCTCGGAAACGCCGATCTTGCCGTCTGCAAACTCGATGACGGAGACCGCATTGTCCTCAACGCCGCGGTTCGTCACCTGCGTGAACGTGGAGGTAATGGATTTCGGCTCTCCCAGCAGCCAGTAAAGCGTGTACATCGGGTGTGAGCCAAGGTCTATCATTGCGCCGCCGCCGCACTGTGCTTTATCGTAGAAATGCGGGGGAAGCCAGTTTGCGGAGCTGCCGTTGTGTACATTGCGCACGCGTGCGTAGGTCACACGGCCCAACTTGCCGCTGTCCATCAAAGCTTTTACCGCGCGCAGCGTCGGGAACGTGCGGTGCGGATAAGAGATCGTAAATACCTTGCCGGAAGCCTTCACGGCCTCGGCGACCTTCTCTGCGTCCTTGGGATCGATGGTGAGCACCTTCTCGGTGAAGATGTTCTTCTTCGCCGCCGTCACCTTCATCATGATCTCCGGGTGGTCGCAGGTCGCAGTGCAGATGACCACGCTGTCAATGCTCTCGTCGCCAAGTACAGCGTCGAGGTCTGCGTTGAACGGCAGGTTCATTTCATCGGCGAACTTCTTGCCGCGCTCTGCGTCGTTGTCCCAAACGACGGCGACTTCCGCATTCGGATTGTTCAGTACACCCGTGGTGTACTCTTTGGTGTGGACGTGCCAGGTGCCTAAAATTGCAACTTTCATGGTTTTCAAACTCCTTGCCCTAATCAGGTCTTTTGTTTAAACTGCTTGTGGCAGCGCTGGCAGGTGACAAGAATTTTACCGCGTCCGCGCGGTGCGCGCAGCTGCTGGCGACAGCCCGGACAGCGGAAGTATTTGTACTGCTTGCGCTCGCGAAAAGCCGTTTTCTTAATTCTAAACCATTTTTGCACTGGTGTCCATACCTTTAAGAAAGAATAATATTCTTTTTGCCGCGCGGGGATGTTGCGCGAGAACATACGGAACAGCGCATAGATATAAAGCGCGTAAGAAATAATTGCGAGCGGCCAGAACCAGAAAATGCGCGAAAGGAACATCACGATGATACCGAGGATCATCAAAACAAGGTTCAGTTCGTCCGTGCCGTACCGGCCGTACATAAATCTTCTCAATTTTTCAAGAAACAAATAAAAACACTTCCTTAGAAATGAGGGTATAGAGATAAGGTTAAAAATAAGATTTCACAGTTAAAAGTATAATGCGCGAAAAACTTTTTTTCAAGAAAACCGAGACTTCTTTCACACTAAGTTTACACTTTGTTCTTAGGGTAACACTAAGGTAACAAATTGTGCATAAATCTCTGCGGTTTCAGAAGCAGAACATCACAGGACACAAGCGGACATCTTTTTCAAAACGCGCGTTTTCCGGTATTTACCGCTTGACAAATCAGAACGCATGTTCTATAATAAGAGCGTAGAGAACGCATGTTCGCAACGCGCCGAAAGGAGACAAAAGCCGTGGATCGGGTCATTCTGCACATCGATATGAATAACTTTTATGCCTCTGTGGAGACGCTTTATGACCCGTCGCTGAAAGATATTCCCATGGCGGTCGGCGGCGATAAAGAACGTCGCCACGGTATCGTCCTCGCGAAAAATATGCTCGCGAAGGCCAAAGGCGTCAAAACGGCGGAAGCCCTGTGGGAAGCGGAGCGCAAATGCCCCGGCATCAAGTTCGTCCCGCCGCATTTTGAGCGCTACGCAAAGTATTCGCGCCTTGCAAAGGAGATCTACATGCAGTACACCGACATGGTGGAAAGCTTCGGCTTAGACGAGTGCTGGCTCGACGTGACCGGCAGCCGCCGCTTGTTCGGCAGCGGCCGCGAGATTGCGGAGGAAATTCGCGCGCGCGTCAAAGATGAGCTCGGGCTCACGGTGTCAATCGGCGTGTCGTTCAACAAAATTTTCGCAAAGCTCGGCAGCGACTATAAAAAGCCGGATGCCGTAACGGAATTCACGCGCGAGAATTTTAAAGAGCTCGTGTGGCCGCTTCCGGCGGCAGACCTGCTGTTCGTCGGCAAATCGACGCAGGAAGCGCTCAGAAAATACGGCATCTACACCATCGGCGACGCCGCAAAAGCCGACCGAAAGCTGTTAAAAAGGCTATTCGGCAAGGCGGGCGAGCAATTAAGTATGTACGCAAACGGCGAAGACAGGTCGCCCGTGCGCCGTGTGAACGAGCACGAGGAGGTCAAAAGCATCGGCAACAGCACCACCGCCGTGCACGACCTAAAAGACGACGGCGAAATTCGCGCAGAGCTCTACATGCTCTCCGAAAGCGTCGCACAAAGATTGCGCGAAAAGGGCCTTTGCGGCTACAACGTGCAGCTTTCCGTGCGCAAATATAACCTCGAGACCTACCAGCGCCAGAAGATGCTGGACACCGCCGTGGCGGATTCCAAAAGCATTTTCGACGCAGCCTACGGCCTTTTCCGCGTCCACCACACGGGCGAATCCATCCGCAGCATCGGCGTGCGTGTGTCGTCGCTCGTGCCGCTCGGCATGTCGCAGTGCTCGCTGTTTGAAGATGCCGCGCGCGGACAAAAGGCCCAAAAGCTCGAAACGACGGTTGATTTTCTGCGCTGCAAATACGGCGGCGACATCATTGATCGCGGCATCAAGGTGATGCACAAAGACCTCTTTCAGTCCGCCGCGGAAAACCGCCGCACACACGTCGAAAACCCGTTCAAGGGCGTCGCGCTTTAAGATAGGGAGAACAGCATGAACACACAAATGGACACCATGGAAAAGCTGCGCATTTTATCGGATGCCGCAAAATATGACGCGGCGTGCACCTCAAGCGGCGTAAACCGCGCAGGCGTAAAGGGGCAGCTCGGCTCTGCCGCCGCGTGCGGCATCTGCCACAGCTTTGCAAGTGACGGCCGGTGCATCTCCCTTTTAAAGGTGCTAATGACGAACATATGTGCTTATGACTGCACGTATTGCCTCAACCGCCGCTCAAACGACACGCCCCGCGCGACGTTTCGCCCGCAAGAGCTGGCGGATCTGACCATCAGTTTTTACCGTCGCAATTATATTGAAGGGCTGTTTTTAAGCTCCGCCGTGTTCGGCTCGCCGGACATCACCTGCGAAAGAATGCTCGAAACATTGCATATTCTGCGTAACGAGTATCACTTCAACGGTTACATTCACGTCAAAGCCATTCCCGGCGCGGACGAGACACTTTTGCAGCAGCTCGGCCTGCTTGCCGACCGCATGAGCGTCAATATCGAGCTGCCGTCAAACGACAGTCTAAAGCGCCTTGCGCCGCAGAAATCGAAGGAAAACATCCTGCTGCCTATGTCGCGCATTCGCGACAGCATCAAGGAAAACGCGCACGATCTCATACGGTATAAAAGTGCGCCGCGCTTCGTACCGGGTGGGCAGTCAACGCAAATGATCATCGGCGCGACGCCGGAAAACGACCGACGTATTTTGCAGCTGAGCGAAGGACTTTACCACAAGTATTCTTTAAAACGCGTGTTTTACTCTGCGTATATACCGGTCGTGCAGGACAGAAATCTGCCCGCGCTCGACACCGCGCCGCCGCTTCTGCGCGAGCATAGATTATATCAAGCTGATTGGCTTTTGCGGTTTTACGGCTTCACGGCGGACGAATTATTGAGCGAAAAAACGCCCGACCTCGACCCTATGTTAGACCCGAAGTGCAGTTGGGCGGTGCGCCACCCGGAGGAATTCCCCGTGGAGGGGAACCGCGCGCCGTATGAGAAATTATTGCGCGTGCCGGGCATCGGCGTGGTGAGTGCAAAGCGCATCATCCGCGCCAGACGGCAAGCAAAGCTCGACCACGAGGGGCTGAAAAAGCTCGGTGTCGTCTTAAAGCGTGCTTCGTATTTTATCACCTGCAACGGCAAAATGCAGTGCCGTTTGCGCACAGACGAACCGGCGGTTTTGGCGGGCATTCTGCGCGACCGCGGGCTGCCGCAAGGCGGCATACAGCCCGAAATTCCCGAGCAGCTTTCATTATTCAACCCCACAAAGGAGGACGCGGTAAAATGTCTGACCGGACAACTGTAATGTATGACTACGACGGCACATATAACGGTTTTCTTTCCTGTGTGTTCGAGAGCTTTGCGGAAAAAGAAACGCCTGCCGCGATTTTGCCCGTTGATGAAGCCGACCAGACGTGTTTATTCGGCGCGAAGTATATCGAGACCGATCTGCGCCGTGCCGAGCGTGTGCGCGTGTCGATTCCGAAGAAAATGGGCATGGAGGCGCAGGATCTTTTGGAGCGCGCGTTTTTTACCTGTATGCCCGAAAAGGAACTGCGTATGCTGGAATTCATGCGGTTGGGGTACAAGGTCGGGCGCGGCGTGTGCGGGCGACTGACCGAGCCTGCCGTCGATAAGATCACGAAAGCGGTGCAGTTCCTTGAGCGGGAAGCGCACTTGTACCTCGGTTTTCTGCGCTTTGCGGAGTACGGCGACGTTCTTATCGCGCAGATTGAGCCGAAGAACAGCGTTTTACCCGTTATCGCGCCGCATTTTATCAACCGTTTTTCCGGTGAAGATTTCATGATCTTCGACCGCACGCATAAGCTTGCTTTATTATATAAAGACGGCGCGACGGAATTTTTGCAGGCGGAGCACATCGAGCTGCCGCCGGAATCGCCGGAGGAGGAGAAATTCCGCGCCATGTGGCGCACGTTCTACGACACCGTGGGCATTGAGGGCAGACGGAACGACCTGTGCCGCCGCACCCACATGCCAAAGCGCTACTGGAACCGTATGACGGAGATGCGGGATAAGGTTTGAGATAAAATGAGAATGAAAAAAGGACGGCTTAGCCCCCTTCACATAAGGAAGTAAGGGGACGAGGGCGGCTCTGACAAATTACGGTATAGACATTCGTGGCTATGCCGTTTTTTTGTTCCTTTGCACGCTTTTGTTTTAAGCGTTCTTGGAATATTTCCTCATATTCTTCAGCAGACGGGGTTGTAAGGATGCCAACACCGTTGTAATAAATGTCAATCGGATATACGGTTTTGCTGTCTATGACCTGCTTTTTTGAAACCATAATGCAGTCGATAAACTCATTAACTATTGTAGGAGTAAGTTCCTCAATTTCTGTGTATCGCTTGACCTTTTCCACGAACGAAAGAACCTTTACAGTTTTATCGTCCTGTGCTTCGATTTCATCACGCAGCATAGCAACCGCTTCTTTGAGGGATTTTTGCTCGGCTTCATAGTTTGCCGACATTGTAGCAAAACGCTCGTCAGTCAACTTACCCGACACATTGTCCTCATAAATCCGCTGAAATAATAAATCCAATTCTGAAATACGCTTTTCGGATTTTGCAAGCACTCGGCGTTTCTTGGTAAGCTCCTTTTTCTGTTCTTCACTTGATTTCTCAAGCTGTTCCTGTACAAATCGCTTTTCAAATGCTTGTACATAAAACATAACACGCCGCAAACTTTCAAGCACTAAGGCATAGACTACTTTCTCTCGGATATAATGTGCGGTGCAGTTTACTGTGTTTTTGCGATAGTTGGAACAGAAGAAATATGCTTGCTCTCGGCTGTAATTATTCGTTACGCTGTAATACAGCTTTTCACCGCAATCCCCACAGTAAAGCAATCCCGAAAACATGCTGACCTCACCTGTGCGATTTGGTCTGCGTTTGTTTGCCCGAAGCATCTGCACAAGCCCCCAAGTTTCCCTGTCAATAATGGCTTCGTGAGTATTCTCAAAAATTTTCCATTCTTCCTTTGGTCGTTCAATTTTTGTTTTATCTTTAAATGAGCGTGTAGTAGAACGAAAGTTTACTGTATCACCGATATATTCCTGTCTTTCAAGAATATCTGCAACCGTCCTTGCAGCCCATTTATGTGGAACAGCAGGTAATGCCGATGTCTTTCTGCCCTGTGATTGCCAATATTCAGTCGGCGTGGGAATACTCTCCGCGAAAAGTTGATTTGCGATTTGCGTCGGACCATATCCTGCAACACATAAGCTGAATATTTTTCGCACGACCTCAGCTGCTTCCTCATCAACAAGCCATTCATCAGGGTTAGATTCATTTTTCTTGTAGCCGTATGGAATAACTGTTGTTAATGGCTTGCCCGACATACCCTTGTTTTGGAATACCGCACGCACTTTCTTTGAGGTGTTTTTAGCGTGCATTTCATTAAACCAATCCTGCACGGGAAGAAAATCACTCAGTCCGTCTTTCGTGTCAATGTTGTCCATAATCGCGATATACCGAACATTTAAACGCACAAAATCTTCTTCCAGAAGCTGACCGACAACAAGGCGGTTTCGTCCAAGCCTTGAATGGTCTTTGACGATGATTGTTTCAACCTTTCCTGCTTCGGCAAGTTCCATCAGTTCCATAAAAGCTGGTCTTATGAAACTTACACCAGAATATCCGTCATCTACGAAAAACTGGGTATTCTTAAATCCGTTTTCCTTTGCGTATTTTTCTATAATTGATTTTTGATTGGTAATACTGTTGCTCTCGCCTTGCAGTTCATCATCTCTGGATAATCGGCAATAAAGAGCTGTTATTTTATCTGACTGCCTATTCAAAATTAACTCCTTTCCGACAGTCGGATATGATATGAATTGTAGTGGTCATAGTATATCATATTCGCCGCCTCGCTTCAACGCTTTAAAGTGTTGATTTTTGATATTATTTGTTTTTTAACACTATCCTGCGTACCTTTTCCACCATATTCTCATCTTTTGCATTATCGAAATGAGAGAGAACAACATAGTAAATACCATCAATTTCTGTTACAAAATCCAATTCTTTAGGCTTTGAGATGTGTTTAAAAAAGGCAAGTCGTTTTTCCTTTGGCAATTCGGCAAGCAAATTATAGATACTATCGATTGCTTCTCGGATAGTTACATCTTCAATAATTTCGTTTTGTTCGCTCATAATTAATCCTTTCTCAATATTAGGCACAGAGATAATTTTTCATCTATGTCTTTATTTTTTCTTTGGTACGAACAATGGATTGGTATACCGCAGTAGAGTTACAATGCTCCATTGCTCCGATTTCTGAATAGTTGTAATCATACTCGTAATAGAGCAGGAAACGCCGCCTTTGAGTTTCGGGCAGGGCAGCTATCGATTTGTAAAGCAGTTCCGCTTGTTATTTTTCAATAATAAGTTTATCAACATCTTTGGAGGGTTTTAGTACCCGTCTGTTTAGTGTTTCATCATAAATCTCTGAAAATTCTCTGTGACGGTAATCCCAATTTTCGCTCATCAAGCTCTAATCTCCGAAAAGCTATATAGAAATCATACGATACATTCAACACTTGAATTTTTCCTTGCTAGTCACGAAAGACGATATGGTAACTCATTCCTTCTGCCGTTACTATTTCCCGAAGCCAGTATGACCTTTTAGGGATCGCCATTATCTTATCCTCCAGTTCAAAAAATAGGTGAGAGGTTTTTATCTTCTCACCCTTTAGCCCGTGGGGAAGTAGAATTTTCTCCTTTATGATATAAATTGTTTTAGCTTTTTCCGCAGATGGTCTAATCTTGCATAGACAGCACCCGTTGTTAAACCTACAAGTGAAGCAATCTCCTTTGTGGGATATCCTTGCATTTTCAGCAGGACAATTTGCAGAGTACACTTGTCCACCGTAAGCAATGCACGATATAGACTTTCATTCTCGATTTCGTCTAATAAATTTGTAATTGTGTTTACTTCAAGGTGTTGTTCATTTGCCGCTATATTTTCGAGATATGTAGCGACTTCCTGTGAATGTGTGTAAAACCGTCTATCAGAATTAAATTCTAACCTGTCATAGGTGCGAATTTTTTCAATGACGCTTTCATTTACGCCGCATTCCCGCATCATTTTTTCTTCAGCTTCTTTCCAGATACGCCATTTGCGTTCTTCTTTGCCGTGGTTATATGCCATTCTTTATTTCCTCCAATCTGAATTTTTTGAAAATCCAGATTGAAAGGCGGCGAACGGCAACCAACGCCAGATATGGGCTTTTCTTTTGTTGCGACAAATAACGACAAACAAAAAACCGCAAAGGTAGTCAGACCTTTGCGGTTATAGGCGATATAAACTCTATTATGTAGATATTTGACTTCTGTTTCGAGGGCGTAAGAGTGCCACAAGCAACTGAGGATTTTTTTAACAGATTATCCTCAGTCACTTGTAGCGCTGTGTAAATAACTGCTGCTTCTGATAAGCAGCAAGGCGGTCAGGGCAGACCAGCGCATAAAAAATCCCTCCAAACTCAAAACGGGTTTAGAGGGCTGCGCTATTTTATTCGGGCGTGACAGAACAGCCCGCCAAAGCACCGTTTTTTTATTTGGTGGGCTTGCCACAATTATAGCTTGTAAAATATGACTACTTACCGTCCGTTAAGATGACCTCTGCTTCTTCTTGGGTGATTGCATTACATTCAACCATTTTTGATAGAACAATTTTCATACGGCTATATGCCAATTCGGGATTGGTGCTTGGAGAATAGGCAGAAGGCGCATTAGGCAAACCTGCTAACATTATGGCTTCGTAATCACTTAATTCAGATGGCTGCTTTCCGAAATATCCTTTTGCGGCGTCATAAATTCCGTAATATCCGTCGCCAAAATAGATTGTGTTTACATACAACTCGAATATTTCTTGTTTAGAGCAATACTTTTCCAACTCTATAGCTGTGAATATCTCCGCAAATTTTCTTTCGAGCTTCTTTTCCTGCGTATAGTATTGATTT
>OLRJ01001450.1_pt1 | contig 20214 bp, 16 predicted proteins | sample 1672741 | NCBI WGS metagenome assembly OLRJ01 (sample SAMEA3136719, study PRJEB25190) | human gut metagenome | biome: human gut; feature: human-associated habitat; material: faeces | place: Austria | collected 2013
CCGCGTTTCCACCATCAGTGGTTGCCGGACGAGCTGCGTGTCGAAAAAGGGTTTAGCCCGGATACGCTCAAGCTGCTGGAAGCAAAAGGTCAGAAAGTGGCGCTGAAAGAGGCGATGGGCAGTACACAAAGCATTATGGTTGGGCCGGACGGTGAGTTGTACGGCGCATCCGACCCGCGCTCGGTGGATGATTTAACGGCGGGGTACTAAGGTTAGCGGCCCTCTTCGTGGGAAGAGGGCTATTTTGTCAGGGCAAGCCGAAGGTAGCCTTTTTTATTTCGTAATCCTGTAGATATTCTTCCAGCGGCTTTGCCGTTCCCAGAGAATGAATTTCACCACTGTCTTTATCAATAATAAAAGGTGCGTTACCAGCTAAGCGCGCGGCCTCATCTCCAGTTTCGAGAAATTCTCGTGCTTCGAAACAGAAATACCAGCCCTGGCTAAAGCGTCCATGTAGAGTAATGACGACCGGGAGATCTGCATCATCAAGGTAATGGTTCGCTTTCGCGAATGCGTCGTGATAAGTAATCATAATTATAATAAATATTATTGTTGAGTGTTATATTATTATTCCTGTGTGATACATTGAGCAAAGACGCGTTCATCTTCGTCAAAGATATTATTAAATGCTGGTTTTGAAAAAAGTTCATCGGATAAGATATAGTCACGAAATAAGTATCTGCTAATATTTTATGATTTCTTTTTCAGAACGTCGAACGGGATTTTCTTATTTAAGATATCAGAATCTTATGATTCGGGTAAAATTCTAAATAAATCAACATGTCATTAAAATCATCATAGCCATTAGCTATTTCGGCTAAAATAGAGACTACATGTCTTCGGTCCATCTCACTTAAGGAGTGTAGTTCCGTTGTAAGTTTTTCCATAGCTTGCACTGCTAAATTTCGAACAAGGAATTTTCTGCTGGTAATCTCTAAAAAGATGGCATGGTTTACAATGATTTTTGTTTCCTTTTGATTATTATGAACAACTGTCCATGATTTCGTTTAAGAATGAAGAGAAATCACTAAACGAACTGAATATATTTTCTGTGCCAATATTATCTCTAATTTCAAAAAAGTTACTTTTAATGTCATAAGTAAATATTGAAATGCTATCATCCCCGATCACTAACCGTTCTTGTAGATCAGGGTTTATGAAATCATCATTATTTCTATAAAATTCATTTACGGCAAAAAGGTTTTTAACTGAAGGTTCTGGAATCGAGAGGCTAAATAATCGTAATCCATTAACTTCGAATCCATCCATTGCTCTTAAAAAAGTAAGATAATCAGGTTGATTCTTAAAAAGAATACTAACTTCATTACATAACTTCTCCAGGCAATTAGTTGAATTAGAATTAAATTCTATTTGGATTATACTTTCAATAAATGATTCCTTGAGCGGTGCTTCAAATGGATAGTCTAAATCATTCATCATTTTTATTAATTTATTTATTTGGGTTTTAGTCATCATTTTGTGTGGTCCATAATATTTTTCATGGGAGGATAAATTGAGCCAGATGGAATGGCCCAGGGAGTGATTTTGCTTTCACCTACTAATATTCCCTTAGCTATTCGTGATTGCATGTTAGTAAAAACTTTATGATATGGTTCGTTTTCGATTAATACTAAATTTTCGAAATCATTAGTACCACCATCATCTAGAGATAGTTTATGGTGAACATTATAATTTAGAGGAACATTGCCCTTTCTCATTCTTAAAAGGTCTTCGGCGTTGAATCTTCCAGATGCTTCGGAGGTTTTTGCAAGTTTGATAAGAAAATTTTTTCTTACAGTTTTATTAAACTCCTTTCGTAAGTTAGCTAAGTCTTTTGAAGGTCTCTTAATGTATATTATTTCTATTATGTCTATACCATCAAGAAGTTTTTGTTGACCTCTAAGTTTGCCTAAGTAACTATTTATTTCTGTATATGTATCAACATTAGAACGCTTTGTTAAAAGAATAGATGCTGTTGCTATCGCTATGCCCGCTGTTTTTTCATTTAGTATTTGATCATAGCCTTTTATTGCATCTCCACCCAGTTTTTCCGCAGTATCTCTGAATCCTTCAATGTTCCCATTGTATACGCCACCAGCAGCAAGTAGCCTGCCAATAGCTTTGCTGTTTAACGTTTTGAAACGATTATTTGTTTGGTTTTTTGAATTTGGTAAAAACAAACGGTTATAATTTTCAGGGAGTGCCAAATAGCTGAACTCGGTATTTGCGATAAGATGTGACAGAGGATAAATTCATAACTAATAGTTATTTTTTCTGTATCCAGTTGGTTTTCAATGATCTGGTGATGAATAGCCGATAAAAAAGCGCCTCTTAGTTGTATATAATAATACTTTTCCCATCTACCAAATCTATTTATTCGATAGAAGTCAAATCCTATAAATAATTGTTCATTATTGTTAATGGAATTAATAAATAATGGAGTGCTTTTATCAATTAATTTACAAAATGTTATACCATGGAACTGTGAACCAAGCCCCGTATTATTAATATTATTTAAGAGTGAGAATGTAAATGTTTCATCCTCATGCCCGCTCTGCCAACGATTACCTGTAGACTCAGAAGTCCCACAACCTGCGGAGATGCTTCCTTGTTGTTCTCCCGTTACTGTCAGGTAAACAATATTACTCATCCCTGAAAAGTCCTTTTATGGCATGCTATTTTATCAATGGCAATATTATGCTTGTTAATTGTTATTTATTTACTCCAGGAAATTGTAGGCGTATATATTAAAAAATAAAATATTACACTTTAGGAAGTAATTATGAGTTAAATCTCAATATATGTATTGGGCAAATAAATACCTTAAAGGAAGGTATGTCGATTTTGAATGACACCCTTTTTCCATCTCAGAAAAAGGGCACTATCTTACTTCACCCGCGCCATATAATATGCATCGACATATTCACCATTACGCAATGCGTACTTCTTACCAGTCCCTTCAATTTCAAAGCCGTATTTTTTATAGACCTTAATTGCCGGGGCGTTATCGACAAACACGGTTAGTTCAATGCGATCTACCCGCAACCAGTTGTCGCACATTTCAATCATCTCTCGCATCAGGGCGCTGGCGACGCCGCGGTTCTTCCAACGAGAGTCGACACAGATACCAAAATCGGCAACATGACTGCGGCGTGGGCGCTGTTGCACGTCAATGGTGAGATGGCCCACGACGTCTCCATCAATACAGGCGACGAGTTGCTTGATGCCGGGACGATCGGCGAGTCGCTCCTGCCACATATGATCGGAAGGATGAGGCACCTGTAGTGTGTTGCAATACACCTCCGGCTGGGCGTGAATCTGCCTGATGGCCTCGTAATCCCGTGTTTCTGCGTGGCGTATTACTATCTCACTCATTCCTTTGTCCTCTTTGGGGTAAATGTCCCTTTCAACATCATTGACTTTCAAATGCGAGTCAAATGCATTTTTTTGCAAAAAGTGTTGGACAAGTGCGAATGAGAATGATTATTATTGTCTCGCGATCAGGAAGACCCTCGCGGAGAACCTGAAAGCACGACATTGCTCACATTGCTTCCAGTATTACTTAGCCAGCCGGGTGCTGGCTTTTTTTTTGATCTTTCGTTCTCAATTTATCCACGGGAGTGCTTGTGTTCGTTATGCGCACTCCAGTAGGAACCACGTCCGCTTTGCGCTAAGGTGTAAATAACCACCTTAAAAAGGACGAAATCATGGTCATCAACTGCGCCTTTATTGGCTTCGGCAAAAGCACCACCCGTTACCATCTGCCGTATGTACTTAACCGCAAGGATAGCTGGCATGTCGCGCATATTTTTCGTCGCCATGCGAAGCCGGAAGAACAGGCTCCCATTTATTCCCATATCCATTTCACCAGCGATCTCGACGAAGTACTAAACGATCCCGATGTTAAGCTGGTTGTTGTCTGCACCCACGCGGACAGCCATTTCGAGTACGCGAAACGCGCGCTGGAAGCCGGGAAAAATGTGCTGGTCGAAAAACCGTTCACCCCGACGCTTGCCCAGGCGAAGGAGCTGTTTGCGTTGGCGAAAAGCAAAGGGCTGACCGTCACGCCGTATCAGAATCGTCGCTTTGACTCCTGCTTCCTGACAGCGAAAAAAGCGATTGAAAGTGGCAAGTTGGGAGAGATTGTTGAAGTGGAAAGCCATTTTGACTATTACCGCCCGGTGGCAGAAACCAAACCTGGGCTGCCGCAGGATGGCGCGTTTTATGGCCTTGGTGTGCATACGATGGACCAGATTATTTCTCTGTTCGGTCGCCCGGATCACGTCGCTTATGACATCCGCAGCCTGCGTAATAAAGCCAATCCTGACGACACCTTTGAAGCGCAACTGTTTTATGGCGACCTGAAAGCCATCGTCAAAACCAGCCATCTGGTGAAAATCGATTATCCGAAATTTATCGTTCACGGTAAGAAAGGTTCGTTTATTAAATACGGTATCGACCAGCAGGAAACCAGCCTGAAGGCTAATATTATGCCGGGCGAACCGGGATTCGCAGCGGATGATTCGGTCGGTGTGCTGGAGTATGTCAATGACGAGGGCGTGACGGTCAGAGAAGAGATGAAGCCGGAGATGGGCGATTACGGGCGCGTTTATGATGCGTTGTATCAAACCATCACCCACGGTGCGCCAAATTACGTCAAGGAATCTGAAGTTCTTACCAATCTGGAAATCCTTGAACGCGGATTTGAGCAAGCCTCTCCCTCCACAGTGACTCTCGCGAAGTAAGTTTGATGGCCCCTCGAATAGTTCAATTTTTTTGAAAAGAGGGGTCAATTTTCACCCTCTATCATCCCAGGCAGATCGGGTCCACACTAAGCCCATCGAAATCATTCATGGGGCGAATACAAATGATCTACTTACGCAAAGCAAATGAACGTGGTCATGCAAATCATGGCTGGCTGGACTCCTGGCATACTTTCTCTTTTGCCAACTATTACGATCCGAACTTTATGGGCTTCTCCGCGCTGCGCGTGATTAACGACGACGTGATTGAAGCAGGGCAGGGCTTCGGCACTCACCCGCATAAAGATATGGAAATTTTGACCTACGTGCTGGAAGGTACTGTTGAGCATCAGGACAGCATGGGCAATAAAGAGCAGGTTCCGGCGGGTGAGTTCCAGATTATGAGTGCGGGTACGGGTATTCGTCACTCAGAGTACAACCCAAGCAGCACCGAGCGTCTGCATCTGTATCAGATCTGGATCATGCCTGAAGAAAATGGCATTACGCCGCGTTATGAACAGCGTCGCTTCGATGCCGTACAGGGCAAACAGCTGGTGCTCTCGCCGGATGCTCGAGATGGTTCATTGAAAGTGCATCAGGATATGGAACTGTATCGTTGGGCGTTGCTGAAAGATGAGCAGTCGGTGCATCAGATTGCCGCTGAACGCCGCGTCTGGATCCAGGTGGTGAAAGGCAATGTCACCATTAACGGCGTGAAAGCCTCGACCAGCGATGGTCTGGCAATCTGGGATGAGCAGGCAATCTCCATCCATGCGGATAGCGACAGCGAAGTGTTACTGTTCGATCTGCCGCCGGTTTAAAACTCAACGGCATCTTTGAAGCCTGCCTTTTTGCAGGCTTCCTCGCTCGCTCCGGTCGCGTGCTGATGCACGCTTCCGGGGTTTTGCCGCGTCGTTAGCACAATGCGATGCAATTGATTTAGTGTATATCTAATAATTGTAAACAAGCACTGTTTTCCCCGGGAAGGTTCTGATGCGTCCGTGTTAAACTAAGAGAATCTATCTCTTTTGTACCTTCAGGACGATGAAAAAGAAAAGACCCGTACTTCAGGATGTGGCTGACCGTGTAGGCGTGACCAAAATGACGGTCAGCCGTTTTTTACGCAACCCGGAGCAGGTTTCCGTCGCTCTACGCGGCAAGATTGCCGCTGCTCTTGATGAACTGGGCTATATTCCCAATCGTGCGCCCGATATCCTCTCTAACGCCACCAGCCGGGCGATTGGCGTCCTGTTACCTTCTCTCACCAACCAGGTTTTCGCGGAAGTATTACGCGGAATCGAAAGCGTCACCGACGCGCACGGTTATCAGACGATGCTGGCGCACTACGGTTATAAACCGGAAATGGAGCAAGAACGTCTCGAATCAATGCTCTCATGGAATATCGACGGACTGATCCTCACCGAACGTACCCACACGCCGCGCACCTTAAAGATGATTGAAGTGGCGGGGATTCCCGTGGTGGAACTGATGGACAGCAAGTCGCCATGCCTCGATATTGCCGTCGGCTTTGATAACTTTGAAGCGGCACGCCAGATGACCGCCGCCATTATTGCTCGCGGGCATTGCCATATTGCCTATCTCGGCGCGCGTCTCGACGAACGTACTATCATCAAACAGAAGGGATACGAACAGGCGATGATGGATGCTGGCCTGGTGCCGTATAGCGTGATGGTTGAGCAATCTTCTTCTTACTCTTCCGGTATTGAACTGATTCGCCAGGCGCGGCGAGAATATCCGCAGCTGGATGGCGTGTTCTGTACTAATGATGACCTGGCGGTCGGCGCGGCGTTTGAATGTCAGCGTCTGGGGTTAAAAGTTCCTGACGATATGGCGATTGCCGGTTTCCACGGTCATGACATTGGTCAGGTGATGGAGCCACGACTTGCGAGCGTGCTGACGCCGCGTGAGCGGATGGGCAGTATTGGCGCTGAACGCCTGCTGGCGCGTATTCGTGGCGAATCTGTGACACCGAAAATGTTAGATTTAGGTTTCACCTTGTCACCGGGCGGATCTATTTAAGCCCACAAATTTGAAGTAGCTCACACTTATACACTTAAGGCACGGATGGATATTGCTTCTGATATTGTCCGGCCGGACAATGTTACCGATAACAGTTACCCGTAACATTTTTAATTCTTGTATTGTGGGGGCACCACTTTGAGCACGACTAACCATGATCACCACATTTACGTCTTGATGGGCGTATCGGGCAGCGGCAAATCTGCGGTCGCAAGTGAAGTGGCGCATCAACTTCATGCCGCGTTTCTTGATGGCGATTTCCTCCATCCACGGCGCAATATCGAAAAAATGGCGTCTGGCGAACCGCTGAATGACGACGATCGCAAACCCTGGTTGCAGGCGCTGAACGACGCCGCGTTTGCTATGCAGCGCACTAATAAAGTGTCACTGATCGTCTGTTCTGCATTGAAAAAACACTATCGCGACTTGCTGCGTGAAGGTAATCCGAATCTCTCTTTCATCTACCTGAAAGGCGATTTTGATGTGATTGAAAGCCGCCTGAAAGCGCGCAAAGGCCATTTCTTTAAAACCCAAATGTTGGTGACGCAGTTTGAAACGCTGCAGGAGCCGGGTGCGGACGAAACCGATGTACTGGTGGTGGATATCGATCAACCGCTGGAAGGTGTTGTGGCAAGCACCATTGAGGTTATTAAAAAAGGCAAATAAGTAGTGACTACATTAACGCTTGTTTTAACAGCAGTCGGGTCTGTTTTACTGCTGCTGTTTTTAGTCATGAAGGCGCGTATGCACGCTTTCCTGGCTTTGATGGTGGTGTCCATGGGGGCTGGCCTTTTTTCCGGTATGCCGCTCGATAAAATCGCAGCGACGATGGAAAAAGGGATGGGAGGCACCCTCGGCTTCCTGGCGGTGGTTGTCGCCCTGGGAGCTATGTTTGGCAAGATCTTACATGAAACCGGCGCAGTCGATCAGATTGCCGTCAAAATGCTCAAATCCTTCGGTCACAGCCGCGCGCATTATGCCATCGGCCTTGCGGGGCTGGTCTGTGCGCTACCGCTGTTCTTTGAAGTGGCGATTGTTCTGCTGATTAGCGTTGCTTTCTCAATGGCGCGCCACACCGGTACGAACCTGGTGAAGCTGGTAATCCCATTATTCGCAGGCGTGGCGGCCGCGGCTGCGTTCCTGGTGCCTGGGCCAGCGCCAATGCTGCTGGCATCGCAGATGAATGCCGACTTTGGCTGGATGATCCTGATTGGCCTGTGTGCGGCAATTCCGGGAATGATTATTGCCGGGCCGCTGTGGGGTAACTTCATCAGCCGTTACGTTGAGCTGCATATTCCTGACGACATCAGCGAACCGCATCTCGGCGAAGGTAAAATGCCATCTTTCGGATTCAGCCTGTCGCTGATCCTGTTGCCGCTGGTGCTGGTGGGGCTGAAAACCATTGCCGCGCGTTTTGTGCCAGAAGGCTCTACCGCTTACGAATGGTTCGAGTTTATTGGTCATCCGTTTACCGCGATTCTGGTTGCTTGTCTGGTAGCGATTTATGGCCTGGCAATGCGTCAGGGCATGCCAAAAGACAAAGTGATGGAGATTTGCGGTCACGCGCTGCAACCGGCGGGGATCATTCTGCTGGTGATTGGTGCAGGCGGCGTGTTCAAACAGGTGCTGGTTGACTCTGGCGTAGGTCCGGCACTGGGCGAAGCGTTAACTGGCATGGGCCTGCCGATAGCCATCACCTGCTTCGTGCTGGCCGCTGCAGTGCGCATCATTCAGGGTTCTGCCACCGTAGCCTGTTTAACGGCGGTAGGACTGGTGATGCCGGTTATTGAACAACTGAACTACTCCGGTGCGCAAATGGCGGCGCTGTCGATTTGTATCGCTGGTGGTTCGATTGTTGTCAGCCACGTTAACGACGCCGGTTTCTGGTTGTTCGGTAAATTTACCGGCGCGACCGAAGCCGAAACGCTGAAAACCTGGACCATGATGGAAACCATCCTCGGCACTGTCGGTGCCATCGTTGGGATGATTGCGTTCCAGCTGTTGAGTTAAGTTTGTTCGCCCGGTAGTTGTGACACTACCGGGTTCTTTTCGAAAAACTCTCCTCGTTACCCCTTCATCCACATTCGAATGCCGTCGAGGAACATCTGGGTTGCCATCATCACCAGAATCAATCCCATCAGGCGTTCAAGTGCGTTCACCCCTTTCTCGCCCAGCAGACGTAAAAATAGCGAAGACTGTAGCAGGATGACAAAGGTGCCGCCCCAGGCCAGCAGCAGAGCAATCACCAGATGTCCCATCTGATTCGGGTACTGATGAGACAACAACATCAGCGTGGCGAGAATAGTCGGCCCGGCGACTAACGGAATTGCCAACGGCACGATAAATGGCTCTTCACCTGCCGGAAGCCCGCTGCTATTTCCTGAAGCGCTGGGGAAAATCATCTTAATGGCGATTAGAAACAGAATGATGCCGCCAGAAATGGAGACGGTTTCTGCTCGCAGGCTGAGAAATGCCAGAATTTTCTCACCCGCAAACAGGAACACCAGCATCACCAGGAGAGCAATAAGCAACTCTCGCACCATGATTGCCCGCCGTCTTTTCGGTTCAGTATGTTTCAGTACGGACATGAAAATAGGCAGGTTTCCGAGCGGATCCATAATCAGGATCAATAAAACTGCTGCAGAAATGATTTCATTCATAACTCAAATTCCCTGATAATTGCCGCGGACTTTCTGCGTGCTAACAAAGCAGGATAAGTCGCATTACTGATGGCTTCGCTATCATTGATTAATTTCACTTGCGACTTTGGCTGCTTTTTGTATGGTGAAAGATGTGCCAAGAGGAGACCGGCACATTTATACAGCACACATCTTTGCAGGAAAAAACGCTTATGAAAAATGTTGGTTTTATCGGCTGGCGCGGTATGGTCGGCTCCGTTCTCATGCAACGCATGGTTGAAGAGCGCGACTTCGACGCCATTCGCCCTGTCTTCTTTTCTACTTCTCAGCTTGGCCAGGCTACGCCGTCTTTTGGCGGAACCACTGGCACACTTCAGGATGCCTTTGATCTGGAGGCGCTAAAGGCCCTCGATATCATTGTGACCTGTCAGGGCGGCGATTATACCAACGAAATCTATCCAAAGCTTCGTGAAAGCGGATGGCAAGGTTACTGGATTGACGCAGCATCGTCTCTGCGCATGAAAGATGACGCCATCATCATTCTTGACCCCGTCAATCAGGACGTCATTACCGACGGATTAAATAATGGCATCAGGACTTTTGTTGGCGGTAACTGTACCGTAAGCCTGATGTTGATGTCGTTGGGTGGTTTATTCGCCAATGATCTTGTTGATTGGGTGTCCGTTGCAACCTACCAGGCCGCTTCCGGCGGTGGTGCGCGACATATGCGTGAGTTATTAACCCAGATGGGCCATCTGTATGGCCAAGTGGCAGATGAACTCGCGACCCCGTCCTCTGCTATTCTCGATATCGAACGCAAAGTCACAACCTTAACCCGTAGCGGTGAGCTGCCGGTGGATAACTTTGGCGTGCCGCTGGCGGGTAGCCTGATTCCGTGGATCGACAAACAGCTCGATAACGGTCAGAGCCGCGAAGAGTGGAAAGGGCAGGCGGAAACCAACAAGATCCTCAACACATCTTCCGTAATTCCGGTAGATGGTTTATGTGTGCGTGTCGGGGCATTGCGCTGCCACAGCCAGGCATTCACTATTAAATTGAAAAAAGATGTGTCTATTCCGACCGTCGAAGAACTGCTGGCTGCGCACAATCCGTGGGCGAAAGTCGTTCCGAACGATCGGGAAATCACTATGCGTGAGCTAACCCCAGCTGCCGTTACCGGCACGCTGACCACGCCGGTAGGCCGCCTGCGTAAGCTGAATATGGGACCAGAGTTCCTGTCAGCCTTTACCGTGGGCGACCAGCTGCTGTGGGGGGCCGCGGAGCCGCTACGTCGGATGCTTCGTCAACTGGCGTAATCTTTATTCATTAAATCTGGGGCGCGATGCCGCCCCTGTTAGTGCGTAATACAGGAGTAAGCGCAGATGTTTCATGATTTACCGGGAGTTAAATAGAGCATTGGCTATTCTTTAAGGGTGGCTGAATACATGAGTATTCACAGCCTTACCTGAAGTGAGGACGACGCAGAGAGGATGCACAGAGTGCTGCGCCGTTCAGGTCAAAAAATGTCACAACCAGAAGTCAAAAATCCAATTGGATGGGGTGACACAATAAAACAGGAAGACAAGCATGTCCGATCGTATCGATAGAGACGTGATTAACGCGCTAATTGCAGGCCATTTTGCGGATCCTTTTTCCGTACTGGGAATGCATAAAACCACCGCGGGACTGGAAGTCCGTGCCCTTTTACCCGACGCTACCGATGTGTGGGTGATTGAACCGAAAACCGGGCGAAAACTCGCAAAACTGGAGTGTCTCGACTCACGGGGATTCTTTAGTGGCGTCATTCCGCGACGTAAGAATTTTTTCCGCTATCAGTTGGCTGTTGTCTGGCATGGTCAGCAAAACCTGATTGATGATCCTTACCGTTTTGGTCCGCTAATCCAGGAAATGGATGCCTGGCTATTATCTGAAGGTACTCACCTGCGCCCGTATGAAACCTTAGGCGCGCATGCAGATACTATGGATGGCGTCACAGGTACGCGTTTCTCTGTCTGGGCTCCAAACGCCCGTCGGGTCTCGGTGGTTGGGCAATTCAACTACTGGGACGGTCGCCGTCACCCGATGCGCCTGCGTAAAGAGAGCGGCATCTGGGAACTGTTTATCCCTGGGGCGCATAACGGTCAGCTCTATAAATACGAGATGATTGATGCCAATGGCAACTTGCGTCTGAAGTCCGACCCTTATGCCTTCGAAGCGCAAATGCGCCCGGAAACCGCGTCTCTTATTTGCGGGCTGCCGGAAAAGGTTGTACAGACTGAAGAGCGCAAAAAAGCGAATCAGTTTGATGCGCCAATCTCTATTTATGAAGTTCACCTGGGCTCCTGGCGTCGCCACACCGACAACAATTTCTGGTTGAGCTACCGCGAGCTGGCCGATCAACTGGTGCCTTATGCTAAATGGATGGGCTTTACCCACCTCGAACTACTGCCCATTAACGAGCATCCCTTCGATGGCAGTTGGGGTTATCAGCCAACCGGCCTGTATGCACCAACCCGCCGTTTTGGTACTCGCGACGACTTCCGTTATTTCATTGATGCCGCACACGCAGCTGGTCTGAACGTGATTCTCGACTGGGTGCCAGGCCACTTCCCGACCGATGACTTTGCGCTTGCCGAATTTGATGGCACGAACTTGTATGAACACAGCGATCCGCGCGAAGGCTATCATCAGGACTGGAACACGCTGATCTACAACTATGGTCGCCGTGAAGTCAGTAACTTCCTCGTCGGTAACGCGCTTTACTGGATTGAACGTTTTGGTATTGATGCGCTGCGCGTCGATGCGGTGGCGTCAATGATTTATCGCGACTACAGCCGTAAAGAGGGGGAGTGGATCCCGAACGAATTTGGCGGGCGCGAGAATCTTGAAGCGATTGAATTCTTGCGTAATACCAACCGTATTCTTGGTGAGCAGGTTTCCGGTGCGGTGACAATGGCTGAGGAGTCTACCGATTTCCCTGGCGTTTCTCGTCCGCAGGATATGGGCGGTCTGGGATTCTGGTACAAGTGGAACCTCGGCTGGATGCATGACACCCTGGACTACATGAAGCTCGACCCGGTTTATCGTCAGTATCATCACGATAAACTCACCTTCGGGATTCTCTATAACTACACTGAAAACTTCGTCCTGCCGTTGTCGCATGATGAAGTGGTCCACGGTAAAAAATCGATTCTCGACCGGATGCCGGGCGACGCATGGCAGAAATTCGCTAACCTGCGCGCCTACTATGGCTGGATGTGGGCATTCCCGGGCAAGAAACTGCTGTTCATGGGGAACGAATTTGCCCAGGGCCGCGAGTGGAACCATGACGCCAGCCTCGACTGGCATCTGTTGGAAGGCGGCGATAACTGGCACCACGGTGTCCAGCGTCTGGTGCGCGATCTGAACCTCACCTACCGCCACCATAAAGCAATGCATGAACTGGATTTTGACCCGTACGGCTTTGAATGGCTGGTGGTGGATGACAAAGAACGCTCGGTGCTGATCTTTGTGCGTCGCGATAAAGAGGGTAACGAAATCATCGTTGCCAGTAACTTTACGCCGGTGCCGCGTCATGATTATCGCTTCGGCATCAATCAGCCGGGCAAATGGCGTGAGATCCTCAATACCGATTCCATGCACTATCACGGCAGTAATGCAGGCAATGGCGGCACGGTACACAGCGATGAGATTGCCAGCCACGGTCGTCAGCATTCACTAAGCCTGACGCTACCACCGCTGGCCACTATCTGGCTGGTTCGGGAGGCAGAATGACACAACTCGCCATTGGCAAACCCGCTCCCCTCGGCGCGCATTACGACGGTCAGGGCGTCAACTTCACACTTTTCTCCGCTCATGCCGAGCGGGTAGAGCTGTGTGTCTTTGACGCCAATGGCCAGGAACATCGCTATGACTTGCCAGGGAACAGTGGCGACATTTGGCACGGTTATCTGCCGGATGCGCGCCCGGGTTTGCGTTATGGTTATCGCGTTCATGGCCCCTGGCAACCCGCCGAGGGGCATCGCTTTAACCCGGCGAAGTTGTTGATTGATCCTTGCGCGCGGCAAATTGACGGGGAGTTTAAAGATAACCCGCTGCTGCACGCCGGTCATAATGAACCTGACTATCGCGACAACGCCGCCATTGCGCCGAAATGCGTAGTGGTGGTTGATCACTATGACTGGGAAGATGACGCCCCGCCGCGCACGCCGTGGGGCAGCACCATCATTTATGAAGCCCATGTCAAAGGATTAACGTACCTGCACCCGGAGATCCCGGTCGAGATCCGTGGCACTTATAAAGCCCTGGGGCATCCGGTGATGCTCAACTATTTGAAACAGTTGGGCATTACCGCGCTGGAACTGCTGCCGGTGGCGCAGTTTGCCAGTGAACCACGTCTGCAACGCATGGGGCTAAGTAACTACTGGGGTTACAACCCGGTGGCGATGTTTGCGCTGCATCCGGCGTATGCCTGCTCGCCAGAAACGGCGCTGGATGAGTTTCGCGATGCAATCAAAGCACTGCATAAAGCGGGTATCGAAGTCATTCTTGATATCGTGCTCAACCATAGTGCGGAACTGGACCTCGACGGCCCGTTATTCTCGCTGCGTGGGATCGATAACCGTAGCTATTATTGGATAAGAGAAGACGGCGATTATCACAACTGGACCGGTTGCGGCAACACGCTCAATTTGAGTCATCCGGCGGTGGTGGATTATGCCAGCGCCTGCCTGCGTTATTGGGTAGAAACCTGCCACGTCGATGGTTTCCGCTTTGATCTGGCGGCAGTCATGGGCCGTACGCCAGAGTTCCGTCAGGATGCGCCGTTGTTTACCGCTATCCAGAACTGCCCGGTGCTCTCGCAGGTGAAGTTAATTGCTGAACCGTGGGATATCGCTCCTGGTGGTTATCAGGTGGGAAATTTCCCGCCGCTGTTTGCCGAGTGGAACGATCATTTCCGCGATGCTGCCCGTCGTTTCTGGCTGCATTATGATTTGCCTCTGGGGGCGTTTGCCGGGCGTTTTGCTGCCTCCAGCGATGTTTTTAAACGTAATGGTCGTCTGCCGAGTGCCGCGATTAATCTCGTCACCGCGCATGACGGTTTTACGCTTCGCGACTGCGTTTGTTTCAACCATAAACACAATGAAGCAAACGGAGAAGAAAATCGCGACGGGACCAACAACAATTACAGTAACAATCATGGTAAAGAAGGGTTAGGCGGTACTCTTGACCTGGTTGAACGGCGGCGCGACAGCATTCACGCCCTGTTAACAACGTTGTTGCTCTCCCAGGGTACGCCGATGTTACTGGCCGGTGACGAACATGGTCACAGCCAGCATGGCAATAACAATGCCTACTGTCAGGATAACCAATTAACCTGGTTGGACTGGTCGCAGGCAAGCAGTGGTTTAACCGCATTTACCGCCGCGTTAATCCATCTGCGCAAGCGCATTCCCGCTTTGGTGGAGAATCGCTGGTGGGAAGAAGGCGACGGCAATGTCCGTTGGCTAAATCGATATACTCAACCTTTAAGCACGGATGAGTGGCAAAACGGGCCGAAACAGCTGCAAATTCTGCTCTCGGATCGCTTTTTGATCGCAATTAACGCCACGCTTGAGGTAACAGAGATTGTTTTACCTGCTGGGGAGTGGCACGCCATTCCCCCATTCGCTGGAGAGGATAACCCAGTGATTACGGCTGTCTGGCAGGGACCTGCACACGGATTGTGTGTGTTCCAGAGATGATAAAAAAGGAGTTAGTCATGGTTAGTTTAGAGAAGAACGATCACTTAATGTTGGCGCGCCAGCTGCCATTGAAATCTGTTGCCCTGATACTGGCGGGAGGACGTGGTACCCGCCTGAAGGATTTAACCAATAAGCGAGCAAAACCGGCCGTACACTTCGGCGGTAAGTTCCGCATTATCGACTTTGCGCTGTCTAACTGCATCAACTCTGGGATCCGTCGTATGGGCGTGATCACCCAGTACCAGTCCCACACTCTGGTGCAGCACATTCAGCGCGGCTGGTCATTCTTCAATGAAGAAATGAACGAGTTTGTCGATCTGCTGCCAGCACAGCAGAGAATGAAAGGGGAAAACTGGTATCGCGGCACCGCAGATGCGGTCACCCAAAACCTCGACATTATCCGCCGTTATAAAGCGGAATACGTGGTGATCCTTGCGGGCGACCATATCTACAAGCAAGACTACTCGCGTATGCTTATCGATCACGTCGAAAAAGGCGCACGTTGCACCGTTGCTTGTATGCCAGTACCGATTGAAGAAGCCTCCGCATTTGGCGTTATGGCGGTTGATGAGAACGATAAAATTATCGAATTCGTTGAAAAACCTGCTAACCCACCGTCAATGCCGAACGATCCGAGCAAATCTCTGGCGAGTATGGGTATCTACGTCTTTGACGCCGACTATCTGTATGAACTGCTGGAAGAAGACGATCGTGATGAGAACTCCAGCCACGACTTTGGCAAAGATTTGATTCCCAAGATCACCGAAGCCGGTCTGGCCTATGCGCACCCGTTCCCGCTCTCTTGCGTACAATCCGACCCGGATGCCGAGCCGTACTGGCGCGATGTGGGTACGCTGGAAGCTTACTGGAAAGCGAACCTCGATCTGGCCTCTGTGGTGCCGGAACTGGATATGTACGATCGCAATTGGCCAATTCGCACCTACAATGAATCATTACCGCCAGCGAAATTCGTGCAGGATCGCTCCGGTAGCCACGGGATGACCCTTAACTCACTGGTATCCGGCGGTTGTGTGATCTCCGGTTCGGTGGTGGTGCAGTCCGTTCTGTTCTCGCGCGTTCGCGTGAATTCATTCTGCAACATTGATTCCGCCGTATTGTTACCGGAAGTATGGGTAGGTCGCTCGTGCCGTCTGCGCCGCTGCGTCATCGATCGTGCTTGTGTTATCCCGGAAGGCATGGTGATTGGTGAAAACGCAGAGGAAGATGCACGTCGTTTCTATCGTTCAGAAGAAGGCATCGTGCTGGTAACGCGCGAAATGCTACGGAAGTTAGGGCATAAACAGGAGCGATAATGCAGGTTTTACATGTATGTTCAGAGATGTTCCCGCTGCTTAAAACCGGCGGTCTGGCTGATGTTATTGGGGCATTACCCGCAGCACAAATCGCAGACGGCGTTGACGCTCGCGTACTGTTGCCTGCATTTCCCGATATTCGCCGTGGCGTGACCGATGCGCAGGTAGTATCCCGTCGTGATACCTTCGCCGGGCATATCACGCTGTTGTTCGGTCATTACAACGGGGTTGGCATATACCTGATTGACGCGCCGCATCTCTATGATCGTCCGGGAAGCCCGTATCACGATACCAACTTATTTGCCTATACCGACAACGTATTGCGTTTTGCGCTTCTGGGGTGGGTTGGGGCAGAAATGGCCAGCGGTCTTGACCCATTCTGGCGTCCTGATGTGGTGCATGCGCACGACTGGCATGCAGGTCTTGCGCCTGCGTATTTGGCGGCGCGCGGGCGTCCTGCGAAGTCGGTGTTTACTGTGCACAACCTGGCCTATCAAGGCATGTTTTATGCACATCACATGAATGACATCCAATTGCCATGGTCATTCTTTAATATTCATGGGCTGGAATTCAACGGACAAATCTCTTTCCTGAAGGCCGGTCTGTACTATGCCGATCACATTACGGCGGTCAGTCCAACCTACGCTCGCGAGATCACCGAACCGCAGTTTGCCTACGGTATGGAAGGTCTGTTGCAACAGCGTCACCGTGAAGGGCGTCTTTCAGGCGTACTGAACGGCGTGGACGAGAAAATCTGGAGTCCAGAGACGGACTTACTGTTGGCCTCGCGCTACACCCGCGATACGTTGGAAGATAAAGCGGAAAATAAGCGCCAGTTACAAATCGCAATGGGGCTTAAGGTTGATGATAAAGTGCCGCTTTTTGCAGTGGTGAGCCGTCTGACCAGCCAGAAAGGTCTCGACCTGGTGCTGGAAGCCTTACCGGGCCTTCTGGAGCAGGGCGGGCAGCTGGCGCTACTCGGCGCGGGCGATCCGGTGCTGCAGGAAGGTTTCCTTGCGGCGGCAGCGGAATACCCCGGCCAGGTGGGCGTTCAGATTGGCTATCACGAAGCATTTTCGCATCGCATTATGGGCGGCGCGGATGTCATTCTGGTGCCCAGCCGTTTTGAACCGTGCGGCTTAACGCAACTTTATGGATTGAAGTACGGTACGCTGCCGTTAGTGCGGCGCACCGGTGGGCTTGCTGATACGGTTTCTGACTGTTCTCTTGAGAACCTTGCAGATGGCGTCGCCAGTGGGTTTGTCTTTGAAGATAGTAATGCCTGGTCGCTGTTACGGGCTATTCGACGTGCTTTTGTACTGTGGTCCCGTCCTTCACTGTGGCGGTTTGTGCAACGTCAGGCTATGGCAATGGATTTTAGCTGGCAGGTCGCGGCGAAGTCGTACCGTGAGCTTTACTATCGCTTGAAATAGTTTTCAGGAAACGCCTATATGAATGCTCCGTTTACATATTCATCGCCCACGCTTAGCGTAGAAGCTCTTAAGCACTCTATCGCTTACAAGCTGATGTTTACGATTGGAAAGGACCCGGTCGTCGCCAATAAACATGAATGGCTGAACGCAACGTTATTTGCTGTGCGCGATCGTCTCGTGGAGCGCTGGTTACGTTCAAACCGTGCCCAGTTGTCGCAAGAAACTCGTCAGGTTTACTACCTGTCGATGGAGTTTTTGATTGGCCGTACGCTCTCCAACGCCATGTTGTCGCTAGGAATTTACGAAGATGTACAGGGCGCACTGGAAGCGATGGGGTTAAATCTCGAAGAGTTGATTGATGAAGAAAATGACCCGGGCCTCGGTAACGGTGGCCTGGGACGTCTGGCGGCTTGCTTCCTCGATTCTCTGGCGACGTTAGGGTTGCCGGGGCGCGGTTACGGCATCCGCTATGACTACGGTATGTTCAAGCAGAACATCGTTAACGGTAGCCAGAAAGAGTCGCCTGACTACTGGCTAGAATACGGTAACCCGTGGGAATTCAAACGCCACAACACGCGCTATAAAGTCCGTTTTGGTGGGCGCATTCAGCAGGAAGGTAAAAAAACGCGCTGGATTGAAACCGAAGAGATTCTGGGAGTCGCTTACGATCAGATAATCCCTGGTTACGACACCGACGCGACCAACACGCTGCGTTTGTGGAGTGCGCAAGCCAGTAGCGAAATTAACCTCGGTAAATTCAACCAGGGTGACTACTTCGCGGCAGTGGAAGATAAAAACCACTCCGAGAACGTATCTCGCGTACTGTATCCGGATGACTCCACCTACTCCGGGCGTGAGCTGCGCCTGCGTCAGGAATACTTCCTGGTTTCCTCGACCATTCAGGACATTTTAAGCCGCCATTATCAGTTGCATAAAACCTACGATAACCTGGCGGATAAAATCGCGATTCATCTCAACGATACCCATCCGGTGCTGTCGATTCCTGAGTTGATGCGCCTGCTGATTGATGAGCACCAATTTAGTTGGGACGACGCGTTTGGGGTCTGTTGCGAGGTTTTCTCTTACACCAACCACACGCTGATGAGCGAGGCGCTGGAAACCTGGCCGGTTGATATGCTGGGTAAAATTCTGCCGCGTCACCTGCAGATCATCTTTGAAATCAATGACTATTTCCTGAAAACCTTGCAGGAACAGTATCCGAACGATACCGATCTGCTGGGACGGGCGTCGATCATTGATGAATCCAACGGTCGTCGTGTGCGTATGGCCTGGCTGGCGGTTGTGGTGAGCCACAAAGTTAACGGTGTATCGGAACTGCACTCTAACCTGATGGTGCAATCGTTGTTTGCCGACTTTGCGAAAATCTTCCCGGGTCGTTTCACCAACGTCACCAACGGTGTGACGCCGCGTCGCTGGCTGGCGGTTGCGAACCCATCGCTTTCAGCCGTGCTGGACGAACACCTGGGCCGTAACTGGCGCACCGACCTTAGCCTGCTTAATGAGCTGCAACAACACTGTGATTTCCCAATGGTTAATCACGCTGTGCATCAGGCGAAGCTGGAGAACAAAAAGCGTCTGGCGGAGTATATCGCCCAGCAGCTGAATGTGGTGGTGAATCCAAAGGCGTTGTTCGATGTACAAATCAAACGTATTCACGAATACAAACGTCAATTGATGAATGTATTGCATGTGATTACCCGCTATAACCGCATCAAGGCCGACCCGGATGCGAAATGGGTACCGCGCGTGAATATTTTTGGCGGTAAGGCGGCTTCGGCCTATTACATGGCGAAGCACATTATTCATTTGATCAATGACGTAGCGAAAGTGATCAACAACGATCCGCAGATTGGCGATAAGCTGAAAGTCGTGTTCATCCCGAACTACAGCGTTAGCCTGGCGCAGTTGATCATTCCGGCGGCCGATCTGTCTGAACAGATTTCGCTGGCAGGGACGGAAGCCTCCGGCACCAGTAACATGAAGTTTGCGCTTAACGGCGCGCTGACTATCGGTACGCTGGACGGTGCGAACGTCGAGATGCTGGATCATGTCGGTGCTGACAATATCTTTATCTTTGGTAACACTGCAGAAGAAGTGGAAGAACTGCGTCGTCAGGGCTACAAACCGCGTGAATACTACGAGAAAGATGAGGAGCTGCATCAGGTGCTGACGCAAATCGGCAGCGGTGTATTCAGTCCGGAAGATCCGGGTCGCTATCGCGATCTGGTTGATTCGCTGATCAACTTCGGCGATCACTACCAGGTACTGGCGGATTATCGCAG
>OLRJ01001451.1_pt1 | contig 20213 bp, 12 predicted proteins | sample 1672741 | NCBI WGS metagenome assembly OLRJ01 (sample SAMEA3136719, study PRJEB25190) | human gut metagenome | biome: human gut; feature: human-associated habitat; material: faeces | place: Austria | collected 2013
AAATAGAAGGGTACGAGGGCTTTTCTGATGAAGTTAAAGAAATCGCTTCTTATACTTGGAAAAGTACAGTAAAAAAATATGAGGATGACACGGCGCAGAACAAAGATGTCTTTACAATGTATATCAGTGGAATTGATACGTTTGGGGATATTTCAACCAAAAGCAGAAGTGACGTAAATATTCTGGCTGTTGTCAATACGAAGACAAAACAGGTACTCCTTGTATCTACACCGAGAGATTATTATGTACCGCTTTCTATATCCGGTGGTGTAAAGGATAAGCTGACCCATGCGGGAATCTATGGTATTGATGTATCAAAAGATACGCTGGAAGATCTGTATGGCATGAAAGTGGATTACTATTTCAGAATTAATTTCAGTGGATTTGAACAGATCATAGATGCGTTAGGTGGAATTACTGTTCAGTCCGATTATACGTTTGATGTTGCACCGTCCTTCCATTATGAAAAAGGAAGCAATGAGGTAAATGGTATTGAAGCGTTGGCATTTGCAAGGGAAAGACATGCATTTGCAGAGGGTGACCGTCAGAGGGGAAAAGACCAGATGGCAGTTATTACCGGCGTGATCCAGAAAATGCAGACACCGGCTGTATTACAGGATTTTTCCGGTCTGATGCAGGGATTACAGGGAAGTTTTGAATCCGATATTCCGTATGAGACGCTGACCGGTCTGGTAAAAGAGCAGCTTTCCAATGGAGGAAGCTGGAATGTTAGCTCTTACAGTGTGGATGGCACAGGCACAAAAGCATCCACTTATTCGATCAGCAAACCGGTATATGTCATGATTCCGGATCAGACGACGGTAGAGAAAGCCAAAACAATGATCCAACAGGTTGCTGCCGGCGAGACAGTTTCTACTGAGGAGTAACAGAAGGTAACGTATGAAGAAAATACTGATCCTTGCAACAGTAGGCGGTTTTCTGGAGCAATTTGAAAAACATAATGTGTCCCTTCTTCAGGCTGATGGATATGAGGTTCATTATGCTGCAAACCTGGAACATATGAATTATCTCTATTCGATGGAGCAGCTGGAACGGCGGCATGTTGTAATGCATCATATCGATATTCAGAAGTCTCCCTTTAAGCTCAGGAAAAACAATAAAGTTTTAAAAGAAATTTTGAAAATCCTGCAGGAAGAAGAGATACATCTGATTCACTGTCATACCCCGGTAGGGGGATTGCTGGGCAGACTGGCAGCCAAAAGATGTCGGGCAGATGGTTGGAATATAAAAGTAATCTATACGGCACATGGATTTCATTTTTATCAGGGAGCGCCGCTCCCTGCCAGCTGTCTGTATTATCTTGTAGAACGTTGGCTTGCCAGAGAAACAGATGTTTTGATCACAATAAACAGCGAAGATTTCCAGCGGGCAGAACGTTGGAAATTTCATGACGGAGGAAGAGCAGTCTGTGTTCCGGGAGTTGGACTGGATATGGATTATTTTTTCCCGGTCAGTGAAGAGGAAAAATACAGAAAAAGAGCATTGTTGAATATCCCGGAAGAAACCTGTCTGTTTCTGTCTGTGGGGGAACTGAACAGAAATAAAAATCATCTGAATGTTTTGCGTGCACTGAACAAATTAAAAAAAGATGGTAGGGATCTGACACATATTCATTATGGAATCTGCGGAGAAGGATCCTACCGAAAGAAACTGCAAACCTACGTTTTCAAACATCATTTAAAAGAAACTGTTAGTTTCTTCGGATATTGTGAAAATATAAAAGATTATCTGGCCTGTGCAGATTTTTCTGTTTTTCCTTCCAGAAGAGAAGGTCTTGGCATGGCTGCGCTGGAAGCTCTATCTATGGGAATCCCCGTGCTTGCAGCGGATAACCGTGGAACAAGAGAATATATGAAAAATGGAATCAACGGGTTTGTCTGTTCCTGGAAAGATGTGAATGGATATAAAACATTGCTTCAACGGATGACAAATCTGGCAGAGGAAGAACTGGAAAGCATGAAAACGAATTGCCGGAATACGGTAAACCGTTTTGCATGGAGTAATACAGAAGAGATCATGAGGCACGTATATGAAAGGATGAGTGCTAGCGAGTCAACATACTTGCATGATTGAACGACGAATGCTGATTATGAACTGTTTTGACTCATCAGATAATGCGTGCATGAGAGTCAATATGTTCCTATGATTGACGAGCGTTGGATGTTGGTCATAAGTCATTTTTACTTATGTTATAACAGACTGAGAGATGAAGAAAGTTTATGAAAAGAAAAGAGAATATGAAACATGCTGTTTTGAAAAGAAAGGAACCGCTGATCAGTGTAATCATGTGTGTGTATAACCCGGAGGATAAAGCACAGCTGATGTCTGCTGTCAGATCGATCATTCAGCAAAAATATTCACACTGGGAACTGCTTTTATATAATGATGGGTCAGATTCAGAATATCTGGCGCAGATTCAACGGGCAGTATCTCTGGATGAACGGATCCGGTATATAGAAGGAAAAGAAAATCATGGTCTGGCATATGGACTGAATGTTTGTCTTGCACAGGCCAGAGGCAAATATGTAGCCAGAATGGATGGGGATGATATTTCTGCACCATTACGTTTCTGGAAGATGTGCGAATTTCTGGAAACACATCCGGAATATCAATGGGTTGGATGCAATACGGTGCTGATCAACGAGAATGGACGCTGGGGGGCTCGAAAGATGCCAAGGATTCCAAAGGCAGAAGATTTTCTGAAGTATTCTCCCTATGTTCATCCGGCTGTCATATTCCGAAAAGAAGTTCTGGCAGCCTGTCATGGATATAAAATCTCCAGACGGGGAGAAGATTATGAGTTGTTCATGCGGCTACATTCGGAAGGGTATCAGGGCTACAATCTTCAGGAAGAATTATTTTTTTACAGAGAAGATCAGAATACATATCATCACAGAAAATATCAATACCAGATAGAAGAAGTAGGGATCCGTTTTCGCGGATTTCGTTCCCTGAAAATATTGAAGCTGTCTACCTTCTTTTATGTGATCAAACCGTTGCTTACCGGTTTGCTGCCGTATTCCATATTAAACAGACTAAAAATGAAATTGAGGAAAGAGATGCATGTGGAAAGATACGAGGGAAGACAGACTCAACAGATATAAGCAGATCCTGCAGCAGTGTCCGGAGTTATACTGTTCTGCTGCAAGAGACGCAGATAAAACTTCAATAGAGAACGATTCTGCATGCGTGGATATTGCATGTGAAAATGACATACCTGAGAATGTGAAAGAAAAAGAAGGACTTGCAGGTTCCGGGTTTTTTGAAGATGACAATGAAGCAGAAAAGAATGTGTATGATTATGTTCTTGCACCTGCCCTGCATGGATTTGTCTGCTGGGTCTTAAGGGAAGCAGTTGCAGCAGGTACAAAGCGGCTGTATTTCCTTGCCAGGGATGGATATCTGATGTATCAGGCGGCAGATAAAATATGCAAAAAGTTGCAGTTGCCGATTTCCTGTAAATATCTGAGCTGCTCCAGATATTCCATTCGTGTGCCGATGTATCACAGAAACTATACAGAAGCGCTGGAATACATATGCAGAGGCGGAATTGATCTTACCATGGATCGAATTCTGAACCGTGGAGCACTGGAGGAACAGGAAAAACAGAATGTTCTGGAAATGCTGAACGAAGAATTTCAGAGAAATGCACAGGCAACGTTCCAGATGCAGGAAAATATTCCCTATGCAAAGCTGGAGCAGATCCGTCAGGCACTGGAAAAAAATGTCTATTTCAGAAACTGCCTGGAATCTCATTCCAGAGAGGCATTGCCGGGTTTTGAAGGTTATCTGGAACAGGAGGGACTGTTGGATGACATTCCATCTGCATTGGTAGACAGCGGATGGATCGGTTCCATGCAGAAAGTATTGAACGATGCGGTTCGTTTTATAAAGGAAAAACGGGTAGTGCCTCTGGAAAGACAACAGGCAATACTGTCAGACGAACTGAAAAGAGTATCAGATGCAGAACAGACAAATATAGCAGAAATAATATTAGATGCGGAACAGGAAAATACAGTAGAAACAACATTAGATGCGGAACAGATAAATACACCAGAAATAACAAGACATGCTGAAACAGAGATGGAAGGATATTACTGGGGATTATATGAATTACCGGAGGGCGTAGATCCGAAAACATACCATAGTTATTACTTTTCTCCGGGAGAGCATATTCGGGAAAAAGTATATTTCAGCAACAGCTTGTTTGAAACCATATTCAGTGCGCCGCATGGCATGACGATGGGATACTGCAAGATGGCGGATGGTTATGCGCCGGTTTATGCAGAAATATCAGAGCAGCAGTACCATTTTATGAAAAAAATAGAGGGGCATATGCTCCGTTATACAGAAAAGATGCTTCCGAATATCCATTCAGAAGCGGACTTGTTGTGTGAAAATGACAGGAAAACAATCTTTCGTCTGCTTCGCATTTTTATGGGAGAGCCGACGGAAGCAGAAGTAGAACAGTTTGGAAATCATCGTTTTTCCGACGATGTGCTGGATGATGGAAATCGCCAGATTGCAGAAGTCATGACAGAGGAAGAACTTACCTCCAATCATATATGGAATAAGATTAAGGTCATGTGTGGACTGGAAAAGAAATATATCAGGGAAAGCCCATGGTATGAAGGAAGCGCAGTGAGAAACGGGCAGCATGTGAAACGGCATCTGCACCGGTATGCGGCATATAAATACCTGTTATATCTCAGAAAGAAACGATTGTGGAGAAAGAATTATGGATAAAGCGGAACAAAGAAAACAATACTGGTTTGTCATACGGGAACTGACATCCAGAGAGATAAAAAGAAAATATTCGAGATCAAAGCTTGGCATTGTATGGAGCGTGTTGAACCCATTGTTGACAATGGCCGTTATGTCTATGATCTTTTCTTATATGTTCAAACATTCGATTGAAAACTATCCGATCTATTATCTGTGCGGAAATGTTATCTGGCAGTTATTTACCGGAGCGACGAATTCGGCGATGACAACGCTGGTGGATAATAAAATGATGCTGATCAAAGTAAAATTTCCCATGCAGATCTTTGTTCTGGCGAGGGTATATACAGCGGTCATCAACTTTCTGTATTCCATGATTGCATTTGCCCTAATGATCTGTGTATTCCGGGTAATACCGAGTCCGGCATTGCTTTTTCTTCCAGTCATTGTATTTTTGCTCGTGATATTTGCACTGGGAATCTCGTATATTCTGGCAACTGCTTATGTGTTTTTCGGTGATGTAAAACATCTGTATTCCGTTGTGCTGACGCTGTGGCTGTATATGTCTGCCATTTTTTATCCGGTTCAGCAGCTGCCGGATTTTTTACAGAAAATCATCGGCTGCAATCCGATCTTTAATTATATTGACAGCATGCGATGCCTGGTATTGTACAGAGCACTGCCGCCGACAGCAGAGATTATGAAAATCATACTGTGGGCAGTGGGAAGTTATCTGATCGGTTACACCATTTTCAGATGCAATAAAAATAAGATTATGCAGAAGATCTAAAAGAATCTGACTGCTGTATTTTGTACAACATCGTGACAAAAAATCATGCAGTGTATGTAATCTGTAATGCTTCATAGCTGAAAATGTAAATGGAAAGGAATATGTGATAATAAATATTCTGATTATCATACAGGGAAATTATGAGATTTGTAAAAACGAAACAGGCAGTGAAAAAAAAGAAATATTATCGTTTGCTGACAGGCTTTCTGGCTCTTTTGCTGGGAATCTTTCTGCTGCATCCGGGAACTGCAAAGGCAGCAGGGGAGAAAGTCTATTTTGGATCAGAATCCTATGAGTGGACGCTGGATGCCAATGTGTTTCTGGGCGTGTATGCGTCCAGTGATCAGACATTGGATCATGTAGAGATGACAATCCGATATGATGCGGATATGCTGGAATTTCAACAGGGCGGAGAACTGCTCGAACCGGGACTTGTCAAACTGGACAGTACAGGGGTAAAAGCCAAAGAATTCAAAAGAATGCTTTCTTTTAAGACGAAGATGTCCGGAATGACGGTTGCAACGATTGAAAACAGTGTCCTTACACTTCAGGACGGAACACAGCAGACCATGGCGGAAACGGAAGTTCCCATCCAGATCCAGATACCGGAAAGCTGTAAATTAAGTAGCATTAAAGTCAATGGAACAGCGTTAAACGGATTTCGTTCAGATTTGACACGCTACACGATGGCAGTCGGTTCGGAGATTGAAAAGGCAGAGATTGAGACCGAACCGTCGGATGTTTACTGTGAGATATCCGATACCACCTTGCAGCAGGGCGAAAATGTGATTTCCGTGATCGCAGAAAATGATAAGCATGAAAAAGCCAAATATATGTTGTATGTAAACCGTGCGGAAAAAGTACAGAAAGCGGATACTGCACAAAACGGGCAGGAGGCTGTGACGGAAGATTCGAATCAGAACGGTTCGGATGGAGAAGTGCAGAATTCCAAAGCTTCGCAGTATATGACCTATCTTAAGACAACTTTATATGCACATAAAAAAGAAGCTGTTGCTACCGGCGTAATCATCCTTGTTTTGATCATTCTCTGTATTATTTCTGTTAATCGCAGGAAACGAAAAAAAGAGGAACAGATCTGGGATGAGAAAAAGACTGCTTCGGAATGGAAGCCGAGGGCAGTAAACATCGGAACAGAAGCGAATGATATTCCATTCCGGCTGGAAACTTTGGAACAACCCCGGCAGATGCAGCAAAAGGATTTTCTGGCAGAGGAAAAAGAGATTGAACAGGAAGTAGCAGAACTGACAAAAGACGATTTTTCCCATGCATCGGATTATATGGAACCGGATACCGTAGAAATCGACGTGCAGCATGTAACCATTGATTTTAAACGGGAAAAAGATGAGTCCAGCAGTGTGAAAGAGCTTGTGATCCGTACCTTAAAAAGACAGCGTTCCGTATCCAAATTCCGGGCACTGGACGATATCAGCTTTCAGGTTATGAAGGGCGAAGTTGTAGGAATCATCGGTACGAACGGTTCCGGAAAGAGTACCATCCTGAAGATCATTTCCGGCGTTCTGAAGCCAACAAAAGGAACAATTACCGTTGATAAGAGCAAAATCCAGCTTCTGACGCTGGGAACCGGATTTGATATGGAACTGACCGGTCGGGAAAATGTATATCTGAATGGAGCAATCATTGGATACACAAAAGAATATATCGATGAAAAGTATGAAGATATCGTAAAGTTTGCCGAACTGGAAGGATTCATGGATGATAAAGTAAAGAATTATTCCTCCGGTATGGTGTCGAGGCTTGGATTTGCCATCGCTACCGTAAGGGATACTCCGGAAATACTGATTCTGGACGAAGTACTCAGCGTTGGCGATATGTTTTTCAGAAAGAAAAGTGAGAAGCGGATACAGGAGATGATTCATGGAGGCTCTACAGTTTTGATTGTTTCTCATTCGCCGTCTGTTATTCGTGAAAACTGTACAAAGGTAGTCTGGATTGAAAAAGGCAGGTTAAAAGCGGTAGGTAATCCGAAAACAGTCTGTGCAGCGTATGAAAAGATGCAGCAGGGGGTATAAGCAGTATGCGTTTAAATATGAAACTGTATATGCGTCTGGTAAATGAGATCCCGGGCATTCAGGAACGATACCATAAGTACAGGGATCATCTATCCGGGTGGAAAAGGATCACTGCCTGGGGATATTTAGTGAACCTGAATTTCCGTTATCATGTGCTTCATGATAAATCTTTGGAACAACCATTATTTTTTCAACCGGATGATGATAAGAAACTTGTAGAGGGCAGTGAGTCAGATACTTCTTATATGATGTCTCCACAGGAATTTGCAAAACAGCTTCTGACATATGATGTAGTTTCCTTTGATGTGTTTGATACATTGTTACTTCGGAGCTTTTCAAAACCTTCGGATCTGTTTTATCTGCTGGCAGACCGACTGGATTATATGGATCTTCAGCGTATCCGTATAGAAATGGAAGAAAAAGCACGGGGCAGGAAACAGCAGACAGAAGGACATCGGGAAATCACATTCGAAGAGATTTGGAGTCTGATGGAAGAGGAAACAGGAATCCCGGCAGACATTGGGATGAATGTGGAGCTGGAGACAGAGATGGAATGCTGTTTTGCCAATCCATATTTTCAACAGGTCATGAAGGAACTGGTAAAGCACAATAAGAAAATCATTATTGCATCAGATATGTATCTCCATGGAGAGCAGATCCGGGAGTTACTGCTACATGCAGGTTACCCGGAGTTTTCTGCATATTATGTTTCCTGTGATTATGGGAAAAGTAAAAGTGATGGCGGCTTATATCAGATTCTCCGGGAAAAATATGGAACGGAAAAGAAATTTGTCCATATCGGAGACAATGCATATTCTGACAAAAAACGTGCAGAAGAAGCCGGATTTAAAAGTATTTTATATCACAATGTAAATCTTACAGGGAACCGTTATCGAAGTGAGGATATGTCAGTCATTACCGGATCAAGATACCGGGGAATCGTAAACGCGCATCTTCATAATGGCTGTGACAGCTATTCTCCGACATATGAATTCGGGTTCGTATACGGTGGACTGTTTGTAACTGGTTATTGTCAGTTTATACATGAATATGTTACCACACACAATATTGATAAATTGCTGTTTTTGGCAAGGGATGGAGACATTTTAAAACAAACTTATGAACAGTTGTATCCAGAAGATACAGAGAAATGTGTCTATGTACTGTGGTCCAGACTGGCAGCCACCAAGCTGACGGCAGGATATTATAAATATGATTATTTCCGAAAGTTTTTATACCATAAAGTAAATCAGGACTACAGCCTGAAGCAGATTTTTCATGCGATGGAACTAAATGATATGCTTCCGGGTTATCTGCACTGGAATGAGACTGCTTTTTCGGGAAAAAAGACAGAAGAAACAGTATTGACCAGAAAAGAAGCAGATTTGGTAAAGACTTATTTAAATGAAAACTGGGAAACCGTGTTGGCACATTATAAGGAGCAGCAGGAAAATGCAAAAGCATATTATAAACCTGTTTTTCAGGGTTGTCAGCATGTAACTGCTGTCGATGTGGGATGGGCTGGAAGCGGAGCGATGGCTCTGGATCATATGGTAAATAAGGTCTGGAACTGGAACTGTAAGGTAACCGGCCTGCTCGCAGGAACAAACAGTATTTATAATGCAGAACCGAATTGCAGCGAAGCGCAGCTTTTCAACGGGAAACTGGTAAGTTATCTGTACTCACAGCAGTTGAATAGAAATCTGTGGAAGCAGCATAATCCTGGAAAAGGTCATAATGTTATCGTGGAGGCACTGCTGGCATCGCAAAATCCATCCTTCCGGGGGTTTTACGGACAGGATACGGAGCGTATGTTCAGCAGAAAAACAGAGGATATAGATGCTGCAGAAGTACAGAGAGGCGTACTGGATTTTGTAAAGCTCTATCAGAAACACTGTGGGGCAGATGCGAACATAAGCGGTGCTGACAGTATGGCTCCAATCTTACTGTTGTATCACAATCCTGCTTTTATGAAGCAGGTATTAAATGAAGGGGAGTTCCAGATGAATCTGGATTAAAGGGAGAAATGATTTTACAGAACATAATATTCCCGGATGAGGTATGTGATTGCCTGGACATGTATTTTCATGTCTGTGACGGTGTTCGTAAACGAGAATTTGAGGCAACGGATCCTTCCATATGTGAGAATCTGAAAAAAACGAAGACAGAAATATATCTGAATGCATCAGAATGGCTGCAGACAGATACATATCTGAATGCGTTTCCTGTTTTGTACTGGAAAACCTATACGGAAGTTGTTTCTGGCATACTCCAGCTGGATTTTAAAGGGAAATTCAGGGTACAGATTCTATGTCGGGTCGATCAGATCGAATGGATATGCGGGGAAAGAACAGTAACACAGGAAGAACGAGGGATAACAGAAATTAATGTTACAAAGTATCTGGAAACCGGAAATCTGTATTTCCGAATAGAAGCACTGGGAGAATGTGTCTTCTATGGAGCATCCTACCGAACGGAACAGATACCGGTCAAAGATGTGTATCTTGCGGTAAATATCTGTACCTATCACAGAATCAAACAAGTGATCCATAATCTTAATAACTTTTTGTTCAGCAGATTTTATGATCCGGATGATGCACTGTATAAGCGAATGCGTGTATATGCGATCGATAATGGCAATGAACTTAGAAACCTGTATTTTACAGATGGGATAGATATTATACAGAATTCCAATCAGGGAGGCGGCACGGGCGGATTTACAAGAGGACTGCAGGAAATCCTTCAAGAATCGCAGATACATCCGTTTACCCATGTCATTTTTATGGATGATGATGTGGAAGTTCAGATGGAAAGTTTTTACCGGTTATATGCATTTCTTTCTTTTTTGAAACCAGAGTATGAAACCCGTGGAATTGCCGGAAGAATGTTTCGTTTGGATCAGAGACAGATACAATATACAGCTGTTGAAAACTGGAATGGGGGAGAGATTGTTCATATTGGGCACGGTTGCGATATGTCAGTTTCCCCAAATGCTCCGGTACATACGTTGGATACAGGAGAATATGGCGGCTGGTGGCTCTGTGTATATCCTGTGGAAACGATACGGAAGCAGAAACCATTTCCATTTTTCATTCACTGTGATGATGTGGAGTATGGATTACGTCAGAAGCAGGAACTGTTGACTTTACCAGGATTTCAGGTGTGGCATGAAACTTATGAATATCGGAGGAGTCTGAACATTTTGTATTACGACATCCGTAATACATTAGTTGTAAATTTGCTGTATGGATATTATGCATTGCCAGAGGATATGATCCGGGACTGGAAAATAAAATTGGATAGTTTTCATAATCAGCAGAAGTGGAAAGAAAAATATATTTGTGCGCTGGCAATGTGGCATCTTTGTACAGAAAAAAATTTTAACAGAAATCAGGGAAATGGAGATGGATGGACATTTTGCCTTTGTAAAAAAGAGCGATTGGCACGGCTCCTGACACCTGTGCTACATCGTATTGCATCACAGCATATAAAGATAGATTTTGAAATTATAAAAAAACGTTATGAAAAATTACAGGAGGATATGATATGGCAGTAACAGTAGATGTATATGGAAGCTGCGTAAGCAAAGATGTATTTCGCTACGTCAGTCCGGGAAAATATACGTTTCGCAGATGCGTGACACAGACGCCCATCAGTACACTGTATGAACCGGCATTTCAGTTTCAGCCGGAACATGTGGATGGGATGCAGATGTCAAAATATGAAAAGACGATTTTTAAAGTGCAGACACAGAAGGTGCTTCCGCAGATTCTGCGAAAGAACAAATCAGACATTCTGGTCATAGATCTGGCAGACGAACTGATGGAGCGCTGTCGGATAAAAACAGATTTAAAATCGGACACTACAGGACAGATTGCACAGCTTCTTGGAAGAGAAGAGGAATATGAGCGACTTCTGAACAGTGAACCTCATTATACATTAGAGGCACGCTTTCATCCACAGGAAATGGATCTGCGTATGATAGAAAAAAAATATCGGAAATTTGCTTCTGAAATATTATACAGTGCTTCAAATCCGCATGGATATAAGCCAGAGCAGATTATCGTGATAGAAGCATTGTGCGCATCGGACATTTTGGGAAATGATGGAAATATCCATCAGCACAATAAAAAGTACCGGGTTAAAGAAGGAAATGAGTGGCTGAAGAAGCTATATGAAATACTGTATCGTTTTCTGCCTGGCTGCACAGTTATCCGCATGCCGGATTTCTTGCATTCTTCAGAAAATCATATCAATGGTGTACATCCGCTACATTATATGCCGGAAAATTATTATTATATCGAGCGGGCATTGGATGTGATCAATCATTATTCTAATGTGAATTCACTGGAGAATCTGCGGAAAGAGCAGTCGTTGAGGAATAAACTAGATACAAGAGTGGTTCATACGATGATGATGTATGATTTGCAAAGACAAATTCGGGATTTGCAGAAAAAAATAGATATTATTGAAAAGAAAAAGTAATTAAGGAAAAACAAAAATTGAAAGAGGATAATTAGTTTAATGAAAACAGCGTATTTAAAATTTAAACCATGTCAATCGAATGAAGTAACAGAAGAAAATATGAAAAATATTGGAAATAACACAGGAAACACAGTATTTGATTATTCTTTAATGACGACATTAAAATGTACAGCATTAGAGTCTGATGAATTAGAAGAAAGAGCTTGGGAATTTGATAATCTTGTTGTACGTGATTTTATTTGGATAAAAGAAGATACGGATATGTCGTATTTTAGAAATATAATGAATATTTTTAAAAATAAACCGATTATACCTATAAGTATTGGAATCCAGGCAAATGAACTAGATTTAAACTTTAAAATGTTAAAATCTACGGAAAATATATTAAAAGAATTATCTGAAAAGGCAGTATTAGCTGTGCGAGGTGAATATACGGCAGATATATTAGAAAAACACGGAATTAAGAATATTAGGATTGTGGGATGCCCATCTATGTATATGGGGGCAAATTATGGTAGAAAAGTTTATCGTGATTCTGAATGGAAGAATAAACAAATTTTAGTAAATTATAAAACATTGTCAAAAGAATTAAACACATCATTAGACACGTCTCTTTTAAATTATTTGATAAAAGAAAGTGATGTTTATATAGAGCAGACAAAATGCTATTTTCCAGATGAATTAAGAAAAACAGTATTTAAAGATTTCTTAAGAGATTATGTTAAAAAAAGAAAAATGTTTTTTAAATTCGAAGATTGGTATAAGTTTTGTTTAGATAATAAAGGTTTTAGTCTTGGCGCTCGATTCCATGGTAATGTTGTACCTGTTTTGGCTGGAGTACCAGCATTGTTTATATATTTTGATTCGCGCACCAGGGAAATGACAGATTATTTTGATTTGCCGGCAATTCATGTCAGTCAGTTTGATGCAGGTAAACCGTTGGATTATTATTATGATCTTGCTGATTACAGTGAATTTAATAAAAATTATGCAAGCAAATTGGATAATTTTATAGGTTTTTGTCTTGATAACAATTTGGAATTAAATTCAGGAATGGAAAAATATTTATATCGTCAATTAAAAAATAAATATTAAGAGGGAATAAATAATTATGGATTCAAATGTAAAATTATTGATTTGCTATCATAAACCAGCTACTTTATTTCAGGATGAAATATTAACACCTATCCATGTAGGCAGAGCGAATGCCCGAAAGAGAATGGATGCAGATAATCCGAATTTAAAATGGTTAATGGACAATATGATCGGAGATGATACAGGGGAAAATATTTCTGATCGTAACAGTTCCTACAATGAAATGACAAGCTTATATTGGGCATGGAAAAATTATGATAAGCTGGGAAATCCGGACTATGTAGGTTTGATGCATTACAGAAGACACTTCGTATGGAGAGAAAACGAGACAATTGTTTATAACATTGAAAACTTTAACGAAGCTACTTATCTGGATGAAATAAATTATTCTCCGGAAAAAGCGAAAAAAATGTTGGACGGATGTGACTTTGTAACTCATATTGGAAAAGTCATGAATGTATATCAGCATTATATTGAAAATCATAAAAAAGAAGATCTGGATCTTGCAGTTAAGATTATGCTGGAAAAATATCCACAGTATAAGGATGTTACAGAACGGTATTTTGCACAGGATTACAGCAATTTTTGTAATATGTTTATCTTTAATAAAAAGATCTTTTTTGAGTATTGTGAATGGATTTTTGATATTCTGGAAGAATTTGAGAACCGTGTGGATACCAGTGAAAAGAGATTCTTTATTTCAGAGAGACTGACGGGTATTTTCATTGCAAATCTGATGGAAAATAAAAAACTGAAATATAGAGTACTCCCGATTTCCTTTATTGAAGATCCGATTCGTATTCCAATTGCAATGCCGGTAAATAAAGAAACTGTTTTTCAGGTTGCAAATACGATTACATCTATCATGTCTGCATCAAAAGGATACAATACATATAAATTTTATTTGCTGCATACCGATTTGAGCAAAGAAGAACAACAGGAGTTTCAATATTTTTCGGAAAAAGATCCTCTGTGTCAGATTGAATTTATGAAAATGGATATCGAAGAACAGTATTATCCGCTTTATGTTTCCGAAGTGTTGGAAAAAGAAAATAAATGTATTTATCTTTCTGGAAATATTGTTGCTATGCAAGATCTGGGAGAATTTTTCCGTACATGCAGTACAGATGATTATTATGCAGTTGGGACTCCGGCAGGTAAATATAATGTGCTGGACAAAAAGAAAGAACTGTCTGCTAACATTTTAACGTTGAATTGTGCAAGGCTGAGAAAGCATAAAATGTGGGATGTTGTAAAAAATCAGATGAAAGATTCAAAATCTGGAATGAAATTGTTCAATGCATTTTGTGAGGGCGAAACAGGATATATACCATGGTATTTTGTGACAAGAGAGTCTGAATATCCATATAAAGGATCTGTTTTACAGGATAGCAAATCCAGAGGAAGGGTACAGGAAGAAACAACCTGGAGAGCATGGCTTGTTTATGATGAGGTAGAACCATGGATGAACAGTCAGGGAGTGTACAGTATTTTCTGGTGGAATAGTGCGAGAAAAGTGTCTGCTGAGTTTGGGTTCCCAAAGGTAAATGAGACAGTTCTGAAAGTAATCTTTACCAAACAGCAAAAAGAGATAAATAATTATATAAGAGAAGAAATAAGAAAACCTGATTCAGTTGTTCAGGAAACGATCATACCGGATGTATCTGTAAATGAAGAATGGAGAAACTATGGATTTATGGGCAAGTTAAAATTTTATTATGACCATAATGGACTGAAACAGACCATTCGATATGCAGGAAAAAAGATGTTTAAGAAATAAAAGGGAGAATACAAGAGATGTCAAAACCAATCGTATCTGTTTTAATACCGGTATATAATGTGGAAAAATATCTGGAGCGCTGTCTGGAAAGTCTCATTAACCAGACTTTGACACAGATTGAAATTGTCTGTGTCAATGATGGGTCAACCGATAACAGTTTAAAAATACTGGAAGAATATAGTAAAAAAGATTCTCGAATTGTTATTGTTAATAAGCCGAATGGCGGTTTGCCATCAGCACGAAATGCCGGACTTGATGTGGCAAAGGGTAAATATGTAGGATTTGTAGATTCAGATGATTATGTGCAGACGGATATGTTTGAAAAGCTGTATCAGACTGCAGAAAGAGAAAAGTCTGATATTGTTATTTGTGGCGCTAACATATTTCCAGAAGAACCAAGGGCAACGGACTGGTTATATGCCTGCCTGTCTCCAGAATATAAGCATATGGATGATTTTAATGCAGATCTTCTGTTTTTTGATCAGACAGTTACACCGTTTCTCTGGCGTACACTGATTCGCAGAGACTTGATAGAGGAAAATAATCTGAGACTGCGTGAAGATATTATGCTTGGAGAGGATAAAGCATTTCAGTGCAAAGTATATCCTCTTGCAAAATCAATCACTGTGATTCCAGATAAATTATACAATTATTTCTGGTGCAGAGAAGATTCTCTTATGAGCCAGATGGTATATGAAAATCCGGAGAAAAAAATACTTGGACATGGTAAAATGATTGCCCATATTGCTGATACAGTAAAAAAACATGCAGATAAAAGAAATATGAAAAAAGATTTCCTGGAATGGAGCATACCGTTTTTATATGATGATTTTATCTGTCTGACATTAAATCGAAAAATAGAGTTGGCACAGAAGGTACTTCCTGCCTGGGAAAGCTGCGGATACAACGAATATAAATATGAACTTCCAGAATGGAAGCGGGAAATGATGGATTATTTTGAACAGGTGTCTGAAGAAAAATCAGTAGATCCGGTTCTTTCTGTTATTGTTCCAGTGGATATTGAAGCAGAGTATATTGCTGATATGCTTCAAACGTTGGAAGAGCAGACTTTAAAAGAAATGGAAATCATTATTGTCAATAATGGAACAAAAAATGAGAACTATGCTGTTTTACATAAATATTTATTCCGGGATAAGAGAGTCAGATTATTAAATATCGCACATGGAACATATGCAAATGCATTAAATAAGGGAATTCAATTAGCGGAAGGAACTTATATGACATTTATGGAAACCTGTGACTGGTACGAAAATCCGGAAGCTCTGCATGAATGGATAACACAAATTATAGCAAGCGGAAATGATCTTTGCGGATGCAATTACTTCTGCAAAAATGCACCGGAATCTGTCTGGGGAGAAGGACGAAACAACTCTGGACAGAGTACTGTTACAGAAAAAATGCTGGAATCAGATTTTCACAGTGTAATCTTTAATACAAAATTTATTAAAGAAAATGAAATGAAATTTGAAGAAAGTAATATCTTAACAGGATTTGAATTTCTGGCAAAAGCCTGCATGAAAACAGATAAAATGAGTTGGTCAGATAAAAATGCATATGTTCATAGAAAAATTTATCATCAGGACTGGATCAGCACAGATAAATGTAAGAGTGTATTGAAAGTATTATCTGAACTTATGGCATCTGCAAAAGAGAATGGCTGTGGCTATTTGCAGTTTAAAATTCTGGATATGGTAAATTCTGATGTTTTAGGAAAGATTATTTTGCATAATACCCGTGCGTTTAAAGGAAATCCGGCAGATTTTCCGGAAGGAGAAAACAGTCAGGTTGAGGTCATCCAGTGTCTGATGAAGATTCTCAATAATATTGACAGAGAATTGCTGAAAGACAGTGGTTATAAGATTGGCTCTCAGTATATGAAAACATTATATGAGATTATTGAGGAACGACAGAAATTCCTGGCAGATATGTCGAATTAAAAATCTGATAATTTGAAGTACGATTTTGTAACAAGAAAAGGGAAATGATTATGAGAAAAAGATTAATAGCCCTTGTTATGAGTACATTGTTAGTCGCTTCTGGGACGATAACAGCATGGGCAGCGGACAATACAAAGCAGACCTGGAATAATAATGACCAGGAAACAGAAATATTGTTAGCAGATTCAACTGATGAAGAACAGTCAGATACAATTACCGGTTTTCCGCAGGGGGATGATTCTGAACGCTATCTTTATATTTCCAAAGAGGATAAACCCTCTTTGGAAGTTCTTCTGAAAGAATTACCAGATACATTAAATGTATATGTGAATAATAGCAGTGAAGTAATTACAATTCCTGTTACATATGAATGTGTAGGTGAATCTTATGAAGATTCAGACAGTTATTATTTTCAGTTCAGTCCTGTATGGGATGAAAGCAAGTATTCGTTGGCAGATGGTTTAGAGCGGATTAAGGATGCACCGTATTATTCGTTGTTTCTCTATGATACGGAAGATGTTTCTGAACTGTCTGTTACCGGAAGCACCAACGAGGCAACTGTGTACAGTTTCCTTGTGAATAAAGTAGGATTTAATTCTGCTGGAGCATGTGGCGTTATGGCGAACATTCAGCATGAATCCAGCTTTAATCCTCATGCTACCGGTGACAACGGGACCAGTTATGGGATCTGTCAGTGGCACAATAGTCGCTGGACTGCGATGAAAAACTGGTGTAAAGCGAATGGATATGATTCCACGACTCTGACTGGTCAGTTGAATTACCTGAAATTTGAGCTTTCTCAGAATAATTCAAATTATCTTTGGAATGGAAAAACAATCTATAACAAGATAAAAGGGGGGGCGAATTCTGCACAGGGAGCATATGATGCTGGATATTACTGGTGTTATTACTATGAAGTTCCGGCAAATAAGGAAAAGGTATCTGTGACAAGAGGAAATCTTGCAAAGAATTCTTACTGGCCGGAATATGGAAAATCGGTGGCAAAACCATCCAGTGTAAGCAATTTGAAAATTGGGGGCAGAGCAGCGGATGCTCTTCGTCTGAACTGGAATAAGAATACGACAGCAGAAGGTTACATCATTGAACAGTATAAGAACAATGCCTGGACAAGGATCGCCCGAATCGGAAGCAACAGTACCACAACTTATCGAGTGGAAAATCTGAAAGCTTTTACGGCATATAAATTCCGTGTCCGTTCCTTTAATTTTAATGGAAAGAATCCTCAGTACAGTGATTTTCAATATATCAATGGAAAGACAAATCCATCATCTCCAACGGGTGTGAAAATCGGTGGTCGTGAAGCGGATGCTCTTCGTTTGAACTGGAATAGGAATACAAATGCAGAAGGTTATATCATTGAACAGTACAAAGGCGGAAAATGGACAAGAATTGCCCGTATTGGAAGTAACAGTACCACAACCTATCGTGTAGAAAATCTGGGGGTATCGACAACGTACAAGTTTCGCATTCAGTCGTTTGGCTTTGACGGAAATACACCTCTGTACAGTGCATATACATACATCAATGGAAAAACAAATCCATCATCAATGACCGGGGTAAAGGTTGGTGGTGCATCCAGAGCAGCAATTCGTATAAATTGGAATAAGAATGGCTCGGCACAGGGATACATCATCGAACAGTACAAAGGCGAAAAATGGACAAGGATTGCCCGGATAGGAAGTAACAGTACGACAACCTATCGCGTGGAGAAGCTTAGTTCTCATACAACATATAAATTCCGTATACAGGCATTTAATTTTGATGGAAATACCCCTTTGTATGGCAGCTGGTCTTATGTGAATGGAACAACGAAATAATCGTTTTTATTAAAAATAGGGTTGGCGGTAAAAAGGTATTTTACAAATATATGGGAGGAAAGTACAGAAGATGAAAAAAATCAGAGGAAAAGTAATCAGTCTGATTCTTGCCGGCGCAATGTGTCTGACATGCATACCTGCAAATATCGCACATGCAGAACCAGCAGCAGTCAGTGAAACACAGAATCTGAAGGATCTGTGTGGACTGGAAAATATCCTGAAAGATCCGATTGTTCTGTCAGAACAAGAATTTGAAACTCAGACAGGAACCCAGAATGAATTAAGGCAGTCTTATTACGCTTCTTCAAAACAGGATTATTGGAAGAGCTTTAGCAGTAATTATTATTATGATCAGCTTCCGGTAGACGCTAAATTGGCTTGGGATGAACTGGAAGAGAAGTGTATCGGTTATATCAATGGAGAAAGTACAGATTCCTCTATTATGGCAAATAATCAGGGATATTTGAGGAATTATGATATTGCAGACGTATATAATTTTATTATTATGTTTAAAATGTCACATCCCCAATTTTATTTTCTCTGCAATTCTTACGGATATGCTATGGGACATGACAGTTTGGGAAATAGCTACTATTTTCCGGCCGTTTATGTATATGATAAATTTACAGATCCGGATGTCCGGGAACAGGCGACACAACTGTTTTGCGCAAAAATGGATGCATGGGTTGCTACTGTAAAACAGTCTTCGAATCAGATTGAGGAACAGGAAAAAACAGCTCATGATCTGATTTGCCAGAATACAATTTATGCATCTGGAGAATATGATCAGTCTGCTTACAGTATGGTCTGTGAAGGAGAGACGGTGTGTGCTGGTTATGCTGCCGCATTGCAGATGTTGCTGAATGCATCTGGAATAGATACCATTGAAGTGACCAGTGCAGATCATGCCTGGAATATGGTAAATCTTTATGGCGTTTGGTATGAAATAGATGCTACCTGGGCAGATCAGAGTGATATTTTTTATAATTATTACAACAGAAGCTATCATACATATACAAGTGAATCGTATTATGGAAGTTCTCATACGGTAGAAGACTACTGGAATACATATGTACCGGAAGCAATATATGATTCTCAGATTGGATATTATTATGAAACGCCATATTTTGAAAGTGGAAATTATGTATGGTTTAAAGTAAATAATGATCCGCAATCCGGAAATGGTTATCGGGCAGCAGCTCCGGTTGTTGCAAAAAATGGAGCACGTTTTTCAAATGCGCCAAGTTCTGTTACAGGCAGTAATGGAGAATCGTATGTCACAATGTATTTAAAAGAGGATGATACAGCTGCCACAACAGCGCCACCAACCAGCGTGACCGAATTAAAAATCGGAGGTCGGGCTACTGATGCGTTGCGATTGAACTGGAATAAAAATGATACTGCCGAAGGTTATATTATTGAACAATACAAAGATGGAAAATGGACAAGGATTGCCAGAATTGCAGATAACAG
>OLRJ01001453.1_pt1 | contig 20207 bp, 18 predicted proteins | sample 1672741 | NCBI WGS metagenome assembly OLRJ01 (sample SAMEA3136719, study PRJEB25190) | human gut metagenome | biome: human gut; feature: human-associated habitat; material: faeces | place: Austria | collected 2013
GTTGGTACAGAACATTGTAACTTTTTCTTTTTCATTGATATCCTCCATTTTTGTGTTCGTTATCTCGGTTTGATTCGATGCCCGTTTATTCAATCCAGGCTTTCAGTCCTCGCTGGAACGCTTCTTCGGAAACCGGCTCCAGCAGGAAGTAGTCTGCTCGCAGCCGGAAGGCATGAAGCGAAAAATCGAGATCGCTGCACCAGATTATCCGGCACGCGGGGCATAAGGAACGAAGATGTTCCGCCGCATTCAGCCCCGCTACCCCGGAAAGCGCGATGAGGGCATTGGATGGGGCATCCTTCCGCGCCGTTTCAAAAAAGCGTTCCTGATCGTCATATTGCACGACCTGCGGAAACAGTCCCCTCGCTTCACAAAATCGAGTAATTTGCTCGGCGTAGCGCTGCCGCTCTGCTTCCTGTTCTGTCAGCACGGCAATACGATACATAGGCCTCCCTCCTTCCTTTATCCGATTTGATATCTTGCTTTCGCTCAGTATAAAAAGGTCATTCGGTTTTTTCAAGCGCCGTAGCACGAAAGAGGCGATTTTGGAACGAATTCCGGCAGCGGTTAACTTTCATCATCGACACGCTGTGATATAATTATCTTGGAATTTGAAACACAAGGAGAGAACCCTGCATGAGAATTGCGATTGTGGATGATCTTGCCGTAGAGCGCACACTGCTGAAAGACCGGCTGGAACGGCAGCTTCAGCAGAGAACTGTGCAGGCGGATATTCTGGAATACGAAAGCGGCGAGACATTTCTGGAAGCGGCAAGGGAAGCCCCTTTTACTGCCGCTTTTCTGGATATTTATATGGATGGCATGACGGGCATAGAGGCCGCAAAGGAGTTGCGGAAAACCGACACGGACTGCCTGTTGGTTTTTACCACGACTTCCACCGACCATGCGCTGGAGGGCTTTCAGGTGCGGGCGTTGCACTATCTGGTCAAGCCCTTTACCGAAGCGGACATCGACGCATTGACGGACGAGCTGCTTGCTCGCATACCGCAGCCGAACAAATATATGGAGCTAAAGGTAGACGGGAGCGAGATCCATCTGCGCTATCAGGACATCGTCTACGCCGAGCACTTCGCTCACTTGATCTACGTCCATACGACGGTTCAAAAGACGCTTGCCACACGCCGACCTTTCAAGACGTTCATCGCCCCGCTAAAGGATGACGCACGTTTTTTCGTGTGCGGACGCGGTGTGATCGTGAATCTGGAACACGCGGAGGATCTGGAAGGCGCCGCCTTCCGCATGACGGACGGAAGCCGCGTGTTTGTCAGTCAGAACCTTCTGAAAAGCGCCCGGCAGGCACTTATGGAGTTTTTGCTTCAAAGGGGGCGGATGGCGTAATGGAGCTGCTGCGTCCAATTCTGGAGCTCGGCGTGGTGATTCCCGGCATGCTGCTTGCCTACTTCCCGGTAAAATCCAGTTTAAAGCAGCCGCTGTCAAAGCTTGTTTTGTGGCTTGCGCCACTGCTTGCGCTGCTTTGCACAGCCGGAGGCATGGTGTGCTATGCGCGGCGAATATCGACCGTGCCGATGCTTGCTGGGCTTACGCTGTTCGCAGTCGTGGTATATATAAAAACGCTCCGGATCTCGCTTTGGAAATCCGGAACGATTGCGTTATCCGTCTGTGCGGTATTTGCCTGTATTAACAGCCTTGCAAGAGCAATCAATGCTGCTATACTGATTGATCTTCCTCAGGCGCAGGCTGCGCCGTGGTTCTGTCTTCGTGCTGCGATTTGCTATCATGTAGCCTGCTGGCTGTTTGCTGCTGTCTCCTGCTATCCCGCAACCCATACCGTGCGCAGGATGGTGGAGGACGAAAATTTTGCACAGACCTGGTATTCGTTCTGGGTGCTGCCGCTGGTGTTCATCGCGCTGAACCTGTTCATGATCCCAAAGCACCCGGGTACGCTCTACATCGGGCACATCCTTCAGGGTTATTTTGTCATCAGCTTTGCGCTTTTGATCCTGCTTCTCGGATTCAATACCGTCTTTTTGCTGATGGCGAACAGTCTGAACCGCAACGCAAGGCTTCGGCAGGAAAACCATCTGCTTTCCATGCAGCAGCAGCGGTATGAAAATCTCAAAGCAGCCATTGAAGAGGCACGGCAGGCGCGGCACGACCTGCGCCACCAGCTTGGACAGCTTTCCGCGCTTGCAGAGGAAGGCGATCTTGAAAAGATCAAAGCCTATCTCTCCGGTGCGGTTTCCAGAATTCCGAGCCTTGAAATGCATTTCTGTGAAAACCGGGCGGCTGACAGCGTCGTTGGGTATTACTGCGCGCTGGCCAAACGGGAGAATATCCCGTATTCCGTGCAGATTGATCTGCCGGAGCATCTTCCCATAGACGAGGTCGAGCTGTGCCTGGTTCTTTCCAATTTGCTGGAAAATGCGTTGGAAGCGAGTCTGCGTACCGCGCCTGCTCGGCGCAAAATCAAGCTAACGGTCTATTTGCATGGCGGAAGTCTGACGCTGATTCAGGTTGAAAACGCCTATGACGGAGCAATCCGTGAAAAAAGCGGCGTATTCCAGTCCTCCAAGCGAAAAGGAGACGGCGTCGGCATCCAGTCTGTGCGTCACATCGCAGAAAAATCCGGCGGTGTGAGTACGTTTACCTATCAGGACGGTCTGTTCTGCGCAAAGGTCATGTTCTGCGGGTAATTATGCCAGACCTTCCCAAAACGGCACAACGGCACCTTTCAGCAGTCTCGCCTCCGGCAAGCGCTGTATGTATCGTATCGCCGTTTTTGCAAAGATGTTGGACTTTATCGTGTCTCAATCAGCCGGCTTTACGATCTCAGCCGTGCCTTTTTCAAAATCAAACCGAATTTCACCCCATTCGCCGTTGTTGTCCGCCTGATACAGGTAGACAACGGCGGTTATTTTTTTGTTCCTTTTGCGGCATTCGGTCTGTTTCAGCGTCACGGTATGGACGAGGCCGCTTTCCAGAAATTTCAGCCGTAGCTTGTCTAATGTGCGCCGGTAGAACCGATCCGTACCACTGGCAGTCGTTCCTTCATAATCCACCGCTAAATCTTCAAAGGTGGACTGCGTGGGCAATGTTTGTCCACCTGTGAGTATATTCATATAATGGCAAAGTCCGAATAATTTGGCGTAGTGCTCTTATAGATGAAAAATGGTTAATCGAAAAAGCAGGAGGCTGACGAAGCGCTTCCTGCTTTTAATTTAAAATGCTAGAAAAAAAGCACCCGTGAGGGTGCTTGGGGTGTCAGATACGGCTAAAGGTTTTGTTGGTGTAGTCGGTGCTGTCCAGTCTTACAGGACCGTTTGAATCGCTTTGGAAGTAGACATCGACACGTCTGAGATTGAGATCGCCGTTATTTTGGAAATCATAGCGTAGTTTTAGGAAGCCCGGACCATCGCCGATGCCTGCACCGTGCCAGTAGAATGGTGGCCAGGTATCTTTCATCCAATAGCAGCTACTGGATTGCGAGGTGATGATATGGCTATCGACACCGATGTTATCGTAGCCGTCATTATTTGAATAGCCTACCATGATGGCTTTTTGAGTACCGTTTCTTAATGGGGAGACAAAGAGGTAGTTGTAGTTGTAGCGAAGCCCCGGAATTGTGTAAGGGTGGCTACTGTAGGCGAGCCATGAGCCTCCTTGGAATGGGTCGGATAAATCGGTCGTTGGAATGTAATATTTTTCAACGAGCCATCGTACCTTACTAGGAGTGTCGCTCGGAAGCTGTGGCGCAGGCGCGTCCGGAGATGGCGTATCAATGGTCACGCTTGCGGTGTAGCCGTCATAGCCTAAGGTTCCTCCAAGGGCTTCGGCGATGGGGCGAATTGGCAGCATGGTGCGGCCGTTACGGACTTGAGGGGCCACGTCGTTGTAGTGAACAGTGCCATTTACGGTCATGGCTTTGCTGTCGAGGGTGCAGATAATGATGGTACCGTTTTTTGAAATGGTGGCGGTACGGTTGGATTGGTTCCAGATGACATTGGCGCCCATGGCTTCACAAGCAGCACGTAGTGGCAAATAGGTGCGTCCCTGTGCGGCGTATGGCACAACGTCGGTTGGCACATAGCTTCCATCTACATGCACGGTGAGTGGGGCGCCTGTTTCGGTGGCGTAGGGGTTATTGAGGGATGGGCCGTAGGCGAAGGCTGGTACCGCAATGAGCCCTAGGGCGAATGTCAATGCAACAAGCAAATGTTTCTTTTTCATTGTAAGTCCTCCTTTTTAGAAATATTAAGTACATCTTTATAATAGCAGGTTATACCAGACGATGCAATGTGGGGACTTCAGAACTACAGTTGCAAGAAAGAGAAACGGCGAGTGGTGGGTAAAATAGTTCCCTCTATAAAATAAAAGCATCTGCGGTGTGCAGATGCTTTTATTTTATTCGGCTTTGTTTTCGAAAATAACGGCAGCGAGCATGACGAGGTCGCCGTTTCCGGCATCACGGATGCTGTGGGTGGCGCCGTCTGCGGTGTAAACGACATCACCGGGGCCGACTTCGATTTCTTCACCATTATCAACGGCAATGCCTTTGCCTTGGAGAATGTAGTAGATTTCGTAGTTATCAACATGGGCATGGTTGCCGATGCCTGCGCCTTTTTCAAAGGTGAGCACTTTGAAAATTTTAGCTTCGCCTTTTAAGCATTCGTCCGGCACAATGGCCTTAAATTCAATCACACCGTTGCCGCCGGCGTAGTTTTCTTGATTGACACGTTCCTGTTCGTTTTCACGAATAATCATTAAGAACACCTCCTATTATAGTGATATAAGTATAGCATGATTTAATTCGTGAAAATAGCTCAGTCGTTGAAACTTTTTTGGGGTTTAAGTTTAAATTAAGCCAATCTTTGTAAGATGGGTGCGTGAAGTAAATGGCAAGAGCAATCTCGATAATAAAAATGATATAAAAGAGGTAATAGTTATGAAAACATCCAAACGATTGACAGCTTGTGTGCTGGCGGCTTTTTTGGCAACCTCGGTGGTTCCGAGCACGGCCTTTGCTGCAAATGATCATACGGCCATTGCTACCGACACGCCGTCCGGACAGCCACCGGCAAAGCCGGGCGGGGCAGACACAATGAGCTATGATTATACCGGCACCCTGTCCGGGGCTGTGACTGCAGACGGCAAGGAAGTTACAGTAAACGGCGAAACAGTATCGACCGAAACGGTGGACCAGAATGTTGGCTTAGCGCATAACAGCGGAGCCTTAACCATCAAGAATGCAACGTTAAGCAAGAGCGGCGCCGATACCAATGACGATTTGTGCAATTTCTACGGTATCAATTCAATTTTACTCAGTGCAAATAAAAATAGTGTGATTAAAGTCAGCGATTCTGCTTTGACGGCAGATAGTACCGGCTCCAATGCGATTTTTGCCACCGATAGTGGCACCGTTTATGCCAATAACAATACCATTGTCACTTCTGCAGGAAATTCACGTGGCTTGGATGCGACCTATGGTGGGACTGTCATCGGCAATAAAATGGCCATTTCCACAGCAGGAAATCACTCAGCGGCATTGGCAACGGATCGTGGTGGCGGTAACGTATCATTGACGAATTCTACCCTATTTACTGCCGGCAGTGGATCACCGCTCTTGTATTCGACCGGTAATGTGCAGGTTGATAACGTCGACGGGACGGCAACCGGCAGTCAATTGGCAGGAATGGAAGGGCTTAATACCATCTTGATTAAAAATTCAACCTTCACAAGTGAAATCACCGGTAAGACAGCCAGCGACCCGGTGGCGAACGGTGTGATTATTTATCAATCAACCTCCGGCGATGCTGAAGCGTCTACCGGAGAAACAGCGGATTTTGAAGTGGAAAATTCAACCCTTTCCAGTGGTATCCAAGAAGGCGCAATGTTTTATTTGACCAATACCACTGCTAATATGGTGTTACAAAACAGCACCTTGGATTTTGATAGCGAGAAAGCGAACCTTTTGACGATTGGTGGCAATGATGCCAATAATTGGGGCACACCGGGAAGCAATGGTGCAACGGTGAAGCTGACAGGTATCAATCAAACGCTTTCAGGAAATATAGATGTTGATACCATCAGCAGTTTGGAGTTGTATTTACTGGATGGCTCATCCTATTCCGGTGCAATGGTTATCAGCGAAAACAGTCAAGCGACAAAAACCTCAGAGGCACCGATTACAGTCAATGTCGACGCGGACTCCAGTTGGGTAATGACAGCAGATTCTACAATTAATGCCTTGCATCTTGAAAAAGGCGGAAGTATTGTGGATAAGGATGGCAAAACTGTCAATATTGTCGCAAACGGAAAGACCGTCGTGGATGGCGACAGCGATTTGATATTGACCGTGACCGATAGCTACGATAACGAAGTTTCCACCAATGAAGATAATACCCTCTCAGGAACGGTCATCGACCGCAGTGATTTTGATGTAACCTTCGAAACAAACACCACATTCGGAAGCAATGCCGGCGCAGAAAAGAATACCGACATAACCATTCAAGAAGCGACCGGTAGCGAGGACACCGAAGGCGGTAACCAAACACCGGGCGGACAACCACCGGCATTGCCAAAGGATGACGGTAACAACTGGTCATTTACAGATGTCGGCAGCGATTATTGGGCGTATGAGGATATCAAGCAAGCAGTTTATTCAGGCCTCTTAGCGGGAACAGCAACCAATACCTTTTCACCGGAAACATCCTTGACGCGTGGGATGTTGGTGACCATTCTTGAACGTTTGCAAGGTGATGATGAAAAAGCAGATGGCACCTCAAGCTTTAGCGATGTTAAGGCAGATGCCTATTATGCGGACGCCGTAGCGTGGGCAGAAGAAAATAACCTCATTGCAGGCTATACCGATGGCACCTTTAAGCCAAACAAGGCTATTACACGTGAAGAGTTTATGACCATTCTTTTCCGCTATGCTTTAACCAAACAATACGATACCGGCATTGAAAATACCGAAGGGCTCATGAGCTATAGCGATGAAGCGTCGGTGAGCGATTATAGCGAAGAAGCCATGCTGTGGGCAGTGGACCATCAGTATCTCAGAGGGACAGCGGCCAACACCTTGTCCCCAAAGGGTACCACCACCCGTGCGCAAGCCACTGCTATTCTCATGCGCTTCTTAAACGCTGAAAATGCCGTACCGGTACCAAGCTTGCCAAGCGGTGGTGCGGAAGGACAAGCACCGACAAAACCGGAAGAAAAGGCGTGAGCATTTTAAGTCTTACAATGGTTCTTTTCAGGTTTCTTTAAGCTGAGATTGCTATAATCACAGCGTCAAGTGATGATGTTGGTGTTCATTGACACCAGAAGGGCGGTCTATTCGCCCTTCATTGTGTATTTTCCTTCATTATATATAGATTTACCGGACAACAAACCGAACCACTAATTCCATACTCCTCGTTTAAGAATTTTTTCATCAGTAGTGGTGGGTCGGTAAAAAAACGCTGTACTTTCATTCTTAAAATTGAAGGTGCAGCGCTTTTGTTGGCGGTAAGAAGCGGATGCTTGCTTTTTTTCAGTGGGAAAACTATACTCTTGGTATAGGAGTAAAAGTGAACGCAATAGAAAAGAGGAATCATCATGACGAATCAAATTTTAGATAATATGCGAACCCGCCGTAGCTGCCGTTCATTTAAGCCGGATATGGTGCCACAAGAAATCCTTGAGCAAATCATTGAAGCCGGGCTTTATGCACCGTCCAGCTTGGGCGAGCAGTCTGCGAAGATTATTGCCGTTACTCAGAAGGAAGCGCGTGACAAGCTTTCCAAGCTAAATGCTTCGTTCATGCCGGGCAAGGAAAATACCGATCCATTCTATGGGGCGCCGGTTGTCCTTGTGGTATTGACCGAAAAGAAGCGTCAAGCACAGTTTTGTGACGGTTGCTTGGTAATGGAAAACATGATGCTTGCAGCCCATGCATTGGGGGTAGCAACTTGCTGGATTCATCGTGCCTTGGAAATGTTTGAAAGTGACGAAGGCAAAGCCTTTCTCAAAGAAATCGGCGTAGAAGGCGACTATGTTGGCGTTGGCAATTGCGTGGTTGGGATTCCGGCATGGGAACAATTACCAAATCCGCCTGCCCGTAAGGATGGTCGAGTAGTTTTTGTAAAATAAGATTTGCAAGGGGAACGACTCGAAAGGGTGGTTCCTTTTTTTATGCCAGTGATCATTCACTGACAATGCATAAATAATCGTTTTACGACAAAATAATGTATTATATTGCATTTTCAGCAGAATTGTGACAGAATAATCCTATCTTAATGAAACAAGGAGTGCATAATTATGAAATTTTTCATTGATACAGCAAAAATCGAAGATATTAAAAAAGCAAACGATATGGGCGTTATTTGTGGCGTGACAACCAATCCTTCTTTGATTGCCAAGGAAGGACGCGTGTTTGAAGAAGTGATTGCTGAAATCGCCGCCATTGTTGATGGTCCAATCAGCGGTGAAGTTAAAGCAACCACCACCGATGCCGAAGGCATGGTAGAAGAAGGGAAAGCCATTGCAGCCATTCATCCGAACATGGTTGTAAAAATTCCAATGACCGCCGAAGGCCTCAAGGCAACCAAACAGCTCCATGAATTGGGCATTAAAACCAATGTAACCTTGATTTTCAGCGCCAACCAAGCCTTACTTGCAGCTCGTGCCGGTGCGACCTACGTGTCCCCATTCTTGGGCCGTTTGGACGACATTTCTACCCGTGGCACTGATTTGATTGCAGAAATCGCACAAATCTTTGATTTGGCCGGGATTGATACAGAAATTATCGCAGCAAGCGTGCGTCACCCAATGCATGTGACTGAATGTGCCCTTGCCGGCGCAGACATTGCGACCGTACCATATAAGGTCATTGAGCAAATGATCAATCATCCGCTTACCACCGCCGGAATCGAAAAATTCAAGAACGATTACGAAGCAGTTTTCGGCAAATAAGATGAAGGAACAATACTGCACCACCGGACAGTTTGCAGGACACAAACGGCATTGTGGACCGACTGCAATGACCAACCTAGTGCTGACACTTAGACCAGAGCTAGAGGCCGGGCCGGTGTTTGATGAAATTGTCAGCATTGGACGCCGACACCTGGCGTATCTTAATGTGAACAATCTTGGTGGCACCAGCGATGGGTTAAGCGGTGTGTATTTGCGCGCGGTGTTAAAACGCTACGGACTCAGTGATGCTACAGTGCGTTTTAGCGGCGTTGCCACAGAGAAACGCTTACGCCAAGCCCTCAACAAGGGTAATCTGTGCTATTTGCAAATGCATTTTCATCCCAAGTATCACAATCACCACGTGCTGGTGTATGCGAGCGAGTGGAAAGGCTTTCGCACAGCAGACGGCTGGAAGCATACGCCAACCTATTTGAACGAGCGTGACGTGCGTGGCGCAACCTTCTTTGCAATTACACCGCCACCGAGTGAAAAATAATAACCGCAATGAGCAAAAAAACAGGATGCAATTGTCATCCTGTTTTTTTAGGCGAATAGAAATTCAATTTTGCAGTAAAATGTGCATGTTAATAATAAAAAGTTATGCAAAGGTAACTTTGGCGCAGCGTTGCGGCATCAATCATAGACGAAACCGAGCAACCCTAGCAATGAAGGGGCTTAAGTGAGTGCTAAGATGAAAAATATTTGTGTTATTTCGGTAAAAAAGAAGTTAAAATACTTGCGTTGCCCTAGGCTAAACGGTAAACTAGGTGGGTACTTTATCCAACAGGATGTGCTACTTAGCAATGCATTTTATTGCAATAAGATTCTATAGAAAGGTCTGAGATACCTCAATGAAGGAAAAAATAAAACGCTTTCTCATTGCCTATGTTGAGCTTATCAACGATTTCGTAGGTGCGATTTCTATCAAACGGGGAAGCAAAAAATCTATGGCTGTTGCAGCCGGGCTGACCTTGGCGCTGGTTGTATTTTTGGCGAAAGAGTGGAATCTATTCCTTAATCCGGATACAGAATTTTGGGGCTATGAGGTCTATGTGTCGGCGTTTGTGCTGGTGGCCCTCATTGATTGCCTCATTATCTTTCGGGTGCAGATAGAGGAAAAATATGAGCGCTTCTTTTATACCGTGCTCTTTTTCCTGATGCCGGTTGTGAGCATTCAAATGGTGGAATGTTTTAACGGGAACTTTATCTATGTGTTCTCCGTGCCGAACTTCTTCATGAACTATTTTAGTTACATGCTCCTGTACATGTTTCTCTATTTTTTATGCGGACGATTTCGCTTGACGATTGGTATTGTCAATATTCTCTTTTTCATTTTTGGCATGACCAATTACTTTATTGATTTATTGCGTGGGACACCGTTGGTGCCGATGGATGTTTTTTCGATGCGCACCGGGATGAACGTTGCCGCCGGGTATAACTACAATTTGTCCTGGCAGATCGTCATGGCATGCTTGATGTTTGTCATTGTGATGCTGTTAAACCGTCAAATGAAAAACGTTCAGCCGAAAAAGCGTCGTCGCAAAATCATTTTGCGTGTCTGCGCATTGGTGTATATTTTGCTCATTGCAAGCTTTGTTAACGGTACCGACGTATTGGCAGATCATGGCTTTAAGCCGGATTTCTGGAACCAAAGCCGCGGTTATCACCATAGCGGTAGCTGGTACAATTTCTGCTTGAATATCAAATATATTCACGTATCTCAGCCGGAAGGCTATGACAGTGGCAATGTCGGTCAGGTTATATTGGAAACCGTGGCTGCAGAAGACCCGGATGTTAACAATGATGCCACCATCAACCTGCTTACCGGGGAAGACAACTACGTGCCAACCGGCGAAAAGCCAAACATCATTGCCATTATGAACGAAACCTTGTCCGATCCGGCTTCCTTGGGATATTTGCAAACCACCGAGGATTACCTGTCGTTTATCCATAGCATGTATGACAATACCATCAAGGGGACGGTATCTGTGCCGGTATTCGGCGCCGGAACCAGTAACTCCGAATACGAATTCCTTACCGGTAACTCCATCAGCATGCTTCCTGCCGGTAGCAGTGTGTATGAATCCTACATTAACGATGCACAGCCGTCCTTGGTATCGACCTTGGATGCACAAGGCTATTCTCGCACCGCGTTCCACCCATATTTTGCCGATGGCTGGAACCGTCCGAGCGTGTATACCGACCTGGGCTTTGAAAAATATCTCTCCATGGCGGATTTCATTGATCCCGAAGTGGTGGATGCCTACAAGGAATCCAATGATGAAAATGCGTTTATTAATGCCGTAGAAACCAAATATCCGGGCGAGGATATTCTGTGCAGACGCTTTGTCAGCGATGCCTATGACTTTAAGAAGGTTACAGAGCTGTACGAAAATCGTGACACATCCCGTCCGTTCTTCTTGTTCAACGTTACCATGCAAAACCATGGTGGCTACGACCGAAGCTATGCAAATTTCGATGAAGATGTGCACATTACCAGCATGATGGGCTATTATCCAAAGGCCGAACGCTATTTGTCTTTGCTCAAGCGCTCTGACCAAGCCTTTGAAGAGCTCGTTAACTACTTTAGCAATGTGAGCGAGCCAACCGTCATTTTGATGTTTGGTGACCACCAAGCTTCTATTGAAAGTGCCTTCTACGAAGAGCTTTACGGTAAATCTCTGGATGAACTCAGTGATGCTGAATTGCAATCGCGCTACCATACGCCGTTTGTGATTTGGGCCAACTACGATATTCCGGAAGCAACTGTGGAGGATATTTCCTCAAACTACCTTTCCACGCTGCTGCTGCAGGTGGCCGGGCTTGAAATGACCGATTACAACGAGTATTTGGCAGCGCTCTATCAGGAATTGCCTGTTATTGACTCTGTTGGTTACAAGGGCAGAGATGGCAATTACTATGATTTGGCAGACAAAACCAGTCCGTATGCATCGTTGATGAACGGCTACAGCTGCGTCATGTACAACAACCTTCTTGACCGTGAAAATCGTGAGTGGACCTTGTTTACATTGGACACCTTGCCGTTGACCAATCCGCTTATGGTGCAAAGCCTAGAGAAAGCGAAAACCGGCAGCGACAAAAAGGAAGATAAAAAAGACAAAGAGAAGGACGCAATAACCTCAGAAAACGAGGCGACAACGACGCAATAATAAAGACAATTAAATAAGAGGACGGGGGAATGCCATCCGTCCTTTTTTCTGTATGTTTATGTTGAATCAACGAAAGGAGGCCTGTGGAATGCGCACAAGGGTGCATTCTATTTTGAAAAAGACGCGATTTTTTTTCAACAATGAACGCCCGCTTTTCCAAGTGGGACCGATATACGTGGCACTAAGTCCGGTGCCTTATATCATGCTCGGCGTATTAATGACATTTATAATGCTGATGATTGTATACCGTGCAGCACCGCTTTTTCAGATGGGGGCTGGTGCAGATTACGGCATCTGGGGTGGCGAGTCAAAACTTTTGTTTTTCGCCATTTTGGCCGGGGCGTTTTTTGTAGTGCGTGTGCGGGTGCACGGCAAGCCGGGCTTTGTTCTGGGCACCGTGATGTATATATCACTGCCGATTACCACCTATCATATGATAGAATTTGTCAACGGCATGGAAGGCTTTAGCCGCGAGCCGGCGCTCGTATTTATGAACGTGATTTTTATTGCCGTGGTCTATCTTCTGTTCCTAATTATTTTTGGGAGTTATCGATGGTCCGGCTTTATCTCCATTGGGCTTTTTTATGCCTTTGCTGTGGCGTGCTACTATATTCAGCTCTTTCGTGGCACGCCGTTTGTGCCGCTGGATTTGTTTGCGACAGAAACGGGCATGAATGTAGCGGCGAACTATGTGTTTGAGCTTACGATACCACTAACCATCGCCACTGTTTGGACCGGGCTTATGCTTGCCATGGCCTATCAGCTTGGACGCGGAAATCTGGTGCGTGCGCGCTGGAAAATTACACAGCGTGTAGTGGCATTGCTTGCGGTGTCGCTTATCGCATCAATGTTTTACAGCCAATCATATTTGCAAGATAAGCACTACACCATCAGCTATTGGGATCAAGAAGCCAGCTACGAAAAATACGGCAACTGGATGGCGTTCTGCTTGAATTTGCGCAATGTATTTCCGGAAAAGCCGGACACATATGCGGCCAATAGCGTATCAAAGATTGTGGATACCACGCTGGAAGACAGTGACATTGCACCAAACAGTGACAATGCTTACAACATGATTACCGGCAAAAACGACTACAAGGTGACAAAGAAGCAACCGAACATCATCATGATTATGAATGAATCCTTTGCGGATTTGGATGCCTTGGGTGACCTCAAGACCAATATTGATGTCATGCCGGTTTTCAAAAGCCTCAAGGAAAACACCATTCGCGGCAATTTGCAGGTATCCACCCATGGCGGCGGGACGGCTTGCACCGAATATGAAGCGCTAACCGGTAACTCCCAAAGCTTCCTTTCTGCGGGGGCGGTGGCCTATTCTGCCAGTATGCGTGAATCCACGCCGTCCGTTGTGTGGAATTTGCGTGCGCAAGGGTACCAGACCGATGCCTTCCATCCGTATTATTCCAGCGGTTGGAGCCGCGACAAAGCCTATGCCTACATGGGCTTTGAAAGCTTTACGGCATTGGAGGACCTTCTGCCGCAGGATACCATCAACGTGACAACCCTTGAAAGCTTGGATAAAATTGAAAAAACCATCGACCCGAATGACGGCGATGTGTATAACCGTGGGTATATGAGCGATCACTACGATTTCAAGCTCGTTGAAAAATTGTACGAAGCGCGCGACAAATCCAGACCGTATTTCATGTTCAACGTGACCATCCAAAACCACGGCGGTTACTTGGACCCATGTCCAAACTTCCAAGAGGAAGTGAAAATTACCAACATGGATGGCGACTATCCGCAAGCAAATCGCTATTTGTCCTTGATGCATGCGTCAGATACCGCTTTTGAAGAGCTCATAAGCTACTTCAAGAATGTCAAGGAACCAACCATCGTGGTCATGTTTGGTGACCACCTGCCAAGTCTTGAAAAAGACTTTTACACAGAGCTTTGCGGTGAAGCCTCCGAAAACTTTGACATCAATCAAAACCAAGCCTTTCACCAAACGCCGTTTGTGATTTGGGCCAACTACGACATTCCGGAAAAGAACATTGGCACCATCTCCACCAACTATCTCTCGACATTGATTATGGAAACAGCAGGTCTTGAACTGACCGATTATGAACGTTATCTGGCAAGCATGTCCAAGTCCTTGCCGGTCATCTCGAACCTTGGCTATGTAGACGGTCAAGGCGAGGCCTACTATACCATTCCGGAAAACAAGCCGGCTATCAAAACCCTTGTCAACGACTACAAATGTGTGGCCTACAACAATCTGGTGGATACCGGCCATCGTGATTGGTCGGTCTTTACTTTAAATGGTGAAGCCCTGCCGTCAACCAAAGCCTTTACCCACAAGTATGACTAAAAGAAACGCCTTTCTCTCTGTAAGCCTACAGAGAGAAAGGCGTTTTACTTTGCACGACATCAAAAAAGCTCGGCCTTGAGGATAGAGACCGAGCTTTCAACAATAGTATCGCACCGAGGGGAAGGGTGCGAAAGAAGGAGAATTGACCGTGAAAACGGCCTGTGTAAATGAAAAGGAATTTACAATGATTATATTAACACCGCTTTCTTAAAGAAAGCTGAAAAAATGGTAAAATAAAAAATGCCCAAAAGCCGGTAATCCGGCAATCGGGCGCTTATAACACTGAGGGGAAGTGTTATAAAGGAGATTGGCCATAAAGACATGGCCACAATGAAAAGGAATTTACAGCTATTATTATAGTCGATAATAAAGTGAAAATCTAGAGAAAAGTTCAAGTTTTTTAAGAAAATCATCAGATTGCAGTCTGCTGTACCGAGGGCTACAATAAAAGAGAATGTGAAAGGAGCACACTATGAGCTATCAACACAAAGTACAATACTACGAAACCGACCGCATGGGCATTACCCACCATTCCAACTATATTCGTATCATGGAAGAAGCCCGTGGCGAATGGATGGAACAAATGGGCATGAGCTACGAAACCTTTGAAGGTCTGGGCTTGATTTCGCCGGTGGTAAACGTAAGCTGTAACTACAAGAAAACAACCACCTATAACGACATCATCACCGTGACCATTTACATCATTGATTGTGACCATCTCAAAATGCGACTGGCCTATGACATGCGCGTGCAGGGCGAAACCGTTGCCACAGCTACCAGCGTGCATTGTTTTTTGGAGGATGGCACAAAGCCTGTCAGCCTCAAGAAACGTTTCCCGGCGGTGCATGCAGCATACAAAGCCTACGAAGCCCAGCAAGGGCCAATTCCCTTTAAGGTGGGTTGAAAAAAGTCGCAAAAGCCTTCATACTTAAAGATACAAACCGGAAGGAGACGTTCGTTTATGACAGTGAAAAACAGTCAAAGCATTGCTTGCATGGATTGCAAGCAGGAAGGCGCATTTGTATTTTACGGCCACATTGATGTCGGCACCGATCCGGCACTCAAGGTGCTCGTAAAAAACTATGAACTCTTTAAGTTCACATGCCCACACTGCGGAAGTGAGCAATTTGTAAACTATAGCTTCATCTACCAAGATTCCGACAAAGGCGTGGTACTCTACCATTTACAAAGCCCGGAAGAAATCGACGAAGCCCGTGCCAAATGGGCGCAAGAAAACGAAGGGCCGGCATCCGCCGAAGGGAAATACCGCCGCTTGGTGGTGGGACCGGACGCCTTGGTCGAAAAAATTCGTATCTTTGATGCAGGCTATGACGACCGCGTGATAGAGCTGTACAAAATCTTCCTTTACGGCCAGCTTCGTGACCAATTGGCACAAGCCGCCGGTGGCGATACCGTAGAAGCCGTGTTCATTGACGAGCATCTGGACGGCAGTCTGCACTTTGTTTTTGTTGGCGAAGGGCGTGCCATCGGCGAAATTGCGCTGAGCACGGAAGTGTATGCACAGATAGCCGCAGATTACAAAGACAAGCTCGACCGATTTGCGGCCGATGAGGTGCTCATTGACCAAGATTGGGCCTTTGACTTTTTGGGCAGAATGGCACAGGATGCCTGACACAAAGCCGTACAAGGCTGTTCCCTCGGGAACGGCCTTTTTTGTCGGCATCTTTCTTGAAAAAAGGTCAATGAGCAGTTACACTAAAAGAACATGGGTTCAATCCGGTGGCATAACCATCGGAAAAGGGAGGCGCGCGAATGATTCATCCCATCAAGCATTTTACATTGGTACACAAACACCGCATGGCAGTGATGCACCATTGCCGCATGGCGGGCATTCCTTGGCAGGGATTGGTCCATGATTTGTCAAAATTCAGCCCGTCGGAATTTATCCCCGGCGTAAAATATTATTTGGGCAACAAAAGCCCCAATGTGCGCGAACGTGAAATATGGGGCTACTCCTCGGCGTGGCTTCACCACAAAGGACGCAACAAACACCATTTTGAATATTGGGTGGATTATAATATCAAAAAGCACCGTGAAGAAGCGGTGCGCATGCCGGCGAAGTATCTCATAGAAATGTTTTGCGATCGAGTGGCAGCCTGCAAAATTTATCAAGGCAGTGCCTACAACGACACCAAACCGCTCGAATATTATCAAAACGGCCACGCCGCAAGCACCATGCATCCGGAAACGGCAAGCGTGCTCGAAGCATGGCTGAACATGCTTGCCGAAGAAGGCGAAAGCGCAACCTTCGCCCATATCAAGGGGCTGCATCGCAAAGTGTACAGTACCCACAGTTCAAAGAAGAGAAGGGATTAATATGCAGTTAAAGCAAGCGGTAGGCAATACATGGTATTTGGATGATTGGCAGGTGATTCCGCTTTATAAAACCTCCGAGTCCACCTGTGTGCTCTTGGACACCGGCTTTCGCGCACAACGTGACGATATTGAAAAAACCTTGAAAAAAAACGGCCTCACACCCGTTGGCATATTGGGCTCACACATCCATGTAGATCACTCCGCCAACCACCGTTATTTTCAACAAAAATACAATATTCCGGTAGCACTTTCCGCCGGTGAAGCAGGCATTGCGGCTACACCGCTCAATTTGCAGGCGTATTATTTTTATATGCTCCATCCCCAACAACCGGCGGCAGACGATGACATCACCACCATGCTCGTAGAAGCCGATGAGCTCATCATGCCAAGCGAAAACCACATCAACTTTTGTGGCGCAGACTTTGAAATCGTGCACACCCCCGGCCACACCCCGGACCATATCTCTATTGTAACACCGGATGATGTGTGCTATATGGGAGATGCTATTTTGACCGGCAAAAACATCAGCAACGCCAAGCTGCCATATTTCTTTAATGTTCAAAAATCCGTAGAAGCCATGGAACTTTTGCGTGATACCCATTACAGCTACTATCTCGCCGCCCACAAGGGTCTCTATCCGGGCGAAGACATCGCAAAGCTTGCCGATGACTGCATTGCCTGTGTAAAAGATTGCGCCATGCGCATTTTGGACAACATTGATTGTGGCCTTACACGCAGCGAAATCGTCATCACAGCCTGCACCGTCATGAAAATGCTCTCCTCCAAGCCACGTAAGGTAGCCTTTTATGAACGCAATATTCACATGTACGTGGACTATCTGGTAGACGTTGGCGCCTTGGAAATCATTATCAAAAACGGCGTGGAATTTTACCTCAAAACCGGCGTGCGTGCCTGATAGCAAAACCAAGCTTCGAGCGTGTGCTCGGAGCTTTTTTATATATGGAGGGATTTCTTGATATACCTTTATGGAAAGCGTTATAATAGGGCTATTGTATGCTTGAAATGCGGGAGGGGAATCCATCATGCGTTTTGCCATTTGTGATGACGAACAGCAACATATAAACATACTCACCGATTACTTTGCCACACACAAAGAATACCACATTGAAACAGAAGCTTTTGAGAGCGGTGAAGCGCTGTTAAAAGCCTATCAAATCCAAGGAAGCCGCTTTGACGCGCTTTTTATTGATATGGAAATGGGCGGCATGAACGGCATTGAAACCGCCAACACCATTCGAGAAATAGACGAACGCGTGAGCATTGTCTTTGTCACCAGTCACGAAGAATACGCTATTGATTGCTTTCAGTGTAGCCCACTGCGCTTTTTGAAAAAACCGCTACAGCCGGAAAAGATGAATGAGGCCTTGCGGGCGATTGAACAACAGCTATCTAAAAAACGTGTAGTAGTTCATCTAAATTTTGGCAAAGAACAGTATCGTCTCTATGAGGATGATATTATTTACTTGGAAAGCCATAATCACAAGATTGATATCTATACTGTCGATGAGACCTATGTAGTTAATAAAAATTTAAATGAAATGGAAGATACGCTGAGTGCTAACGTATTTGCAAGGGCTCACAAGGCTTATTTGGTTAATCTGCGCTATGTCAGGAAAATAAAGGGCAATGAGATTTATTTGCGCCAATGCGAACATACTATTCCACTGGGGCGTGTCTATAAATCTGCCTTTATGAAAAGCTATGCGCATCAGCGAGAAAGGGATTTGTGCGTATGACTGTGTTTGATATTGCTGATGCGACGACACCATTTTTTGATGCGTGCATGTTTTTTCTATTGTTTGAAGCATTTTTGGTGCGTCGTCCGATTAAGCGGTCGCCTTGCTTTCTGCTAGGTATTCCAATCTTGACGTTAGGGATTGCTGTGAGCAATCATTTTCTGATGTATCAGCTGGGTAATGCCCTTGTCATGATTGCTGCTGCGGTCATCGTAGCTCGCTTTTTTTACCAAGGGTCAATCGGGAATTTGGTGACTGTTGCCACTATAGGGGCGGTAATAATTGGTATAGTAGAAACTGTTGTGTTGTATTTTATTACACTAGCCTTGAACGTAACTGTGCAGGAGGTCATTGATATTCCGTCTTATCGATTTGTCGGAATTGTGCTTTCTAAGTTATTAGGCTTGGCAGTTTGTTATATCCTGCGCTTGACATGGCGTGAAAAACCATTTGAACTCAGCCGGCCTTTTTGGATTCAATTCTGTTTTTTCTTCTTGAACGTGACGATGATTTTTCTCTTACTGTTTAAGATGTCTTATGAATTGCACAATCCGTATTATGATACCGTTGCCGTAGCTTGTACACTGGGCTTAGTTGTCAATACCTTTTCGGCGCTCTATCTATATGAACGCTTGGCAAAGCAAAACGAAACGATTCGAGCAGAGCAGCAATATCGGCAGCATCTCAAGGAGCAGCTCAAGCACTTGGACGACATCGTGGCCAAGCAAGAAGAGCTGAGACGCTTTAAACACGATATGGGTAATCAGCTGGTGGCGCTGGAAACCTATTTCGAGCAGGACGACCGCAGCGAAGGGAGGGCGCATATTCAAGCACTTATGCAATGGTTTGACGAGGTACGCCCAGCTATGTATACCGGCAATACCGCCTTGGATGCCATCCTCAGCACCAAACAAACCCTGGCGGAACGCCAGGGTATCCGGTTTTCTACCATGCTCCAGATTGAAAAAGATCTCCCCATTGCACCGGAAGATGTTTGTGTGATCTTTGGCAATGCCTTAGATAATGCCATCGAAGCGTGTAGTAAGGGCGATTCTGCAGATAAGCACATTGATGTTGTTATGATTCAGCAGGGCGAAGAGGTCTTTTGTAAGATAACCAATAGCATCGTTGTGCCAATACAGAGCACACTAAAAACCACAAAAGCCGACAAAGAAAATCACGGCTTTGGTCTCTTGAACCTCAAACGCGCCTTGGAAAAATATGACAGCGAACCCATCATAGAAACGATGGACCATCAGTTTACACTTCTGTTTACCCTGTTTTTAAATGAATAGCACAGCAAAAGCCATGCAGTGACAAGCGCACCGCATGGCTTTTTACGTTGTTTACGTATTCTGGCGTGTCGTTTACGTAGATATGGAAATATTTTGAAAAAATAATGATAGAATGTCATCAAGAAAGGAGTAAAACATGCATGTAGAAAACTATGTTAGTTTCTTAGCAACTCAAGGAATCGTCGTGGTAAATTTGGTACCACTTGGGCACCGGTAAGCCTTGTAACCATTCATTCCAATACCCATTGGGATTCTGAAAAAGTCAGCATTAACATGCGATAAGGAGTGATTATCATGAAAATGAAAAAACGTTTAACTGCATTGGCATTGGCGGCAGTGGTAGGTTTGGGAGCAGTGGCACCAGTTGGGGCTGCGGAGGCAT
>OLRJ01001465.1_pt1 | contig 20068 bp, 12 predicted proteins | sample 1672741 | NCBI WGS metagenome assembly OLRJ01 (sample SAMEA3136719, study PRJEB25190) | human gut metagenome | biome: human gut; feature: human-associated habitat; material: faeces | place: Austria | collected 2013
AGGTAGAAGCGCGTCTCGCCCGGGTCGCCCTGACGGCCGGCACGGCCGCGCAGCTGGTTGTCGATACGGCGGGATTCGTGGCGCTCCGTGCCGATGATGTACAGGCCGCCGAGCTTGCGAACTTCCTCTGCCTCCGGCGCAATCTCCGCTTTGTATTTTTTATTAAGCTCCGCAAATGTCTTGCGGGCATTCAAAATCTCTTCATCGTCCGTGTAGCCGTAGGCGGAAGCCTCGCCGATGAGCTCCTCAGAGAACTGCATGCGGCGCATTTCGGCACGCGCCATGAACTCTGCGTTACCGCCGAGCAGAATATCCGTACCACGGCCGGCCATGTTCGTTGCGATGGTCACGGCGCCCTTACGGCCTGCCTGTGCGACGATTTCGGCTTCTTTTTCATGGTACTTTGCGTTCAGCACTTCGTGCTTGATGCCGCGGCGCTTCAGCATGGCGCTGAGCTGCTCGGATTTTTCAATCGTGATGGTACCGACCAGCACCGGCTGGCCTTTTTCGTGGTGCTCGATGATGTCGTTGATAACGGCATTGAACTTGCCCTTTTCGGTTTTGTAAACAACGTCCGGGCAGTCTTCACGAATCATCGGCTTGTTTGTCGGAATCTCTACAACGTCCAGTTTGTAAATTTCGCTGAACTCGGATTCCTCGGTCATGGCCGTGCCGGTCATGCCGGAGAGCTTGTTGTAAAGGCGGAAGAAATTCTGGAACGTAATGGTTGCAAGCGTTTTGCTTTCGCGCGCGATTTTCACGCCTTCCTTCGCTTCAATGGCCTGGTGCAGACCTTCGTTGTAGCGTCTGCCGTACATCAGACGGCCGGTGAATTCATCAACGATGATAACTTCGCCGTCGCGCACGACGTAATCAATATCGCGCTGCATGATGCCGTTTGCCTTGATCGCCTGATTGATGTGGTGCTGAATGGTGATATTGTCCGGGTCCGTGAGGTTTTCCAAGCTGAAGAACTGCTCGGCTTTTTTTACGCCGCGCTTGGTGAGCGTTGCGGTCTTCTGCTTTTCGTTGATGATATAATCGTAATCCTCGTAGATCTCGTCATTGTCTTCCTTTTCGTTCGTCTCCGCCACGCGGATGGGGCGCAGGGTCTTTGCGAAGCGGTCGGCGACGTTGTAAAGCTCCGTGGACTGCTCGCCCTGACCGGAAATGATGAGCGGGGTACGCGCCTCATCGATGAGGATGGAGTCCACCTCGTCCACGATGGCGAAGTTATGGCCGCGCTGCACCTTGCGCTCCTTGTAGGTGACCATGTTGTCACGCAGGTAGTCAAAGCCGATCTCATTGTTCGTTGCGTATGTGATGTCGCAGGCGTAGGCTTTTTTCTTTTCGTCCGGCTCCATGCCGGGAATGGCAAGGCCTACGGTGAGACCGAGGTAGTTGAACACACGCGCCATCATTTCGCCCTGATATTTTGCAAGATAATCGTTGACGGTGACGATGTGTACACCCTTGCCGCTTAAAGCGTTGAGGTACGCCGGGAGGGCAGCGGTGAACGTCTTGCCTTCGCCGGTCTTCATCTCGGCGATGCGACCCTGATGCAAAATGATGCCGCCGATAATCTGCACAGGGAACGGCTTGATGGAGAGCACGCGCCACATGGCTTCGCGGCACGTTGCAAACGCTTCGGGCAGGATGTCGTCAAGGGAAGAGCCAAGGGAGAGGCGCTCTTTCAACACGGCGGTCTGGCCCTTCAGCTCCTCATCTGTCATTTTTGTGTATTTGTCATCGAGCGCGAGCACCGCTTGCTTAAGCGGTTCAATGCGCTTTAATTCTTTCTTGCTGTAGCTGCCGAACAGCTTTGTGAGTAGGTTCATGGTTCGGGAACACTTTCCTTTCTTTCGCGCGGATTCCCCGCGCGCGGCATATAAATCAGTATAGCATGGAACAGCATAAAAAAGCAAGCGATAGGGGCATATTCATGAAAACTTTATAGGTGGTCAAAAAGAAGCGCATTTTAAAACGCAAAAACGGCTGTGCAATTCGAGAAAAACAGCAAAATACAGGATAGCCTTAGCCGAAATGCACAAAAAACTCTTTTTTTCCAAATCATAAACAGCTTATGAACAAAATGTGACTTTTTATTCGGTTTTCTCTTGATTTTCGCAAAATTAGAGGCTATACTATAGGTAACAATTCCTGTTTTTCCGATGTGTGCAAACCATAACTGGTCAAAAAAACGAAGAACAGGAAATTCTTTAATTTATAGGAGAGTGAACATCCTTGGACAAATTCTTCAAAATTTCCGAGCGTGGCTCGAACGTCCGCACAGAGATCATTGCCGGTCTCACGACGTTCTTCGCGATGGCTTACATCGTAGTCACGAACCCGAACCAGATTGTTAGCTTCAACCATCTGGCTCCGGATGCCGACCCGGCCTTCCAGCAGATTTGGAACGCTGTGTATGTCGCATCCATTCTGGCAGCAATCATCGGTACGCTGCTGATGGCTCTGTATGCGAAGATGCCGTTTGCACAGGCTTGCGGCATGGGTCTGAACTCCTTCTTCTTCGTATCCTTCATTCTGCCGGAAATCATCTCCGGCGGCGACGTCATCAAGGGCTACCATGCAGGCCTCGTCATCATTCTGGTTTCCGGTATTGTCTTCCTGCTGTTCTCTGTCACGGGTCTCCGCGTCAAGGTTGCAAAGGCTCTTCCGGACTGCCTCAAGAAAGCAATCCCGGCCGGTATCGGTCTGTTCATCGCTTTCCTCGGCTTCCAGAATGTCGGCATCATCCAGACTAACCAGTACACGCTCGTTCAGTTCGTCGATATCCACGGCGCACTGAAGGCAGGCGCATTCTTTGCGGATGTTGAAGGTGCAAAGGCATTTATGCCGGCTATCCTCGCATTCCTTGGTCTGCTCGTCATTGCAATTCTTGAAAAGCACAACGTCAAGGGCGGCGTGCTCATCAGCATCGCAGGCATTTCCGTTCTGTACTATCTCCTTTCCGGCACGACCCCGACCTTCGACATGAGCCAGATCGGCCAGACCTTTAAGGATTTCGGCTCCATCGGCATCACCGGTGTGTTCCAGGCTGACGCTTGGAAGCGTGCGTTCACAGGCTCTGAGCTCGGCGGCATCTTCTCCGCAATCATGCTCATCGTTACGTTCTGCCTCGTCGATATGTTCGACACCATCGGCACCCTGTACGGCACCGCTTCTCAGGCAAACATGCTGGATAAGAACGGCGATCCGATCAACGTTAACCAGTGCATGACCAGCGACTCCGTTGCAACGGTTGCGGGCGCTGTTTGCGGTACTTCCACCTGCACCACGTTCGTTGAGTCCGCTGCTGGCGTTGGCGCCGGCGGCAGAACCGGCCTTACGAGCCTTGTTGTTGCAATTTGCTTCGCAGTTTGCCTGTTCCTCAGCCCGGTCGCTTCTCTTGTTCCGACCTGCGCTACGGCTCCGGCACTCATCTATGTCGGCGTTCTGATGATGAAGGGCTTCGCAAAGGTCGATATGTCCGACCTGCGCAGCGCTGTTCCGGCGTTCCTCGCTCTCATCATGATGCCGCTGACCTACTCTATCTCCAACGGTATCGGTATCGGCGCGATTGCTTATGTGCTCATCACGCTCTTCACCGGTAAGTACAAGAAGAACGACATCGGTATCACCATTATCGCTGCGCTCTTCGTCATTAAGTTTGTCTTTGTTACGATGTAATTCGTACATAAAACGAACTTTAGCTTGAGATAACATAAGAGGCGCTCGCTTGTGATTTTTCACGGTGGGCGCCTTTTTTCGTTTTATTGCGCGGTTTTGTCCTGCTATACTTTGGACATATCGGACGAGTAAAAGGAGCAGGCGATGAAACAGGCGGATAGTTTGCTTTTAAACGCGTTGAAAGCAGCGATACATAACGAAAAAGCGGTGCTCGGTGTGCTGCCGCAGGAAACACAGACGGAGCTTTTGTGCCAGGCGGTGTGCCACGGCGTGCTGCCGCTTGTTCTTGATGCGTGCGGCAATGCACTAAAAGCTGCGCGGCAAATGGCGTTTTGCCAAACGGCAGAGCAGATTTTGAAAACGCAGGTATTTTTACAGCTTTACAGCAAGCTGCGCGAAATGAAATTGCATCCGCTCGTGCTGAAAGGCCCGGTGTGCGCTGCGCTGTACCCGAAGCCGGAGCTGCGGCTGTTTTCGGATGTCGATTTACTGGCGGTTTCGGGTGAATTTGACCGCACACGCAATGCTTTATTGCGGCTCGGCTGCCGCACAGCGGGGGAGAGTGTCGATCCGCTTGAACAGACATTTTACCTGCCCGGCAGTCCGCTCGTTTTAGAACTGCACGGCGCGGCGTTCCCGGAAAACGATGCGTACGGGCACATGAACGCCTTTTTTGCGCATGAAAAGCTGCGCACGGAAACCGTTTCCGTGCAGGACGAAGAAATTTATACGTTTGGCGCGAACGAGACGTTTTTGTACCTTTTGTGCCACAGCTTAAAGCACTTTCTGCACGGCGGGTGCGGCATCCGCGCGGTGTGTGATTTGCTGTTGTTTGCCGAAAAGCATGAAAAGGAGCTTGACAAACTGTATTTGCGCCGCTGCTGCGAAAAGCTTTCGGCACTCGAATTTTTGACGGCGCTCTTTGAAATCGGCGAGAAATATCTCGGCTTTGAGAAAACGGAAAGCTTAGCGCTGCTTCGCGTGCACCCTGCGCCGGATGAGACTGCGCTTTTAGAGGATATTTTGGCAGGCGGCGTGCACGGTGCGGCAGAAAAAAGCCGCTTGCACAGTGCGAACATGACGCTGCACGCGGCGGCTGTGCAGAATACAGGAAAACGCGAGCGCTTTTCCGTACTGCGTGCGGCGTTCCCCTCTGCAAAAGCGCTGCATTGCGCGCCGCATAGCTTGCCTGCCGCATGGGGAAGGCGACTTATACGCTACGGTAGGGAAAGCATTCAAAACCGTACGAGCCTTAGAAAAAGTGTCGAGATCGGCAAGCGGCGCGTGGCGCTCCTCAAAACATATCACCTCATAAAATAAGCCGGCGGCTGCGCCCAACTCGGGTACAGCCGCCGGTGCTTTATTTTTGATTAACGGATGCGGAACGTCTTAATCTCATACGGCTTGATGGTGAATTTGAATGTACCGCCTTTGACCGGGACATCCGTGAGCGCATTCTCCTGCAAGTCACACTCCGTAACGGAAGCGATGGGGCGGTTCCAATGCAGTTTTGTCGTTGTGCGGGCGTTTTCACATTCGTACAGACGCACGATCACACCGTCGCCGTCTTCCGCCTGCTTGACGGTTTCCAAAATGACGTTTTTGGCGTCCACACTCGCGAGAGAGTACGCTTCGCCTGCTATGCCGCCTGCGGTGGCGCGCACAGGCTGATTCAGGAAGTACGCCTGCGCTACGGTCTCCGCGCTGCGCCATGTTTCGGCGTGCGGGTAGAGCGCGTAGGTGAATACGTGCATCTCCTGATCGGCGACAGGGTTCGGCTCTGTGCCGGATTTGATGAGTGTCAGCGCCATTTCGCCGTTGTGCACGGAGTGACCGTATTTGCAGTCGTTTAACAGGCTGATGCCGTAGTGACCCTCGGAAACATCGATCCACTTTTGGCCGCAGCTCTCAAAGCGTGCCTGATCCCAGCTCGTGTTCTGATGTGTTTTGCGCGTCACGTTGCCGAACTGAATCTCAAATGTTGCTTCGTCCGTGTGTACGTCCATCGGGAAGTGGGCTTTCAGGAGGTGCTGGTGCTCTTTCCAGTCGACCGTCGTCTCAAAGTCGATGCGCGGGCACGCGGCGTAGAAGTGAATTTTCTGGCAGATGACCGAACGGCTGACCTTGCGCTCAATCTCGAGAGTTGCGCGCACGGGGCCGCGTTCCGTCCATTCCATGCGCTGCACGATGCGCAGACGGTAAAGCTCATCACAAATGCGCTCCACACGTTTAGCGAGATACCTCATAGTTGCAACTCCTTTTCTATAGCGGTTTGGGGTTTCGTAAAGACTGGCGCTTTTGACTTGATTTTAGCATAATAAGGTACGGAAAACAAGATAAAATGCACAGATTCTTTCGGCTTTTTACACATTGGAATTGTCTTTACGCACACGTCGCGTCGAAAATGCAGAAAAACAAGTTATTTATGCACAGAACACAAAAAATAATTGAAAATCATCGGAAAGTGCGATATACTAAATCTATAAATCAGAGCGTATTTTGAGAAAAGCAACGGTGGCTCAACCCCGAAAAACACCCGGAAAAACAGCGGTTTTGGAGTGCCGTATTCAAATCACATCACATAGAAAACAGAGGAAAAAAATATGCGAAAAAAGGCTTGGATCCTTTTGCTTTTTGCCACGCTTATGGCGCTGCTTTGCGCATGCAGCGATACGGCACAGCAACCGGAGACGGAAAAACCGAAAATACGTATCGGCGGCACAACGTATGCGCCGTATTTTTACCGCAATATCGGCGGCCACTATACCGGCATCGACGTGGAGATTGCCGAGGAAGCCTGTGCGCGTATCGGGTATGAGCCGATCTTCGTGGAGCTCGATATCGACAAGGGCTTTGAGCTTTTGGATGAAGACTATGTGGATTGCCTTTGGTGCTGCCTGACGATGGAAGGCAACGAAGATAAGTTTATTTGGGCAGGGCCGTATATGTACACGCAGCGCGTGGTCGTGGTGCCGGCGGACAGCGAGATTGAAACACTTGAAGACCTTGCCGGAAAGTGTGTGGCGGTGCAGGCCGGCTCTATAAGCGAGGAGATCATTTTAAAAGGGCTGAACCCGAATTTGCCGGAGATTACGGACCTTTCCACATTCAGCACGATGGGCGAGGTGTTTACTTCGCTGCGCAAGGGCTATGCGGATGCGGCCATCGGGCATGAAAGCTCGCTGAAATTATATACGGACGAATACCCGGACGGCTACCGCTACCTCAACATGAACATGTACAGCGACGCCGTGGGCGTGGCATTTAAACCGGACGGCGATGCAGTACTGGCGGAAAAGCTGACGCAGACGCTGCTTGAAATGCGCGAAGACGGCACAATGGCCGCTATTGTGAAAAAATATGGGTTGGACGCCGAAAAAAGCGTGAACGGAGGTACCGAATGATGCCGAAGTTCAAGGGAAAAACAAAACCGAAGCTCCATAAGCCGAGCATGGAAACGGTCATGCGGTGGATGGTCACGCTTCTTCTCGGCTTTGTTGTGCTGCTGCCGGTATTTGCAGGCGTAACACAGTATGAACAGAACAAGGCGAAAGCGGATGTTGAGGACGTACTCGCTTTTATGCAGACGAACTGCCGTAAGTACGACAACTACCGCTTGGCCAATACCACCGAAGCGCTGCAGGATATTTTGACCAAAGTCAAAACACTGACGGCGTACCGTTACGAAGAGGAAGATGCGCTTTTAAACGAAAACCGCTTACAGAGCTATGCGAAATTTCAGTATTTGACCGGCATTTTTGTTTTGGATGAAAATTTCTCCGTGCTGGCTCATTACGACAAAGCGGGCAAGGATGAAAGTCTGCTGCTCAGCCAGATAATAGGGGACAAAAATGCGGCGGATATTTTGCACTATCCGCAGAAAACCTATGCCGACCAGATCTGTATAAACGACAATACGTATAACTACGCCATTTCCGCACGGCAGGATAAACCGGGCCTCGTTATTTGCTATACGGATATCACGCGCTTTCAAAACGATAAAAATGAGCTTTCTCTCTCCACTATGCTGGATGCTGAAATGTTCCGGCAGGATGTGACCGTCGTCATCACGGACGGCATGCGCGTTATCAGCACGAATTGCGAGCAGCTGGAGAACACGCTTGTGCAGTATTATCCTATTGCTGACGTGCTCGTTGGAGGGGAGCAACTTACACCGGACACATTGCTGCAATTAAAAAACGACAGCGACACATGGTACGGTATGTTCACTCAGTACAGAGATTATTATTTGTATGCCTTTTTCCCGAGTCGCGTAGTCTACGCAAGTCGCCGCGGTTGGATGCTGCTGTTTACGGCAATCTACCTGTTTTGCGGCATGGGGTACCTTATTTGGCGGCAGTACAGTAAAAAGCGCCGCTTACTGCGTATGGAAAAGGAATATCACCTTGTCAGCGCCATTTCGAGCATTTACCTGTCAAACCTGCTCATTCACCCGCAGGACGATACATGGGAGCCCATTGTGCAGAGTGAGCGCATGAAAGCAGTCACAAACGGTATTTTAAGCGCAAAAGCCATGCTGAAAAAGTTTAACACCGAGTGCGTAGCCGAGGCGTACCGGGAGGAATTCCGTGCGTTTACGGACCTCGATACCGCTCAGCAGCGCTTAGAGGGCAAGGCTTTTGACGGCTTCACAATGGAAAATGTGGAGGGCAAGTGGTACCAGCTGCTTCTTGTGCCGCAGCGCCGCTTTACGCACCGGGAAAAGCCGAGCTCACTCATGCTTTTGTTCCGCGATGTTTCGGAGCAAAAGGAGCGCGATATGGAATATCAGGAAAACCTGCGCCGCGCAGCAGAGGAAGCTACCCTTGCAAACGCCGCCAAAACGGATTTCCTGCGCCGCATGAGCCATGACATCCGCACGCCGATCAACGGCATCCGCGGCATGGTACAGATTGCCGACCGTTTCCCGAATGACGCGAAAAAGCAGGCGGAATGCCGCGCAAAGATTATGCGGTCTTCGGATTTTCTTTTAGATCTTGTAAACGATGTGCTCGATATGAGCAAGCTGGAATCCGGCGAAATGCAGCTTGAGGAAGTGCCGTTCAATTTGAACGAGCTGCTGCACGATGTGGGCACGCTGCTCTCCACGCAAGCGCAGGCGCGCGGTATTACATGTACCCTCACAATGGAAGATAAGCGCGAAAAGCATGTCATCGGTAGCCCGCTGCATTTAAGACGGATCTTTCAAAACATCGGCGGCAACGCCATCAAGTATGGCAGAGCCGGCGGCTATGTACATGCTGCGTGCAGCATCGTTTCACAAACAGAGAACACCGTTCGCTACCGCTTTATCTGTGAAGATAACGGCTGCGGCATGAGCGAAGAATTCCAAAAGCATATGTTTGAGCCGTTCTCGCAGGAAAATTCCGGTGCACGCACGACGTATCAGGGTACGGGGCTCGGCCTTTCCATCGTGAAAAAACTCGTGGATGCCATGGGCGGCACCGTCACCGTGGTCAGCGAAAAGGGCGTGGGCACCACATTCATCACGGAGATTCCGCTGAAGCTCGACCCCGCGGCGTCTGATGCCGAAAAGCCGGAGGAAGAGATCGATACCACCGTGTTCCGCGGGCTGCATGTGCTGCTTGTGGAGGATAACGAAGTGAACATGGAGATTGCGGCGTTCCTGCTTGAAGACAGCGGCGCCGAGGTCACAAAAGCATGGAACGGCGCAGAGGGGCTGGAGAAATTCAACGCCTCGGCCCCGGGTACGTATGATCTCATCTTAATGGACATCATGATGCCCGTGATGAACGGTTTGGAGGCGGCAGAGAAAATCCGCGCGCTCGACCGCCCGGATTCGGAGACCGTGCCGATCTTCGCCATGACGGCAAACGCGTTTTCCGACGACGCCGCCCGCAGCCGCAAAGCCGGTATGAACGAGCACCTCACAAAGCCGCTCGACCTTGAAAAGATCACAAAAGCGGTGCGCAAATATTGCAAGAAAAATAGCCGATAAAAGCCATAAAACGGCGGCGTGCCTTTAAAAGCGGTGCGCCGCCGTCTTTTTATGGGCTGCAGTGTGCCTGTTTCTACCAAAACACCAATGTGCAGAAATTTCATAAATTGATTCTGAAAATAAGATGAATTCCTGTGGGAATTTTCTCCGCATGAAGGGTGAAATCATAGTGTTGATATGATAAAATAATAGCGCGAATTATGCAGAAAATGAGAATTTCAGACGCGGCTTTCGCATTTTAAGCCTATAAAACTGCTCGATTATGCGAAAAGCAGCATAAATATACGAAATACGAAGCTCGGTTTAGAAAGGGAGGACGTTCCATGGCTTATATGCGACTTGGCGATCTGCTGATTGCGGCAGGTGCCATTACGCAGGAGCAGCTTGAAGAAGCGCTGACCATTCAAAAGCAGAAGAAAGAACGTCTCGGCGACGTTCTGATTGAAAGTAATATCATCACGGAACGGCAGCTCATTGAAGCACTGCAAATGCAGCTCGGCGTCGATTTCATCGATTTAACGGCGATCTCTATTCCATTAGAGCTCGCCAAATTTGTGCCGCGCGCCATCGCGAAAAAATACAACGTGGTGCCGGTAAAGCTTGTAAAAGACGAGCTCTTTGTTGCCATGAGCGATCCGTTGAACTTTGTTGCGCAGGAAGAGATTAAGGCCGCTTCGCATAAGCGCGTTGTGCCGATGATCTCCACGCGCCGCGCGACCGAGCAGGCCATCGGCACATTGTACGGCAGCGAAGGCACGGCCCGCGCCATTGAAGAAATGAAGCGAGAGGTCGGCACATCCACACCGGATATCGTGCCGGTGCAGATGAACCAAACGGATGCCGGCAACGCGTCTGCCGCGCCGACGATCCGCTTTGTAAACTCCGTCATTGAGCGCGCCTTTTTGGAGCGCGCGAGCGACATCCACCTTGAGCCGCAGGAGGGCGAAATGGTGGTGCGCATGCGTATCGACGGCATTTTGAGAAAGATTTTGACCGTGCCCGCAAATTTGCAGAGCAACGTTATTTCCCGCCTGAAAATCATGGGCGGCATGAATATTTCCGAGCGTAAGATCCCGCAGGACGGCCGTGCCATGGTGCAGGTGCGTCACCACGAGATCGACCTGCGTATCTCGTCTATGCCGACGATCTACGGCGAAAAGATTGTTTTGCGTTTGCTCGATAAATCCGGGCATACGATCACGAAGCAGTCCATCGGCCTTGAGGGCACAGACCTGCAAAAGTATGATGCCCTGCTCAAAAACAGCAGCGGCGTGATTTTGATTGTGGGCCCGACCGGTTCCGGTAAATCCACGACGATGTGCGCCATGCTGCAGGAGCTTGCAAATGAGGAAACGAACCTCATGACGCTGGAGGACCCGGTGGAATACAACATTCCGGGCGTTAACCAGTGTCAGATCAACGAAAAGACCGGCATGACGTTTGCGGCAGGACTGCGCGCCATCTTGCGTCAGGATCCGGATGTCATTTCCGTCGGTGAGATTCGCGACGGAGAGACGGGCGCCATTGCCATTCGCGCTGCTATTACGGGCCATTTGGTGCTTTCTACTTTGCATACGAACGACGCCGTTTCTGCCATCGACCGCCTGGTCGATATCGGCGTGGAGCCGTACCTCATTTCCAGCGCACTGCGCGGCGTCATCTCCCAGCGCCTTGTGCGCAAGGTCTGTCCGCACTGCAAGAAGGCGTATAGGCCGGAGGCGGAGGAACTTGCCATGCTCGGCCTGCCGGAGAACGCCAACGTGCAGTTCTACCGCGGCGAGGGCTGTCATGAGTGCTACCACACCGGCTACAAGGGCCGCCGTGCCGTCTTTGAAATCTTCATGCTCAACGGGCGCATTCGCCGCATGGTTACAGAAGGCGCAAAGTACGATGCGCTTTCAAGGGCAGCAGCGGAGACGAACTTTGTCACGATGCGCGAAAATTGCCGTAACCTTGTTTTGCGCGGCGAGATCAGCGCAGCGGAAGCCGCGCGCGCCATCAATTCCACAGCGGATTGACATTCTGCTGAAAACCTGTTGAAAACTTGCTCATAACTTTCGGAAAGGACGCAGTCGCCGCGTTTCGGCGATGGTTTTAATATGCTTGAAATCAGCGAAATCATCGCGCAGGCGCAGCAAAAAGGCGCTTCCGATATTCATATTGTCACCGGCCTGCCGGTGAAATGCCGCATAGACGGCAAGGTGCAGAACCTCACGGAGAAAGTCCTCACGTGGGAAGACTGCGAATACTACGCAAAATGCCTTGCGGGCGACCTTTTTCACGAGATCGAATGCATCGGCGAGCTTGATTTGGCGCGGACGTTTCCGTGCGGAGCGCGAACCAGAATCAACCTGTTCCGCCAGCAGGGGGCGGTTTCGGCGGCGATCCGTATTTTGGCGGATACCATCCCGGAGATCGAGGCGCTGAATTTGCCGCCGGTCGTTTCCGAATTCCCGGAGTACCGCAGCGGCATCATTTTAGTCACGGGTGAAACGGGTTCCGGCAAATCCACGACGTTGGCGGCGATTTTAAATCGCATCAACCATACGCGGCGCAGCCACATCATCACGCTGGAAGACCCGATCGAGTACATCTACGAGCCGGATCAGTGCATCATCAACCAGCGCGAGATCGGCAAAGACACCAGAAGCTACGCAGACGGCCTGCGGTCTATCCTGCGTGAGGACCCGGACGTTATCCTCATCGGCGAGATGCGCGACCTCAATACCATTGAGACCGCATTGACGGCGGCGGAAACGGGCCACTTGGTCTTTGCCACCCTGCACACAAACTCCGCGGCGGATTCCGTTGACCGCATGGTGAACGTGTTCCCGGAGGGGCAGCAGCGTCAGATTCGATTGCAGCTTTCCACTACGTTGCGTGCGGTGCTTTCGCAGCAGTTGTTGCCGAAGCGCGCGGGCGGCCGGGCGGCGGCGTGCGAAGTCATGATGGTGAACAGCGCCATCAAAAATTTAATCCGCGAGGGTAAGACCCCGCAGATTGACAGCTTCATTACCATGAACGCGCAGGACGGCAGCATTACGATGGATAATGCCCTGCTGAAAATGGTGCGCGAGGGCACCGTAACGTATGAAACGGCGCTCGGCTACGCCAGAGACCGAGAAGCGTTTTCCAAGGGAAGACGCGGCTGAATTTAGGAAGAAAGCGAGGGAGCGGGCTTGACGACCTACAAATACAAAGGGCTTTCCCCGGACGGCGCAAAGCTTTCCGGCGTCATCAAAGCGTATAACGAGTTTGAAGCGGTCGCGCAGCTGCGCGAGACCTGCTCCGTCATCACCAAAATAGAAGAAGTCAAAGAGACGCAGAGCTGGAACAAACAGATCGGCACGAAGAAAATCAAAGACAAGGAACTCGCCATCATTTGCTCGCAGTTCGCCATCATTTTGACCTCCGGTCTGCCCATTGTGCGCTGCGTGGAGATGGTTGCGGCACAGGCGCGCACCAAAGAACTGCAAAAAATGCTGAAAAAGGTCGCGGAGGACGTCTCCGGCGGTTACAGCCTTGCGCAAAGCTTTGAAAACAACGCTACAGGCTTTCCGACCACGTTTATAGAGACCGTACGCGCGGGCGAACAGTCCGGCACACTGGAAGAATGCTTTGAAAAACTACATAAATATTACGATAAAACTGCTAAAATGAAAGCGAAGATCATCAGCACGCTCACGTATCCGGCAATTGTCATTTGCGTCGCCGTCATCGTGTTCATCATCATTATGGTGGTAGCCGTGCCGGCGTTTACAAGCGTGTTTCTGGAGCTCGGTACCGAGCTGCCGGGCATCACAAAGGGGCTCATCGCAACGTCGGATTTTCTCACGAACTACTGGTGGTCGCTTATTTTGATTGTGCTCGCGTTCTTCATCGGCAGGCTTCTGCTGAAAAAGAACGAAAAGGGGCGTGCGTTCCTTGCGGAAAACAAGCTAAAGCGCTCACCGCTCAAAAAAATGCACAGTCTGAACGCCGCTTCGCAGTTTGCAAGCACCATGAGTACCATGCTCACGGCGGGCTTGCCGATTACGAAAGCGCTGGAGGTCACGGCAAATGTGGCAGATAACTACATGTTTGCGGTGTCCATCCGCAAAGTGCGGCAGGGCGTGGAACAGGGCCGCAGCTTGGTGGACTGCATGAACGAGATTCCGTATTTTCCAAAGCTGCTCACCGAAATGGTGGGCGTGGGCGAACGCTCCGGCAATATGGAAGAAACGCTCACCGTCATCGGTGATTACTTCGATAACGAAGTCTCGGTGTTCACGCAGCGGCTGCTCTCTATGTTAGAGCCGGCCATCACCATTGTTTTGGCGGTCGTCACCGTCATTTTGCTGCTGGCCGTTTACCTGCCGATGTTTACCATGTATGGCAGCATCGTTTGATTTATTTCGCTGTACCCCGTCGGCGATCCAACCCGAACCGACGGAATACATATATTTCGATGGTGAACCCCGAAAAGTACGTTTTTGGGGCGAGCAAAATTTCAATGAATTGGAGAATGGTTCTTATGATGAACAAAATGCGTAAGATGAAGAACAAGAAGGGCTTTACGCTCATGGAAATGCTGATTGTTGTTGCAATCATCGCAATCCTCATCGCTATTGCTATCCCGACCTTTGCTTCTTCTCTGAATAAGGCAAGAGTTGCAACCGACGAAGCGAATATCCGTTCCGGCTATGCTTCCGTTATGGCTCAGGTTTTGACTGATGACAAAATCGATGTCGAAGGTAACGGCAAAGATGAAGATGTTATTTATAAGCTGAACAAAGATGGTTCTGTTACTAAGGTTACTGCAACCAATGAGTACAAGATGCAGGGTACACCGTCTGCTGATGTTGAAATTGCAGGTCAGAATGTTACTAAGTGGGCAAAGGGCAATACAGTCACGTATACCTATAACTACAAGACTAATAAGGTTACAATCACTGTTGGTGCCGGCAAGTAATTTCTTTATCTAACTGCAAATTAACACAACTCATTTTAAATGAACCGGATCTATTGAGGGGCTGGGGGTTGCGGCTCCCCTATGATCTGTTCTTTTGTTTTTTCACTTTAGGTTTTCATAAAAAGGGGACGTAGTATGCTTTGGGTTTCACCCGCTCTCACGGTTTATATTTGTGTGCTTACGGGGATTCTCGGCGCGTGCATGGGAAGCTTTCTCAACTGCATGGCGTGGCGTATCGTCCACGGCGAATCTGTTTTACACGGGCGCTCGCACTGCGACGTCTGCGGCCACGTGCTCGGCGCGGGAGATTTAATTCCCGTTTTAAGCTACATCATGCACAAAGGCCGCTGCAAATACTGCGGCGCAAAGCTCTCTGCGGGACATGTCTTTGCGGAAGTGTTAACGGCGCTTACGTTTTTGCTGCTCGTGCTAAAATATGATATTTCGCTCCAAGCCCTTGAATACATTTTGCTGGCGTGCCTGCTGCTCGCCGCTGCATTCACGGATTTGGAGGGGTATATGATCCCGGACCGTTTCATCGTGACGGGGATCGTCGTGCGTGTTGTTTTCCTGTTTTTGCAGGGGAACGTGCTCGAAAACCTCATGGATGCGCTGCTCGGCGGCTTCGCCGTTGGCGGTGGTTTACTGCTCATCGTGCTCTTATACGAAAAAGTGCGCCAAAAGGAAGCCATGGGCGGCGGCGATATTAAATTGCTGTTCCTCACCGGCCTGTTTCTCGGCTGGCAGCGGAACATTCTGTGCCTGCTCATCGCGTGCGTGCTCGGCATCGTCTTTGCGTTTGTCTTCCCGGAAAAACGTACCACAGGAGACTGGGCAGAGGAAGAAGACGGAAGGCTTTTTCCGTGGGGGCCGTCCATCTCGGCGGCGGCGATTCTCACGCTCCTTTGCGGCAGCGAGATCATCGGCGTGTATTTGAGCTTATTTTAACATAAAGAACAAAAGCTTTACAGCTTGACGGATAGAGATAAAGAAGAAAGCGAGGTGTCTGTACCATGCCCGGACAAATCACGGCATTCGACATTGGTGAGTGCATGGTAAAAGCCGCATGCTTTACAGGCGGAAAACTGAAAAAGGTTATGGCGAAAGAATTGCCGGATAATATGGTCTCCGGCGGCGAAATCGTCTCCATGGACGCCATGGCGGATTTTATCAAGGAAATGGCGAAAGAAAACGGCATCTCCCGCGGTGCGGCGGCGGTCATTCTGCCCGGCACGCTGGTGTTCACCCGCAACGTGACCGTGCCCGCCATGACGGACGGCCAACTGCTGTATAACCTGCCGTTTGAATTTAAAGATTACCTGACGCAGGAAAAGAATAAGTATTATTTCGACTACGCCGTGCAGGATACGGTGAAAGACGAAGAGGGCAATGTGAAGGAATTGCAGCTTTTCGTTTGCGCCACCTTAAAAAGCACCGTGGAAGAATATCGCGCCATGCTGCGCCGTGCGGGCTTCAATTTGAAGGTCGCCATGCCGGAGGAATGCGCCTACGCTGCGCTGACGGAGGATTACATGCAGCGCACAAATGCGCCCGCGGGCAGCGATTACTGCTTTGTAGACCTCGGCCACAACGGCATCCGTATGCACATTCTGCAGGACGGCAATTTCACCACGAAGCGCTCCGGCGACCTCGGCCTGCGCGACCTTGAGCAGACGATTTCCGATGTGCGCGGCGTGGATATTCACATGGCACACGCACACATTTTGTCCGATTATAACGACGTGCTTTCCGAAGACGTGAGCGCCGAGCTTTTCAACCGCATGGCGATCGAAATCATGAAGGCCGTCAACTTCTATAATTACAATAACCGCGAGCGCTCGCTCCGGAGAATTTATCTTTGCGGCGGCGGTGTGGCGGTAGATCAGATCCGCGCGGCCATCTGCCGTGTGACGGATCTGGACGTACATAACGCCGAGGAGCTGCTTCCTCAGCACGACGCATTGGAAGCGGCGTGGCTTTACATCAAAGCGATCGGCTGCGCGCTGCAAAAGTAAGGAGGCGTTGGAATGAAGCTTGAACTCGGCATGGGGAACGGTGCCAAAAAGCCTGTAAAATACCCCACCAAAAGAACCGTCAACCTTGCAAAGCGCGAGTCGCACTCCCAAAGCGTCATGACGCTTTCCATCGGCACGGCGGTCATTATCGTGCTTGTGGTGCTCGTCGTGAAATTCGGCGTACTTGACCAGCTTGCGCGCCAAAGTGCCGCAGAAAGTGCTTACAACACCGTGCATGCCCAGTATACCGAAATGCAGAGCGCCGTGGAGAAATACCCCGAGGTCGAAGAGGAGTACCGCACCTATTCCAGAAAATGGATGCAGCAGGAGGATTCCGGCGCGTTCGTTTCTGTGGACAGACAGGAAGTGCTCGACCTCATGGAGAACTACCTGCAGCCCTACGGCACGATAAAGGCCGTCACCATTTCGGACGACGTGATGATTGTTTCCATGTCCGGCATGAATCTGCAGGAGATTTCCGCTATGTTTGAGATTTTACAGCAGCAGCCCATTGTAAAGGCTGCTGACCTTACAATCGCTTCCACCGAAAAAACGGCAGGCGAAGACCTCGATTTCTCCGTGACGATCACATTACAGCCGGCTGACACGGCGGAAGGGGAGGCCACAGCATGAAAAGAGCCTTTACAACGCGCGAAAAAGTGATGCTGCTCCTTCTCACCGTGCTGCTCATCGTCATCGCATATTTTAAGCTTATCTTGGAGCCCATCAACAATTCCATCGACGAGTATCAGTCCGAAACGGCCGCGGAGCAGGACGAGATTTTGCAGAACACCGAGCTTTTGACGCGCATGAACCAGATGCAGAAGGAGCTCGAGGAAATTTATGCCGCGGGCGACCCCACGCCCATCCCGAATTATGACAATTCCGGCAAGCTGCTCGTTGAGCTGAACAGCATCCTTTCGGCTTCCGTCGATTATTCGCTGGATTTCGGTCAGGTCTCGGCACTGAACGATGGCTACATCATGTGCCGCCCCATCAACATGACCTTTACAACGAACACCTACGCCGAAACGCGCGCCATCATTGATGCGCTGCACAACAGCGATTTTACAAACCAAATATCGGACATCAGCGTGCAGTTTGAAAACTCCGGCAGCTCCGGCAATGTGCAGGTAAACCTGTATATTAGGTATTTTGAACTTCAAAAATAGCTGGTGCAACACAGGCCGGAAGCTGTTTTTTGCTTGCCGGTTTTCTGTGTTTAAAAAGACTTATACCGTTTTACGGTTTCCATATTTTTCTCAGGAGCAAAACGCATGAATTTTTCACGGGATACGAAGAATTTGAAAAACAGAAGAAAGGGGAAAGCCGGCTTTACCATGTCCGAGCTTTTGATCGTTGTGGCCATCGTCATCGTGCTGTTTGCCGTGGCGGTTCTCTCGCTTGTGACGATTCAAAAGAACCTGCGCCAAAAGGAACTCGACAGTAAAGCGGAGATCCTTTACGTTGCCGCGCAGAATCGCATGTCTGAGCTGCGCGCCGGCGGCTACGAAAGCCTTTATCAGTACGATGAAAACAAGGACAACGGCGTTGCAAAGGTTGGTCTCATTCCGCTGGATGCTCCCGAAGAAGATGCGGAAGACGCCATCACAAAAGACACGCTCTGCTACGTCGTTTCCGCAGACCGCGTGACGGCCGGCAAGGCGGCAGCTTCCGTTCTGCCGGAATCTTCCGTAGATGCCGAGCTTTGGAACAACCACTGGGTTATCGAGTACGACCCCGAAAGCGGCAGTGTGTACGGCGCGTTTTACAGCGAAGAGGAGATCACAAGCGGTGATGTCTCCACCACGCTGCCCACATACTTAAACCGTATGCGTGTGCGCCAGGCCCGCCTGCGCAACGGTGCGAAGATCGGCTACTACGGCGGTGCGCGCGTGATCTCCGGCACAACCGACACTCTAAAGCCGGACATCTCCATCGATAACCGCGAGAAGCTGACGGCAACGTTCTACTGCAACAACCCCTATGCCGATGAGCTGACGTTCAATATCAAGGTTTCGGATGGCCAGAACGAATATGTAAAGGTTGTAAAATACAGCGAGCTTCGCCAGCTGAACAGCAAAACTTGGTACTACACGTGGGTTATGGGTAGCTTGGAAAGCGAAAAGACGCGCTTCTATAATCAGACCGACCATAAGCTTGCGTGCGGCACAGACATCACCGTCACACTTTCCGTAGAAAGCCAAAACGCCAATGTGGACGGCAAAAGCTACACCCGCAAAACGAACAGCCTGTTCCGCTATGCCGAGGACACCCCGGCGGGCACGGCGCTTATCGCCTACGGCCGCCATTTGCAGAATTTGGACGAGGCCTCCCATGTTTCCAAGACGATTACCAGCGCCGTGCAGGTCAGTGACCTTTCCTTTGCGGATGATACTGCCGACAACGAAGACTGGTATTCCTTTTACCGCGACGACACCTTTACGCCCATCACCAATAAGAATCTCAAAAGCTATGACGGCTATTCCGAGGTCGATAACGTAAAGCTGTATTCTTCCATTTCAAACCTGCATATCACAAAAGCTGCGCAAAACGGAGATGCAGGTCTGTTCAGTACATTTAACGGTGAGATCAAAAACGTGACGCTTACCGGCATGAAGATTGATGGCGGCCAGAACGTCGGTGCGCTCATCGGTTCTGTTTCCGATACCGTGAAAATCACAAATACCCGTGTATACCTCAGCTCCAAAAAAGGCGACCTCGCAGATATCGAAACGGTCGATTCCCCGGAAAAAGTGCAGCCGTGGATTGAAGGTCAGATCGCAGGCGGACTTATCGGCATGGTGACGAAAACGGGCAGCGTATCCGTTACGGACAGCTCCGCGTCTACGGTCATTCGTGCAGATGGCGGCGCAGCAGGCGGCCTCATCGGTGCCGTGTATAATGCGGCAACGATAACCGATTCCTATGCGGATTGCTATTTGACGGCAGCCAGAACGGGCGGCCTTATCGCAAAGGCAGAGGGCGGGTCTGAAGTAGCCGCAACGGGAACCTCTATCACCTTAAAGGATTTCTATGCAGCGGGTTACCAAACGGCGACCGTCGATGCTTTCGGCTTAGTAGGCGGCTCCAATGTGATCGCCACAGGCGGTTATTCTGCGTGTGTTTACAATGTTGAAGAAAACGCAAAGGTTCATTCCACGGTCAATGCAATGGGCCGTGCCTCAAACGTATATTATCTGACAGACGGCGGTCTTTCCGAAGGCGGCACAAGCAAGTGGGAAAACGACAATCAAACCACGCCGAAAACCTATAAAGAGCTCAGTGAATCGGGCTTTGCAAAAGAAATCTCCAAGGCGTTCACGTCCTCCTCCGGCGCGGCTACGTTTCCGTATAACTTGATGGATCAGGGCCTTACGTATTACACGTATCCGCGCCTTGAAAAGCTGAACCACTACGGCGACTGGCAGG
>OLRJ01001468.1_pt1 | contig 20060 bp, 19 predicted proteins | sample 1672741 | NCBI WGS metagenome assembly OLRJ01 (sample SAMEA3136719, study PRJEB25190) | human gut metagenome | biome: human gut; feature: human-associated habitat; material: faeces | place: Austria | collected 2013
TACTTTCTGCAAGTTCATCACCACTCATTGGTTCTATTCCTGTAAGTGTTCCTTTTGATCCTGAGTGTGTTCCCATATCAATGACGTTACCATCCTCATCTGTCGTATAGAAATGATAAACATGATCTTCCACTTCTTCATATTGAATCATTCTTTTTTCTCCATGAAACCATACCTCTATCTTACTTTGTATACCCCCTATATCGAAAGCATAAGCTACGGTAAATGTAGAAAGTAATATAATAAATGAAGTGACAAAAGTAATAAGGGATTTAGGTATTCTTTTTTGATTTAAGTTAACTTCTTTTTGATAATGAACATGTTTAAACGCTTGTTTATACGCTTCTTTATTCTTCATCGTTCCAGTTCTCCTTGAGTTGTTTTTTTAATAATTGTCTTGCTCTAGAAAGTCTTACTTTGACATTTCCTTCATTTAATTTTAATTGTTGAGCAATTTCTTTAATTGAATAATCTTCATAATAATATAAGTGAATCACAATACTATACTTTGACGGCAAAGCCATCACTGTTTGAAATAATTCTTCATCCTGTGGGGTATCAAAAGAAATAGTAGCCATATAGTCTTCTAACGATACTTGTTTTCTTCGCCAAAACTTTCTTTGAATATCTTTTGCTTTATTAATAGCTACTTTATATAACCAAGATTGAATATGTTCTTTAGATTCAAAATCTTTTTTATATGTATGATATCTAAGAAAAGTTTCTTGAACAACATCCTCAGCATCATCAGGATTCTTTAAAATGGATAAGCCTATCGCAAAAATACGATCTTTATATGTTGCAATCACTTGTTCTGTATCTAATTTCATAACATCCTCCTCAAGAGCTCTTTCACTTATAATACGTTTTATATAGAAAAAAGGTAACAAAAAGTCTATGTATTTCTACATAAACTTTTTATTACTTATTCATCTCTATGATAAAATGAACTTCTTCGTCTTGTACAACTTTACAAGTATAGTTGTGTAAATCTAAAATATTTCTAACAATCGCTAATCCCATTCCTGTAGAATTTGTATCATTTCTGGATACATCTGCTTTATAGAGAGGTTCAAATATATGATTAATATCTTTATTTTCTATTTTTGATCCATCGTTACTTATAATTATTTTTTCTTGTCTATAAACAATATTTATTTTTTTATTTGCATATTTAAAAGCATTGTTGATTAGATTGTCAAAGACAATCATCATCAATTGTTGATCACATGAGATATTGATTTTAGGATCAATATCAATCGTAATGATTTTTGATTCTAAATCATAATGTTTTAATACTTCTTCAATCATTGGCGAAAGATTATAATTTTGTTTATGCAACTGATAAGACTTTGTCGTTCTTGTATATATCAACATTTGATTTAAAAGATTATTCATATGCTTAGATTCATCTTCGATCATTCTTAAGTATTTACGTTGTTTTTCAGGATTAACATTTTCTATCAACATTTCTGTACTATTTAAAATAACTGCGTTTGGTGTCTTCATTTCATGGGCCATTGCATTGATAAATAAGTTTCTTGTTTTATTTAATTCCTCTCTTTCATTTTCAAGATACGTATATATAAAATAAATACATGATAGAATAATTTGTACTAAACTAAACATTAAAATAAATCTATCTTTTAGACTATCTAAAACAATATTTGGGGTATCGATAAACATATTAAGTTTTATACTATTTTCTTTATTTACATAATGAACATATATCTTTGACTTATCAGAAGAAATAGCACATGTTTCTTGTTCTACTTTAATATCTTTTTCTTTTGGATTCTTTTCTAGTGTTTGTTTTGAATTAAAAAACATTAATTCAAAATCACCAAGTCTATTTTGATCGTTTGCTTTTTTATTTTGATATTTATACCATGAATAATAATTCATTGTTCCTTGTGAGTTACCGAGTTTATAAGTCATATGACTATTTTCATCATAAAAGACAATTTGATCTATGATGTATTGATTATCTTTTGAATGAAAACTCATCTTTTTTATAGTACAACCATCTTGATTTTGATTATAAAAGTCTAATAAATTATTTATCTCTTTTTTATTAAAAGATTTTTCTAGATTAAAAAGAGTATACTTATCATTTGTACTATCTTTAAAAAAGATAATAAAGTTTTTATTATTTAATTTATATTTATCTTTTACTTTATATTCAAAAGCTATATTTTGTTTAATATCAAAACCATTACCATCATAAATAGCAGATAGTACATCATGCATATTATTTTCAATATTTTTATCACTTTGCGTTATCATTTTATTCGTAACATCACTTGCTAGTGACCACATAACAGTATCCATTGTATTAAGATTACTCGTGTACATCTGCCTACCTATAATAAAAACAATAATTAACACACTTTCAATTAATAAAAATCTTTTAAATTTCTTATTTTTAAAGGCAAGATAAAACATGCCTAATAATAAAACAATACTTAACGCTCTTAAAAAATCAACCATTTTCAAACACCTTCGTTTCAAAACAATAACCTTGTTTAATCACTGTCTTTATTCCCTTTTGATAAGGTCCCAAGGCTTTTCTTAATATTTTAATATGTGTATCAACACTTCTTTCTTGTCCTTTATAATCAAATCCCCACACTTTTAATAAAATCTGTTCTCTAGATAATATTTGATTTGGATTTTTTATAAAATATTCTAATATTTTATAATCTATTATTTTTAAATTCAAATTTTGATTATTAAGATATGCTTGTTTTTCTCTTGTATTTAACTTTAATATACCTTTTTCTAAAAATTGATAATGTTTTCTGTTTGTAATAGCTTTACATTTAGCAAGTAATACAGGTAAGGAAAATGGTTTAATAATATAATCATCACAACCTAATTCATATCCTTTTAACTGATCAACTTCTTGTACTTTGGCTGTAATAAAAAGTATCGGTGTTTCTTCTTTTTCACGTACCTTTTGACATAAAGTAAATCCATCCATCTTAGGCATCATTACATCTAATAAAATAAGATCAAAACTTTCTGTTAAAAAGCAATAATAAGCATCTTCTCCATTATCAAAACTTTTTACTTCATAGTCATTTTCTACTAAGTAATCTTCTAGTATTTCTCTTAAATGATCATGATCTTCAGCAAGTAGTATCTTCATAACAATACCTCCCTTCATCTTTAATATACTTTCTTCATTTGTAATCTTTGTGTAAGTTCTTTAATAATTTAATTTTATATTATGATATCTTAAAGATTCAACTCTATTCCTTCATATTTCATATAAAAAAGAAACAGTATCATACTGTTTCCCTCGCCCTAGTTATTATTATCTTTTTTTGGTAAATACCAATAATTATTGAACTGATATAAGAATGTTTTTGAACCCGGTGGCATTTCTACAAATGCATGATATACATTCATGAAATCTACTGCTGAATTTGCAACAACAAACATAGCGGCCATTCCTAAAAAAAACTTACATTTTGTTAATGAAATATAATAAGGAACTAAACCAAATAAAATATCAGGAATAAGATTGATAGCTATATATTTTTTCTTTGTAAACTCTGTTGTATATACTCCTGCAAAACCAACACGTGGTATTTTAAACATATAAATTTCTTTATAGAAATAAAACTGACATAGTTTTGAAAGAACTAATAAAATATTTGCGAGTATAAAATAGCTAAAAAGATTCGATAAATCCATAGAATCAACATTTCTAAAAAGAACATTTAAATATTCTGGTACAAACATAATACATATAATAATAAAAGTAACAATACTTGTTTGTATATTCTGTTTTTTTCTATCCGTTGGCTCATTAAATCGAATAGCCCCTTCTTTAAGCTTATTTGTTGGGAGTGGATTAGTTTCTGGATCTAATTTCCCCATATATTTTATCTTCATAAGTTGTCTCCCCGTATATCCTGTTTCACTTTTATCTATAAATACATCATACCATACATATCACTATTTATTTTACTAAAACATAATACAAAAAAAAGAATGACATAACGCCATTCTCTTATAAGTTCTTAATATCTTGAACGACACGTTGTAAATCTTCTCTGATTTTAATAGATTGTGGACAAAGTTTTTCACATTTACCACATTTCTTACAAAATTCAGCTTGGGCATCTCCTAGATTTGTATAACGTCTTTTAGCTGTATCTTTAAGACCTAACATACCATATTCATTCCATAACTTGAAGTTACCTGGAATATCAATTCCAAATGGACAAGGCATACAATAACGACATCCTGTACATCCATTTTTAGTTTTTGCTTTAATCATATTAGCTACTTTTTCTACAAGTTTTTCTTCATCTTGATCTAATGGTTTAAAATCTTTAAAAGTAGCTAAGTTATCTTCTACTTGAGCATAAGTTGACATACCACTTAAAACAACTTTAACATTTGGAAGTGAAGCCACAAAACGTAAAGCCCAACTTGAAATGCTAACATTTGGATTATAGTCAGTAAAGACTTTTTCAATATCATCTGAAAGGCTAGCAAGAGCTCCGCCTTTAATAGGTTCCATAATAACTAATGGTACATTCTTTTCTTCTGTAAGTTTGTATCCTTTCATTCCTGCTTGGATATCTGTATCAATGTAATTTAATTGGATTTGACAGAAATCCCAATCACGATAATTAATGATTTCTTCAAATACTTCATAATCATCATGGAATGAAAAACCAAAGTTTTTAATTCTTCCTTGTTTCTTTAATTCTTCACAATAAGGAATGATATTTAAATCAATAACTTTTTTCCATGTATCTTTATTTAAAGCATGTAATAAATAGAAATCAACATAATCGACATCAAGTCTTTTCATTTGTTCTTCAAAGATTTCTTTTGCTTGTTCCAATGAATCAATTTTAAACATTGGTAACTTTGTCGCAAGATAAAAATCTTCTCTTTTATATTTCTTTAAAACTCTACCTATAAATGGTTCACTTTCGCCATCATGATAAGGATAAGCTGTATCAATATAAGTCACACCACTTTCAATAGCATAATCTAACATTCTTTCTGCTTCTACCTCATCAATAGTGCCATCTTCCTTTTTAGGAAAACGCATGCAGCCAAATCCTAATAATGAAGGATTGACATTAAGTTTATCAATTTTACTATATTCCATCCTTTTATCCTCTCTAAATTAACCTACATTTATTGTAAGCCCTAAAGCTTGGTTTATGTCAAGATAGATTTAAACTTTACATTCTTGCTAATATGACAGACGACATTAGCAAATTTGTAAAGTAATCAATAAATAAAAAGGCATAAAAAAAAGCATTAATTAAAAGTTTATAAAATACTATTTTTATCCATTTACTTTACTGTTCAACCATACTTTTTCAACATAATTTGATATAATTGTTTTGTTATCGTCCTCCCTGAAAGGAGGTGATGTTAATTGTTTTCCGACTTAGTAGTATCTGTCGTGGCAGGTGTGTTAGTTTATTACATATGCAAATGGTTAGACAAAAGATTTAAGCGATAACTAGCCTAGTGTTAGACCACTCTAAAAGTTAGAAAAGGTAAGGATCCACCAATCCTTACCTTTTCGTTTTGATGCAATTGTTCTCCGACTTGCAAATAAAGTATACCATATTTTGCGTGTAGTACACAAGTTATTGTGCATTCACTTAAATTTTCATTTTACAATACAGGTTTGCCTTTTTTTGAAAAAGTGATTAAAAAACTATTGACATTTTGTTACAGGACTAAGCACCAAAGTACTTTTTTTCTTGTGTCCGTTTTACAGGGCTTTTATTTTGTGTATTATGATTATTAGAAAAATGGTGGTGGTATTATTTATGGGAACTAATTATTTTACGGATGAACAGCTTAGATTATTGGAAGAGAATCCTTATGTGGTAAAAGCATCTAAAAAAAGTATAACTTATTCAGAGGAATTTAAGGAACTGTATTGGATTGATTATCAAAATGGGATGCAACCAATAGAGATATTTAAAAAATACGGATTTGATCCGTACGCTTTTGGAGCAAGAAGACGAGATAATTTTACAGATTGTTTAAAAAAACAGGCTGCAAGAGAAGATGGTTTCAAGGATACAAGAAGTAAAAACAGTGGTAGGCCATCAACCAAAGAATTGTCTTTAGAAGAGCAGTTGGAAAGACTGAAACATAAGAATGAAATTCTCCAACAGGAGAATGATTTTTTAAAAAGAGTGAGATTTATCAACAGAAAACAGATTGCAAAACAATCGAAGAACAAACAGTAGGAGAAAAATATGAACTTATTGATAAAACATTAAATTCACCTAGAAATGTATTGACGGTTTCATATCTTTGTGAATCAGCTGGAGTTTCAAGAAGTGGATTCTATTCATGGAAGAAAAAAAATGATCCATCATCTTTTTACAACAAGAAAGAAGAACAGGATCGTAAAGACTTTGAGTTGATTTTAGAGGCTTATAATTTTAAAGGATATGATAAAGGCAGACGTGGTATTCATATGAGGCTTCTTCATATGGGAATTTTAATAAATCATAAGAAGATATCAAGGTTGATGAAAAAGTACAAGTTATTTTATCCGATAAGAAAAGCCAATCCTGCAAGAAGAATGGCCAAGGCAATAAAAACATCAAATTATGCAGATAATGTTTTAAACAGACATTTTGACGAATATGGACCTGGATATGTATTGGAAACAGATATCACTTATTTGTTTTATGGTTCGAAACATTCAAAAGCCTATCTTTCAGTGGTTAAAGATGGCTTTACAAAACAAATACTCTCATATGTATTATCAAACATCATTGGAAGAAGATTTCGTACTGAAAACAATAAATCAACTGTTTGAAAAGCATAAACATGATATTCATACTGATGCTTTAATTCATAGTGATCAGGGTGCACATTATACAAGCATCAGGTTCATTGATCTTCTTAAAAATTTAGAAATAAGGCAGTCAATGTCAAGAAGAGGAAACTGTTGGGACAACGCTCCTCAGGAATCCTTCTTTGGACATATGAAAGATGAACTTGGAAAATATATAAAAACTACTTCTGCATACGACAAATTAGAAAAAGTAATCAATAATTATATGGATTACTATAATAATGAACGTTATCAGTATAAACTTGCCAAACTGTCACCAAATGAATTTTTTGAATATTATAAAACAGGAAATTACCCATTGGATCATATAACAAAAGAACCTGCTGAATATAGGAAAAAATTCAAGCAGGTAAAGCAAAACTTAGATAAGAACCTAACAATCAAAAAGCTAGTAAGTGTCATCAACGAAATATCTCATCTCAAATAAACCATTGGGTAACTTACATAGATGTCTAAGAATCAAATCAATATCGTCGTCATTTAATGATACATAGCCATATTCATCCATTTTTGTAAAGATAACAGTTCCATTAAATACACCATCACAATCACCTGGGTAAGATCTATAAATGATAGTTGTATCGTTATCATAGACACTTAAATCTCTTACAAGGAGATAAACTGAAAGATCATCTTCAAAAAGATAGTCACGATAATCGAAAACACTTAATTCCTTTTTAACAAGATTTTCCATTTTTTTAGTTTTTAAAATTTTTAATTCATTATTTTTAATAATTACATATCTATAATATTTTGACATAAAAATATATCCTCCCGGTCTTAGATACCTAGAGGATATATTTATTTCTATTTAGTTTTAAGTACTTTTTTATTTATTGTCCTTGACATGGGGTCCACTTTATTTTGATTATCTCTTTTTAATAAAATTAGTTGTTAATTTATGCTATATATGTGCATTTTATGCACTTTTTTTATTTATTGTAAAATTTTTCTTTAGATTTATTTATTTATTAAATTTTCTCACCTAAACCTCTTAATTCTTGAGGTGTCAATTTATGTCAAATAAAATCAAAATAAATCTAAAACAATACTATCCTGAACTTTATAATAACGATTACTTTATTGAAGTAGATCAAGAAATCGTTAATGTTTTCATTGAATTTCAAAGAGCTGAATGGAATTATAACCAAAAAATTAAATATCATAAGTCTTATTATTCTCTAAATAGTCAACCTTATTTAGAAAATGAATCACTTAATATGAATTTATCAGCAGATAAAATGATAAATGATTTATCACATAAGGAAATGATGGATTACATATTTTGTTGTATTAGGAAACTTCCAAAAAAAGAAAGTTCCAGAATAATAAGATATTATTTAGAAGGAAAAAACTTAATCCAGATAGCAAGGGAAGATCATGTTTCCATAACAGCAGTACATTTATCAATTCAGCTAGGATTAAAAAAGCTTAAAGAAGTTCTTAACAAGGATGATTATTCGTTAATTGATGAATAGACAATTTAAAAAAATAGTTTCTCATTAGTTTACTCGCATATTTGTACAGATCATTTGAAATTAAGATATATAATTTCTCACATGACCATTTTAATTGATTATATATCTATATTCATCGTTAATGAAAGTTAAAATAAACTGATGTTAAATTACACTTAAAAAAGTGATTAAACTATATAATCTATTATCTTTTTATATAATTATTATTAGGGGTATTACAAAATGAATGATATAAAAAAAGAAAATGAAACATTAAAACAAATTATCGAGAAACTTGTAGAAATGATACATGATATAATACAGCCAATGTATAAGCAACATTATTATAATTTTATTATTTTGAAATATGACATTTTCTATAACTTCAAAATGCATATAAGCATTGCTAATGATCCTAAGCAAAAAAATATATTCAACAAAACAAATGAACAAACATTAGATGCTACAATTGAAAATGAAATCTCTATTATTAAAAAGGAAATAGAATATTCATTAAAATATTGTAATATATATAATTTTCCAGAATCTTTCTTCAAGGAAATCACTAATCTATCAGTTGAATTTGCTGAAACATGTAAAAAATATTCTTTAATCAAAGAAAAGGAAAATAAATCTTTTGATTGGTCAAAATTCATCAAACAAAAAAGAAATCAATAAAAAAAAGAAGCCTTTTCAAAAACATATAGTCATATTGCCATATGTTTTAGTGGCCTCTTTCAATCTAAACATAAAGCTATTTTATAAACTCTTTATGTTTTAGCATTCTTTTCTTTTTCTTAAAACAACATAACCAATAGCAGCTGATAATACCAATAATGTTACTGGCAATACAACATTCAAATGATCACCTGTATTTGGAACTGAAACAGTTTGATTATTATCAACATCAGTTGGTTGATCAACTGATGGTTGTTGAGTTACATTGTTACTTGGATTTGTTTCTACCGGATCTTTTTCATCTGGTTTTACAACTGGTTCGTTTTCATCCGGATTCACAACTGAATCTTCATCATTTGCTAAAGTTTGTTCTGCTATCCATTCAAATAAACTTTGTCCTTTATCATTTGTTGGATCATTATTTAATGCATATACCCATGACCAGTGTCCTGAATATGTATGTATTAAATCAGATCCTTCATCATAACCAATAACATGATCATATAATGTTAAAGTGACATCAGCACCAAGTTCTTTTAATAAATAATAGTTTGCATAACTGTATTCTACATCAACAGTTGTATCATCTTTACTATGTACCATCCAAATAGGAACATCCTTAATTGCTTCAAAATCTTCAGTTGTATAAATTCCAGGTGCACAAATTGGAACTGCTGCAGCGAACATATCAGGAGCTGCTAATAATGTTTGCCAAGTCATATATCCACCTGCTGAACATCCAGCAATAACAACTCTATTTGGATCAATATTATTGTTATCAATGACATCTTGAATCAATGCAATAGCTTGTTCTGTATAATCTTTGCCAGCAAATGTCCAGTTATCTGGAGTTTCAGGGGCTAATACATAAGCACCACCAAATATTTCTTGAGCTTCTTCAGTAGCAAATCCTACCCCACCTTTATTACAAAGAATGTGTGTGATATTTGATAATCCACCTTCACCTGAACCATGGAACCAAACGATTAATGGACGTTCACCTTCACCAAGAGTTGGTTCATATAAACGATATGTTAAACCATTGGATTTTCCAGCAGAGAATTGACCAGCAATTGGACGATAAACATCATCATTTGTTAATAAGATTTGATCATCTTGTTTTAAGTTTCCTAAATTTTGATTTGAAGTAATTGTATAATGCATATCCAATAATACATTGAGTGATTCAAAAATACTAAAAGCTCCATCTTTCATAACTATATCATAATCACAAGTATTAGATTGCTTAACAGTTGTTAATACACCATCAACATATTCTTTCCAACCATATTTTAATTCAATAACAACATATTGTCCTTCTGCATCAGCTTCACCATCAGGAATACTTGTACTGTTAACATACATATTTGTAATATCCCTTGATCCTTCATAGTATGTTTTTCCAGTTGAAATACCAATACATGCTTCTGGTTCTTCATTTTTCGCAAACACTTCAAAAGCATCTTCTTTTAATTCATCTGCTGAAATAACAGACCCCAAATCTACAACTACACTTGTTACACTTTCTCCATAATCAAACACTTCAGCAACAATTTTAGACTCACCTTTATCAACGCTATTTTCTTCTAAAGCCATTACTGAACATACTGATGATCCTAAGAGCATTGATGCCATAAGAGTAGAAGAAATAATCTTCTTCATATTCATTTTACTTTCCCTCCTGTTTTCTATCTTCATTATTATTAGAAAATTTCAATAAAGATTTTTAATGCTTTTACACCTCCACGTTTCAGATTATCTTTATTTGATTTTCTGATTTTATTTTACTGAAACGCTTTTTTATTTTCGATATTTCTTTATTCAATTTAAACAGTGTTTTAAATTCATTTTCTTTTAAAAGATATTTTAATAAAACATTGTTTCATTTTTTATATTTCTTTTGATAGAGAAAAAAGACTATGAAAAGGATGATTGACCTTCTTTCATATTCTTTCAATATGATTGACTTTTTATTTATGTCATTTCATAAAGAAGTCATTTGTTTTATTTTCAATTATATTTATTTTGGGAGGCATAAATATAGTTTTTAATCTAGGACTTCACCATTTGATTCAATGACTTTTTGATACCAATAGAATGAATCTTTTTTCATTCTTTTCAAACTTCCATTTCCTTTATCATCTAAATCAACATAAACAAAACCATATCTTTTCTTCATTTCACCAGTTCCAGCTGATACAATATCGATACAACCCCAAGTTGTATAACCTAATAAATCTACTTTATCTATTTCTACAGCTTTTTTCATTTCTCTGATGTGTTCTCTTAAATATGCAATACGATAATCATCATGAATGCCATCTGCTTCAACAACATCATCATTTCCCATTCCGTTTTCTACAACAAATAATGGTTTTTGATAACGATCATATAATTCATTTAAAACAAATCTTAATCCTTCTGGATCAATTGGCCATCCCCAAGGTGTTTTTTCTAAATATGGGTTTGGTGATGCTTGTTGTCCACCAGTAGTTGTCGTATTAGGAGAAAAACGATCAAATGCAGTTGTTCGATAATACGAAAATGCAAGATAATCAGATGTATTTTCTTTTAACCATTTTTCATCCTCAGGTTCCATCTTTAATTTAAAATTATATTCATCAAAAATAGCTTGTGCATAATTAGGATAATATCCTCGACAAGTAACATCACTAAACATCAATGCTTTTCTTCTGAATTCATATGCTCCAAATACATCATCCGGATGACAAGTCGCAGGATAAATTCCAGAAAGTGCACACATTGTACCTAACATAAAATGTGGATTGATCTCTCTTGCCATTTTATTTGCCATTGCGCTGGCAACTAACATATGATGAATTGATTGAAACTTAATTCCCGCATCTTCTAATGGTGTTTCTCCTTGATTAGAATGAGCTCCAGTTTTACGATGATTCGAAGCTAATCCAAGTGTCCAATAACCACCCAATACATTTATTTCATTAACGGTAATCCAATAAGTAACTTTATCTTTCCATCTTTCAAAAAGAACTTTTGCAAATTTTAAATAAAAATCAATTAATTTACGATTGATCCATCCACCATATTTAGTAGCTAAATTTAAAGGCATATCAAAATGTAAAATTGTTACTAATGGTTCTATATTATGCTTTTTTAATTCATCAATAACATTATCATAAAAATGTAGTCCTTCCTCATTAGGTGTTTCATCATCACCGTTAGGAAATATTCTTGTCCACGATATCGAAAGACGATACGTTTTAAATCCCATTTCTGCCATTAAAGCAATGTCTTCCTTGTAGTGATGATAAAAATCTGTAGCTTGATGGCTTGGGTAATAATACCCTTCTTTTAAGAAACCAACATATCCATAAGGAATGCATTCTCCCATTTGGATTGTCACTTCATCACCTTGATCATTCTTACAAAAAATACGTCTAGGTTCATCCTTAGTTCCATTAGTTATTAAGTCGTGAACAGCAATTCCTCTGCCACCTTCCTGCCATCCACCATCATATTGATTAGCGGCAGTAGCACCACCCCATAAAAAATTCTTTGGAAAACTCATATTTCATTTACTCCTTCTTCGTTTTACATTAATTAAACAATTTTTAAAGAACAAACTATTTTATTTTTGTTCAAGTTTGGCTTGTTTATTAGACATCAAAACAAATGGAACCCAAATAATAAATGTAACAATTAAAATAATAGCTTGAACAATAATTCCATGAATTCCATAGCTAATAAATCCTGTTACAAATACTGGTAACCCTGGTGGACAATCAAGTACTCCACAAGTTAAAAATCCTATATTTGTAGCAACTACAGCAATAAATGCTGCAATAACTGAATTAAGTATAAATGGAATTGCAAAGATTGGATTTAATACTAAAGGTAAACCGAAAACTACTGGTTCATTAATACCACAAATACCAGGAATTAATGAAAATTTTGCAATAGATTTATGATCTTCACGTTTTGAAAAAATGAAAATTGCTATTAATAATGATAGAGTAATTCCTCCTCCACCAACAACAACGAAACTAGTCCAAAAACCTCTTGTTAAAATATTTGTTGCAACTCCTCCAGCTTGTACAGCAGAAATGTTTTCTGCAAGTCCAGCAGCAGATAAAGGACCTCTAACTCCTTCAATAACCATACCACCATGAATACCTAAAAACCAGAATAATTGATTTGCTAATGCAAGAACAAGAATACCACCTGTTGTATTTGCTAACGCTTGTAACGGAAGTTGAATAATATTGTAAATCCAAACATTTAAATAATTACCAGTGAATGTATTAAATAAACATCCCCCAACTGAAAATGCAGTAATAATAATGAAAATAGGGATTAAAATATTAAATGAACGAGCAATTCCTGTTGGAACCGAATCTGGCATTTTAATTTTAATAGCATCAATGTTAGTCAATAATCCAAAAAATTTTACAGCAACCATTGACATAATCATTGAAACAAATAGTCCTTGTGCTCCAATAACACCTGCACCTAATCCATTGACCACAACTGGATCTTTTAAACCTTCGACCACTGTACTTATTGTATTTGGACATACAGCTAAATAACTTAATAATCCAATTAACCCACTTTCTAATTGTGGTAAGTTTTCTTTTTCAGCAAGTTTATAACCAATTAAAAATGCAATTGGTAATGACATACAAGAAATAGTCACAAAATTTATCGCTGTAAATGCTGGAGATAAATTTGATAACCATGGAACCCATTGTGCCAAGCCATTAGCTCCAGATACTAATATATTTAACATACTACCAAATGAACCAACAATAATAAATGGTACAAACATCGTAAATGCTTCTTTAATCGAACCAAGATATTTATTTGTTTCGACTTTTGAGCTTATTGATAACAAAACATTTTGTAATTTATCTTTCATTTTTATTTCCTCTCTCTCTAAAAAATATAAGAATTTATTTCTGCAGATCTATCTATATCTTTCATATGTAATTATAAAGCCTCTATTATAGAACTCAATGTATATAAATTCCATTTTATTGTGGAACTTTTCAAAATATAGAAAAAGAATTGATAAATTACCAATTCTTTTTCTATATTTTCAATTCAATATCATTAAATATTTTTATAATTTCTTCTTGGTTTTGTTTTTTTATAATTCTTTTTATATAGTTAGAATTATCCGCAAAATAAGAAAGTTCCTTATATAAATCTAAGATTTTTATCCCTATATTTTTACCAATAAGCGGTATAATAACAAGTTGTACTTTTTTCTTATTCCATAAAATAGGTTTTGATAAAATACCTATAATAATTTTTGTCTTTGGTTCATCAACACAACAAGATAAGATGGCGAGCATATTTTCTAATTCATAGTTTCCTATACAATCCTCTTCAATCAATTTTTTTGAAATACTTTCATTTCCTAAAGTATTTTTTATAATATAAGAAAGAACTCCTTCCTTTGTTTCTTCATTAATATTTTTTATTATTAAATTCCTCTTAATTACTTCTTGCATATGAAAACTATCTTGATCATCCAAAAAGGAGAGTATTCTTTGTTTATCATTATTATTTAAAAAATAATTAACTTCTATTACTGGTATAGGCAACTTATTTTTTATCGGTGTGCTCGTTATAAGAAAATCAACATCTTCAAAATCATAACTTTTAATTCCAATATAATCAACCGTTTGAATTTCATTTATAAATTTTCCGTACATTTCCTTTATCTGATACGCTAAAGTACTTGATGTTCCTCTTCCTACACCGCACATTACAAGAATGTTCTTTTTATCTTTTATTTTCTTTCTAAGAAGAGCAAGTTCTAAATGTAACGCGATATATCCTATTTCCTCATCACTTAAATTATTTCCATGATAATCTACAAGATGACTACATGCAGCAACAGCTAATTGATAAGCCAATATATTTTGTTGTTTTATTTTATCAATAAGCGGATTACGAAGAACTACATTATATCTTGAACGAACCTCTAATGGAATAAGATGTAAAAGTAAGTAATCTCTTAATTCATTATCATTAGAAAAATCAATGTGCCATTGTGATTGAATATTAACTAACATAGTATTTACAATTTGATTAACATCAAAATCTTTGATAATACGATGAATACTTTCATCAAAATTTCTAATAATTCTCTTTGATGCTAAATGTATTGAAAGAGACACAATTTCTTGATCACTCATCTCAATTCCTAAGTGTTTATGAATTTGTTTTGCTAATTCTACAGCAACAACACTATTAGTCCAACGAGAAATATCAATAATCATTTCTTCTGTAGCTTTCAATAAAATACCTTGTTTAATTCTTTTTAATGATACAAAAATAACAATAATAAAGTTTTGAACAGATACTTCTGACATTGAAATTTGATATTTGACCATTACATTTTCAAGAATTTGACTAATATTTTGAATCATTAACAAATCATTAGAATTAAACTGATTTCCTGGAAAATCATCGCGTTGATCAATATAAGAAATATATATTGCTGCTAAGCATAATCTCTTGTTAAATTCTCTTCCTTCTACTCTCATTCCATAATGTGGTTTTTGTACTAATTTTAAATCATATTTTGACAGTGATTTTCTAATTCCCTTTAGATTTTGCGACAATACAGAAGCAGAAACAAATAGCATTTCACATAATGTTTCTGATTTAACCCAATCATTAGACTCTATCAAATATTTTTGAATCCAATCTTCTCTTTCATTAACACTAAAAACAAAAGAATCTTGTAAAGAGCGATAGGAATTACATAAATTAATAAATTCATCAACATTATTAATAACTAATTTTAATCCTTGAGATGTTTTGACATCAATATAATTCTTTGTTGATTTCATGTCTTCATTTATTAATTTAATGTCTTTTAATATTGTTTTGGTACTTACATTACATAACGCACTTAGATTTTCTGAAGTCACATATTCGCCGTTCTCTTTTAAATATTTTAATATTGTATAATTTCTTTCATTCATATTGCTATTATAATATTTTATCTAGAAATTTGTCTACTCATGCTTTTTAACATATTAAAACCAATTAGCTATAATATATACTTTTAATAAGAAAAGACACATCTAATTAATGATTTTTATACCTAAATAAGTACTATTTTAAGTATATTTATCATCAATAGATGTGTCTTATTTTGATATGTTAATCACAAATTTAAAATCAAAAAAATGTTGATTTTATTGTTGTTTTATTTGTTTCTTGGCTTCATTTGAGGGAATAAGATAACTTCTTGAATAGATTCTTGTCCAGTTAATAACATAACTAATCTATCAATACCCATACCCATTCCACCTGTTGGTGGTAAACCGTATTCTAGAGCTTCTACGTAATCTAAATCCATTTCGTTTGCTTCATCATTTCCTAATTCTTTTTCTTTTAATTGATCAGCAAATCTTTCATATTGATCGATTGGATCATTTAATTCAGTAAATGCGTTAGCATATTCGTTTCCACAGATGAATAATTCAAAACGTTGTGTGAAACGTGGGTCTTCTAAATTCTTTTTAGCAAGTGGTGAGATTTCAATTGGATGACCATATACAAATGTTGGTTCAACAATTGTTTCTTCTACATATTTTTCAAAGAATTCATTGATAATATGTCCATAACCAAAGTGAGCTTCTACTTCAATACCATGTTCTTCAGCTAATTTTTTAGCATCTTCAAATGACATATGTTCATTGAAATCAATACCCGTTTTTTCTTTAATAGCTTCTGTCATAGAAACACGTTTAAATCCTGGAGCTAAAGAAATATGATGTCCTTTATAATCTAATTCATAAGTTCCATTAACTTCCATAGCTGCATTAGAAATAATACCTTCAGTTAAATCCATCATTCCTTCAAGATCACTAAATGCTTTATAAACTTCAATTGTAGTAAATTCAGGGTTATGAGTTCTATCCATACCTTCATTTCTAAATAAACGTCCAATTTCATAAACAGCATCCATACCACCAACAATTAATCTCTTTAAAGATAATTCAGTCGCAATACGTAAATAGAAATCAGTATCTAATGTATTATGATGAGTAACGAATGGTCTTGCAGCTGCTCCACCTAAGATTGGATTTAATACAGGTGTTTCAACTTCTACATAGTTTTTACTATCTAAATAATGTTGAATTGAACGAATGATTCTTGGTCTTGTAAACGCAATTTTTTTAGCATCTTCATTCATGATTAAGTCAACATATCTTCTTCTATATCTTTCTTCAATATCACTTAAACCATGGAATTTTTCTGGTAAAGGACGTAATGCTTTTGTTAAATGTGTATATTCACTTACTTTAATTGAACATTCTCCAGTATTTGTCATAAATACTGTACCTTTAACCCCAATAATATCTCCAATATCACCTTTTTTAACGATTTCATAAGCATCTTCACCAATAGTATCTTTTCTTACATATAATTGGATTTGTCCATCTCTATCTTGAATATGCATGAAACATACTTTACCTTTACGACGTTTAGTCATAATTCTACCAGCTACAGATACTTCTACAGCCATTTCTTCTAATTCTTCATGAGTTTTTTCACCATATTGTTCTTTAATACCTTTTGAATAAGCAGTTACATCAAATCTTTGACCAAAAGGATCAATCCCTTTATCAATAAGTTCTTGCATTTTTTCTCTACGAACAAGTTCTTGTTCACTAAATTTTCTTTCTTCCATAATTTCCTCCTAAAATATAAAAAACTCTCCATCCCATGGGACGAGAGCTAAATCGTGTTACCACCCAAATTCATCAATAGGTCACCCTATTAACCTCAATAACTATCTATTAATAGTCTTGCCTATAACGTGGCTTACGTCATCTTATCAAAACATCCAAGATGCAGCTCCTAGTCTTTATTCATAATAGTTTCATTATCTTTTCCACCAACCAAGACTCTCTTTGAATGAAGGGCTATTATTACTTGTCTATTCATTGCCTTTATTTCTACTTCGTTATCTTAACTTAATTCAAATTTATTGTCAATATAAGCGATAAAATTAGTTTTAATAATGAAAAAATGCACGTAAGTGCATTAATCATGAATCTTATTATTTAAAACCATTCTTACAAAATCAGGTTCAAAATGTTTAGCTCTTGATCCTGAATATCCCATATCTAATAATGAAATTTGTTTCATTTCTTCTTCATTTAATTCAATATCTATATTTTCTTTAATTCTTTCTATACGCGTCGATTTTGGTTTTCCATAAGCTTGATATACTGATTCTTCACATTCTTTTTATCTGATCAACTCCTACCATTGGCATTTTTAATTCTTTTTTCATAAATTCCTAAAAAATAAATGCCACCTCGCTCTCTGACAGTGGCAAGGTGACATTTAGTATCTGATGGTATTTTATTGATCTTTTTAATCAAAACAAGTAATAATATTTTTCTTGTGCATCTATCACAAATATATAAATATTTCTATTTGTGCTCTATACACGAAAGTTTTTTCTTTAAAGAAATCGTTTGAATAATTTTATAAACAATAATGATAAACAATACAAAACATACAAAACTAAGATAAGTATAACCACCCCAGTAATATTCGTCCGTATTTCTTATTGGATAAATGATCAATTCTAAACAAATAAATAAAACTGTTAAAAATCCTGTTATAAAATAATTGAATATAATTTTATTTTCTATCTTTTCTTTCATCTTCATCACCATTATTTCTTGGGAAATAATTTTATCCATATCCACCATCTACATGTTTCCATTTCCCATTTTTATTTCTTACAAAGATCCACTGATAATCCTCATAATCACAATTTGAATTTAAACCTATTTTCCATGCAAAATAATTTGTATGAAAGTTTGTTTTTAAAACAATTGCTTCCTCTCCTTGATATTGTTTTGCATAGCTTATAAACAAAGCTTTGTCATCACCAGCATAATAAATTTCCTTTAAAGTACAGCCTTTCCAATCTTTTGAAAATTCTTTTTTGATAACATCTATTGCTTCTTGAATTTCTTCTTCTGTATAAATATCCGAATAAATCGTTCTTACTTTAACTTCTTTTCTTTGACAACCCACACACATGATAAGTAATAAACAAAGAATAATTTTATAAATCTTTTTAGTAACCATGATCCACTTCCTGCCACTCCCCTTGTTGATTTCTAATAAGCAGCCAAGAAAAATCTTCATAGGTACTGTTTGGATTTAAAGAACCATCTCCACCTGTTTCATCTACATTAAAAGTTGATTTTAAGACAATGGCTTCTTTACCTCCATATTGTTGTGTTATTTCTTTAAAGCGTGCTTCGTTATCTCCAGCATAATAGATTTCTTTTAAAGTACATCCTTTAAAGTTATCATTAAAATCATCAATCACAAGATTTATAGCAGAAGTAATATCATCATAATCATAAATAGAAGATGATACTTCTTTTTGAACAATATAATTCTTTTCACGTTTTTCAATACGAACAAGCATATTAATATTTGTTTGAATGACGTATTCATAATTATCATCAACATATGCTTTATAATCACCACCACTATAATGAGAAGGAAGGATAACTTCTGTAAGTGGCAATTGTTGATTCATTAAAATATCTTGGGAATGTTTGATGATTTCTATTGGATCTTTTTCAATTGTTGATGTAATACTATCGGTAAAACCGTATTCTTTAGAAACATATTGGATAATTTTATGATCTTTATCATATGTAACATCCAATCTTAAAGTTGGATTATCTTTATCGTTATTGAAATTAAAATAGTTTTCTTTTTTATCTTCATAAACATATCCATTTTTCATAAGTTCATCTAATACTTCTTGAGGAAGAAGTTCTTTTAATTCTTTAATTGTTTCTGCTTCACTTAAAGTGCTAAAGCGTAAGTATTTATTCTTTGATTGGTTTAATTCTGTATTAATTTCTGTACGTTTTGCTTTGCTTTTCTTAACAAACATTTGTCCTTTTTTATTAAAAGTAACTTCTATTTCAAAAAGTTTACTTTCTTTAGATTTATAATTCACTTCTATTCTAAAATAATCTGAAACATCTTTAAAACTTTCTTTA
>OLRJ01001469.1_pt1 | contig 20047 bp, 19 predicted proteins | sample 1672741 | NCBI WGS metagenome assembly OLRJ01 (sample SAMEA3136719, study PRJEB25190) | human gut metagenome | biome: human gut; feature: human-associated habitat; material: faeces | place: Austria | collected 2013
AATTATTTATGTGAATTTTTTCCAAAATTTCTATAAAGTGTAGCAGTCGTACCGGATTGCCTTTCCGTTTAAGGTGTAGGATGGTTTTCTGCCGGCGAGGAATTCACTCTTCAATGGTCTTTTTACAATAATCTTTTCCGGATTTGCCCAGATTGCTGCATCAAAAAGATCTGTCTCTTCGGAGCATGGCGGCTCAAGCTTCTGGATCAGCTGAAGTTTTTTGTTGATCAGGCTGGATTTCTGTCTTGCCGGAAACATCGGATCAAGATAGATCACATCTACCGGATCAAGCTGTTTCGTCAGGCATTCCACGCTGTTCCCCTCGATCAGTTTCATTCGGGCCGCAATATCTTTTAAAACCATATGTTTCTTTGCACGACGCAGCGCATCTTTCAGGAGTGCCGCGATCACCGGGTTTTGTTCATACAATGTCACCTCATAACCCTGCGCCGCCAAAAGGAACGCATCTTCGCCCATGCCTGCTGTCGCATCAATCGCCCTGCGGCCGGACTTTTCCGACTTGGCCGCGCGAACCAGCATTTCATGCTGCAGTCTGCCATTCGTGACACGGTGGAGCATATTTTCGAAATCTCCCTGATAAGTCAGTCCGAAACCTGTCAGCGACACTCCCTTCGCACTGAAAAGAACCGTCAGATATTCTCCCTGTTTTTCTGCAATGCGATAGCCTGTACGTCTGGCAAAGGCTTCCGCCATATCTCTCTGTCCGCCTTTCTCGAGGCAGATTACAATTTTATCACTCATTTTTTTCTTTCACTTTCCTGGAATAGTCCTATTTTACAATGGAACGCAAAATATTGCAATTGTGGTAGAATTTTCTTTACAAAAACAGCTCAGGACATGATATACTATAAAAAGATCAAACACACAAGCAAAGAGGGATATCTATGAAATACAGAGACGAAATACACATTGCCATGATGGCGCTCGTTTTTTCCTGCGCCATGTTTGCTATTTATGCAGTAGTACCAAAGGACGCTGTCGTAGCTGCCAAAGCCCGTTCCACGGTTACAGAAGCACCAGAGACAGCAGCAGAAGCTGAGGCGATCCGTTCCTCACAGGAAGAAGATGCCGGATTTCCGATTTATACTCAGGACAGTAACTATGATTATGATGATTATGACGATTCTTCGGATGATTCCGATAATTCAGACACAGGTACCGATACTTCCGATACAACTACTTCCGATACAACTACTTCCGACACGGACAATTCCTATGTCGATTCATCCACTGACAACAATTATGATGACGGTTCCAGTGATAATGTAGTTGATGAGGGTATTTCACAGCCGGGTGATTACGATTATCCTGACAACACCGACGATAGCGGTGACGGATTCACCTATTACGAACCGGATAACACCGGCACAGATGACACCACATCCTCCGATAACGGCGACTACGTAGAAGAATAATTACGTTCTATTAATACAAAGAAGCACGAAAGGAAAGGGACACTTTAACGTATTCCCTTTCCTTTTCTTTTACTGTTCGGCTGTAATATTGAACGGACAATTTGCGAACAATTCGTTCACCGCACATTCATATACCGCACATTTTTCACTTTTTTTGATCTTTTTAATATATTTTTTGCTGTCAGCAAACATCGGTGCCAGATAGAACCAGAGTTCTTTCATTTTGAACAGAACATTTCTGTCTCCGGACACCTCCTGACAGTATGTATGATATACGATATCGTGAAACTTACGTATCTCCTCTTTATCAGCAGCCTTTCCGCCTCGGATCTCTCTTGCAAGAGAAGGCAACGCCAGTACACCGCGTCCCATCATAAAACAATCTACAGACGAAAAGCGTTCCTGCACTTTTGCAAAATCTTCTGCTGAGAAAATATCCCCATTGTAGCAAAGCGGATTTTTACTCTTTTGAACTGCATATTCAAAAGCTTCCAGATTCGGAACATTTTTATAAAAGTCTTTCTGAACTCTCGGATGAACGATCAGTTCTTCCAGTGGAAAGCGGTTATAAATTTCCAGTAAATCTTCAAATTCCTCCGCATCATCCATACCCAGTCGCGTCTTTATGGATATTTTTAAATCGGTATTTGCAAAAATATGATCAAGAAAACGTTCCAGTTCATCCGGTCTCTCAAGAAAACCCGCACCACAGCCCTTCGTAACTACTGTCTTGGACGGGCAGCCCAGATTCAGATTGATCTCCGGATATCCGAGCCCGGCAAGCTGCGATGCCGTACGCAGAAAATCCTCTGCATTTCTGGTCAGGATCTGCGGAACCGCATACATTCCCTGATTGTTTTCCGGATCAATGTCTTTCTTTTCTCTGCCGCTGAAATTCAGGTTCTGTTTTGCCCTGATAAAAGGAATGAAATATTTATCAAAACCTCCGAAACATTCATGAAGAGCTTTTCGATAAATATGATTTGTGATTCCTTCAAGCGGAGCAAGATACAGCTTCATAAATTATAAATTTCCAAGGTCTACTTTGTATTCGTCAGAACCTTCCTGATTTACTGTGTAGTATGCAGCACGTCTCTCAGCGTTAATGTAGATGCTGACATCTCCTGTCAGTCCTTTATCTGCAACTGCTTTTTTGACTGCTTTCTCTACGTCTTTCATAGAAACGTTTGTTTCGAAGATTTCAAGAGATACTTCTTTTACTCTTACACCTGCAGCTTTACGAACAGTCTTGGTTGCTGTCTTTGTAGCAGTCTTAACTGTTTTCTCTGCTTTCTGAACAACTTCCGGAGCTTTGTTTACAACTTCTTTTACAACCTCTGCTGTCTTCTCAGCCGGTGCGGAAGCCTCAACTTTTTTGGCTGCTGTTTTTACAGTCTCTTTTACTTTTGCTGCTGTTTCAGCAATTGCTTCTGTTGACTTTACTGTTGTCTTTGCACTTCTTTTTCTCATAATAATTTTCCTCCTGAGCATGTATAAATACACTACTTTCTTCTCCGTTACAGTACCACATTCATCCAAAGCTGTCAAATCTGCCCTTATTCTTCGACAAGAGAGCCCATGTAATAGAAGCCGTGACACTCATCCAGGCTGACTTTGACGTACTTGCCAAGAAGCTCGGCACTGCCCGGGAAATGTACAAGAAGATTATATTCGGTTCTTCCTGTAAAAATTCCTTTTTCTTTGCTTTCTTCCTCAACCAGTACTTCCTGTACAGAACCTTCAAATCTGGAAGAACGTGTACGGCCCTCCTTTTGTACCAGTGCAAGAAGACGGTTAAAACGTTCCTTTGCCACATCCTGCGGAACCTGATTTTCCATTGCGGCAGCAGGTGTGTCACTTCTCTTTGAATAAAGGAACGTAAATGCAGTATCATAACCACATTTTGCTACAACATCCAGAGTTTCCTGAAAATCCTCTTCAGTCTCTCCCGGGAAACCAACAATGATATCTGTAGTCAGGGAAATATCCGGGATTGCCTTACGGATCTTTTCGACCAGATTCAGATATTTTTCCTTATCGTAGCGTCTGTTCATGATCTTCAGAATACGGCTGCTTCCGGACTGAAGCGGCAAATGAAGATGATGACAGATCTTTTTACTTTTTGCCATTGTTTCGATCAGTTCATCAGAAAGATCCTTCGGATGAGAAGTCATAAAGCGGATACGCTTCAGGCCTTCCACATCTTCCAGCATTTCCAGAAGCTGTGCAAATGTAACCGGATGCTCCAGTGTTTTTCCATAAGAGTTTACGTTCTGTCCGAGGAGCATGACTTCTGAGACACCATCTGCAACCAGACGTTTTACCTCTTTTACGATTGCTTCCGGTTCACGGCTTCTCTCACGTCCGCGTACGTATGGTACAATACAGTAACTGCAGAAATTGTTGCAGCCAAACATGATATTAACACCTGATTTAAATGTATAATTACGTTCTGTCGGAAGATCTTCTACGATCTGGTCTGTTCCTTCCCAGATATTGATGATCTGCTGATCCGACTGCAGCATCTCATAGAAAAGCTCTGCAAATTTAAAGATGTTGTGTGTTCCGAATACAAGGTCTACAAATGGATAAGACTTCCTGATCTTGTCAACCACATGCTGTTCCTGCATCATACAGCCAAAAAGAATAATCTTCATATCCGGATTACGGTCTTTCAGACTGTGCAGATGGCCAAGTCTTCCGTATACTTTGAGGTTTGCATTCTCGCGGACAGTACAGGTATTGTACAAGACCACATCCGCCTCTTCATTATCCTGTCGTACATATCCGATTTCGTCCATAATTCCCGCTACAGCCTCAGACTGCTTTTCATTCATCTGGCAGCCGAATGTCGTCAGGCAATAAGTAAGCGGACGGCCTGCCGCATTGGATTTCTGTGCAGTTAATGCCTGCGCAAGTTCTATAAATGAACGCTGACGCAGAGTTTCTTCTGCGCTTGTAGTCTTTTTCTCTTTAGAGGATTCATTTGTCATTTCGTACTGACTCCTTCGTTATAATAATCATTTATAATGGTAAATTAATTAATTGCATTTTATTATCATACCGTAATTTCAGGGCTTGTGCAAGCGTTATCTCCACTGTCTCATCTATTTGTACTTCCGATGTTACTGTTCACTTCGTTCACAGGTAATGTCCCGATTACAGTGAAAAAATATATTCCAGCGGCAGTGTATGGATTTCTCTGTATTCAATCTGTTTTTCAATGGAAGCAGCATGCACTTCATTTTCACAGGGCACTTCGATACGAAATGCCGGCTGGTGACAGATTTCAGTGTAAAATTGTTCCGGGGAACCGTAGCCCTGTCGTCCTGCAGGTTCCACATCTTCGAGATGGAAATTCTTTTTGTCCATATCGGAAGCACTGCACTTTTGCAGATGTCGTGCCATGCGGTATGATTTCTGGTTCGCAGTGAATGCCTGAGACTGGCGAAAATACACAATTCGTTTGCCGGCATATCCAAAGGAAAGAAGTCCTCTGCCGGGATCATCCTGAAACAGTCTTACCAGCGCCTTCGTTTCATTTTCACTTGCAGGCTGTTGGTGGATCTGCTTTCTCCGGTAATAACCGGTAGGAAAGTTTTTCCTGAGTTCTGTTCCACGGGCATTTCCGGTAAATTCTTTGCAGGAGACTTCCTGCATACGGAGCATCTGCCGATAGATGGGATTACGTATGGCAAAAAAGTCATTTTCATAGATTTCATAGCCATCCGGATTAAGAAGCGGAACAAAACAGATTGTCCACTTTTCAAACAGATCTTTAAGATTATAGATTTCTTCAAGCTTCCATCCACATTCCCAGGCTCTTGTGTATTCTTTTATCATCTCTACCAGATAACCGGGCATATATCGGTCTGTGCCGATCATCCCGGCAATACAAAAAACTGTCTGGTTACCATTCCCGACCCATACTGCCGGGATCAGTCTTTCATCATGAGAGCTTCCGATTACCTGAAAGCGTGTAATCTTACTGTAGCGTCCTGCCGTTTCCCACATTTCGTAATAAAGTTCTTCATATGTACAGGGTGTGTTATTTGTCTTGATCATATCTTTGTTCCTGTTATGTATGAAAAAAGTTATTTGTTCCTCTATCAGTATATGAAAAGAGACAGGTCAAAAGACCTGCCTCTTAAAAATATTTCTTATGTGAATCAGATTTCTTCTTTTTTGCGTTTGCGAACTACCACATAACCGCCTGCAAGAAGTGAAAGTGCTGCCAGTACAGACATTGTACCGATCGGGGATTCGTCGGCTGTAGATACTGCAGATTTAGATTTGGAGCCTGCATCTTTTGCGGATGCTGCTGCCGTTGCAGTCAGTTCTGCATCTGTGCCGCCATCTCCGCCACTGCCGTCTCCGCCGTCTCCGCCATCCGCGTCATCCTGCGCCGGTGTACCGGAAAGTTCTGCAAGATAGTCTGCAAGTTCTTTATCCGTATACTCTACTGCGGTGAACTGAGATTTATATGGCTGAACTACATCTGTGTCCACCCATTTCTTTCCGTTATAAAGCTGCTTCTTACAGTAAATATAAATCGTATATGTCACGGAGCCTTTACCCTTCAGCTGCTGACCCTTCGGTGCACTGATCTGCCACTTTGTATGTTTCTCTGCATCACTGGATGTAGAGAATGTCCAGTACTGCGGAATCCATCTCTCATCGCCGGTTACAGGGTTCTGGTTATCCTGTCCTGCTCCCGTTGGTGTAAATGTATACACTTTTCCCGGGAAGAATTTAATAGAATCTTCAAATCCAGTTACCGTTCCTTCTGTTACTTTAGGAGTACTTGCCGGGCGTATAGTCGCTGTAGCCTGCGGTTTTGCCGGACGGGCTTTTTTCATAGCAGACGTATAAAGATATACCGGTTTCGCCTGTTTATAATCTGTGTCACTGCTGTTACGTCGGGCAACCACAATTATCTTTGAGTCTTCTTCCGGTACGTTCTCCGCAACCACTGTAAAAGAAGTATTCTTCTTGGCAGATGTAAACTTGGACAGTTTCTTAGGACTTACTTTAGTCGTGCCTTTTTTGACCACTACATAAGCCCATTCACAGTCACCTGTAACCGTAAACTTAGCCTCAACGGTTGTATGATCACGCCACTTCGCTGAACCGGCTTTATATGTAATTTCATAATCTGTTGGCTTATCCTGATCGTCTTTTCCACCTGAAGATTTCTTCTTTAATGCTACAGAATATCCATCTGAACCAATACTGTACTCATAGTTTGTAGTATCATCATAGGTAATATTCTTTATGGCAGTAGCAAACTCATCCTTCGTCATATCGGTTGTTCCTGCAATTACTCCCAGACCATCCTGGGCTTTTATATGAGTAAATGTAGATTGACCTGTCAGAACACTTGTTACTTTAGTTAAAGTCAGTTTTGCATTTTCACCCAGATAGATGTTCTTATTGTCAACATTTCCGCTGACACTGGCATCTCCCTCCATAGAGATATCTGTGTCACTATACACGGCACCCTTATCTCCACTGTCATTATTAGTAACAGTACCACCTGCTAAAACAATCTTACCACCTGTACAGTTAATCGCAGAACCGCCCTCCGCATAATTGTTACCTGTCAAAGTAACTCCTGAATTCAGCCCAAATGTACCGTCGCTCTGAACATCAATTATCGCACCTGTTGCTTCTGCTTCTATAACACCATTCGCTGGTAGTTCACCGGAAACAGTAAGTGCCGCGCTGCCACTTCCGTCTGCAAAAAACTGAAGCTGGCTGTTTACTCCTTTTACAGAGAACATAGCTCCTTTGAAAGGTTCTCCCTCTGTCTTTCTTGTAATTGTCACATCTGCTGCTGTTGACTGAATGTTAACTTTCTTGCCGCTGATCTCAACAGTACTGTCAAGCACGATCGGCTTGCTGATCTGAATAGTCTTCGCATCCGGATTGGCTGCTTCATCATAATCTGCTACTGCATCAACAGCTTTCTGCAAAGTCTTATAATATACTACATTTCCGGCATCATCTTTAACAGGATTTCCATCAGCATCAGCGATCACAATTCCCGTATCTTCTACCGTTTCTGTGCTCTCACCTTCCTGTGGATCCACTTCTTTATTCTCTTCCGTCTGCTCCTGTGTCTGAACTTCTTCTGGCAGTGTCGTATCTGCTGTAGCTGGATCTTCTGCCGCCGGTGTCTCAGCCGCTCCGGTATTGTCCGCTGCCGGTGTTTCATCGGTAGTTGTATTATCTGCTGCAGGTGTATCAGTTGCTGCATCTGCTGCATCCGCACCATCTGTTACAGGTGCTTCTGCATCACTGCTTCCGTCTTCGCTTCCTGCTTCTTCGGAACCGGCATTACCGACACCTTCTTCTGACATGGCCGCCATATCACTCTCTGCGGCAAATACTGCTGCCGGAGCGCTTCCTGCTGCAAGTGCCCCTGCAAGAATTATTGCAAATAACTGTTTTCGTCTCAATTTAATGTTCCTCCATTATGAGTCTGTAAGCTGTAACTAATTATACACACGCACACTTTAAATGTCAAATCAACACATGCGCTCTTTTGTCCAATATTACTGACGAATCTGTCCGTTTCCGTAGATGATATATTTCGTGGTCGTCAAAGCAAGTAATCCCATAGGTCCTCTGGCGTGAAGCTTCTGGGTACTGATACCGATCTCTGCACCGTAACCGAACTCAAATCCATCGGTAAATCTCGTGGAGGCATTTACATATACTGCTGCCGCGTCCACTTCATCAAGGAATTTCTGGGCATTGGTATAATCATTGGTGATGATCGCCTCAGAGTGTCCTGTGTTATAACGGTTGATATGTGCAATTGCCTCGTCTACAGAATACACCACTTTGATTGACAATATGTAATCCAGATATTCCGTTCCCCAGTCTTCTTCTGTGGCATCTACAGATCCCGGCATCAGTTCATGCGCTTCTTTATCCGCTCGCATCTCCACATGCTTTTCTTTCAGTTTCTGTGCAAGTACCGGGAGAAGTTTTTCTTTTACATTAGCATGCACCAGAAGTGATTCACACGCGTTGCAGACACCTACACGCTGCGTCTTTGCATTGAGGATGATATTCACTGCCATATCCAGATCTGCACTCTCATCTACATAAATGTGGCAGTTTCCCGTACCGGTCTCAATTACCGGGATCGTGCTCTGGTTCACAACCGCCTTGATCAGACCCTTGCCGCCTCTCGGAATCAGCACATCTACATACTCGTTCATTTTCATGAATTCTGCCGCAGTCTCTCTGGAAGTATCTGCAATAAGCTGGATCGCATTTTCCGTAACGCCACATGCTTTCAGAGATTCGCGGATACAATCCACGATTGCCTCATTGGAATGGATTGCGTCACTACCGCCTTTCAGGATCACCACATTGCCTGTTTTAAAACAGAGGCCAAATGCATCGGCTGTCACATTTGGACGCGCCTCATAAATAATACCGACCACACCGAGCGGCACACGTTTCTGCCCAATCAGAAGACCGTTCGGACGTTTTTTCATGCCGGTGACTTCTCCGATCGGATCTTCAAGCGCCACAAGCTGTCTGAGTCCCTCTGCCATACCCTCGATTCTCTCCGGACTCAGCATAAGCCGGTCAACCAGCCCTTCCGGCATATGGTTCTGCTTCGCATTTGTCACATCAGCTGCATTCGCTTCCAGCAGCTTGTCTGTCGATTCGACCAGATGATCGGCAACCGCCGCAAGCACCTGATTCTTCTGGTCTGTCGTGATCGTGCGCATGGTATTTTCTGCTTCTTTTGCATTTATTCCAAGTTGTAACAGCATTTTATTCATTGCATGACCTCCCCGGGGCATCTGCCCATTTATTTAAGATGATAAGCTGATTGTTCTGTAACAATGATCTCCGGCGAAATATCCGTGGGTTCTGTCGGAACTTCCGGGAGCATCTGAAATTCAAATGCCACTGCCACACGTCTGACCTGCGGATGTTTTTCCAGGAAGCGGTCATAAAAGCCACCGCCATAGCCGACCCGGTGATTTTCTTTATCAAATGCCACTCCCGGCATGACCATCATGGCATCTTCCCACTGAACGATCTCACCCCTTGCCGGCTCCGGAATCCCGAAATAGCCCTTTTCAAGCTGTGCAAAATCTGTCAGTTTATAAAACACCATATCCTGACCGACTACCTTCGGTACGGCAACTTCTTTGCCATCTCTCCATGCGGCTTCGATGATAAAGTCGGTCATAACTTCATGGTTATAATCTGCATAGGCAAGAATACGCTTCGCATCCTTATATTCCGGAAGTGTGGTCACCCGATCAGCGATCATCCGGCTCCATTCTTCGATCTGCGCATCGGTATGTGCTTTTCGTGCTGCAAAAATCTGTTTTCTAATTTGCTTTTTTTCTTCCATATTTTTCACCCAGATTTGTAACTGAACCATCTTTTTCTTTGACATCAATGTTGTTGAGCTGTGCTTTCAGATTCTGACGTACAGCCGCCAGATATTCCTGTCTGAGTTCTGCCTGTTCCTTCTTTTCTTCTTCTGTAAGACCTACACTCTTTGCCTTATGTGCAAGTGTGTTGATACGGTCGATCTTTGTATTGTCCATCATATCGGTTTCCTCCTAGAGAAGCTTTTCTATATAGTCGATCAGATAAAATTCTTCTTTTTTGTTACCGGCAAACAGCGTGCCATATTTCCTGCCTTCGATGAGTTTGTGAATGATATGAAAATCTCTGCCGTTGGCAATGATCATATCTGCTCCTGCCGATGTTGCAATCTCGGCAGCAGTCAGTTTCGTCGCCATGCCGCCTGTTCCGACTTTGCTCTTCGGTCCTTTGCCCATACTGAGCAGGCGGTCATCCAGTTCCTCCACAGTATCAATAAACTCTGCATCCGGATTGGTATTCGGATCATCAGTGAACAGGCCGTCAATATCCGAGAGCAAAATCAGAAGATCTGCTCCGATCAGTCCTGCAATTACTGCTGACAGTGTATCGTTATCACCGAAAGATTCCAGCATCTCCAACTCATAGCTTGAAATCGAGTCATTTTCGTTGACAACCGGAATTGCCCCGAGTTCAAGAAGCTCTTCGAATGTATTTCGGGCATTTATGCGATTCAGGTTGTTAACCATTGTGTTTTTGGTCATCAGAATCTGTGCTGCCATCTGATTATATTCTGAAAAAAGTTTCTGATAGATCATCATCAGACGTGCCTGTCCGACTGCAGAGCAGGCCTGTTTTTTCTTTAATTCCACGGGTTTTTCATGCATTCCGAACGCAGATGCGCCGACTGCCACCGCACCGGAAGTAACCAGTACGACATCTTTGCCCTGATTATGAAGATCGCTTAATTCGCGTACAAGGACTTCCAGCTTGCGAAGATCCAGTTTATTGGTTTCTTTGTGGATCAGGGACGAAGAGCCGACCTTGACCACGATACGTTTTTTGTCTTTCAGTAATTCACGGTAATTCATGTTATCTATTCTCCAGTATGTTAATCTGTTTATCTGGTGATTCCCAGATCTTCGAGTGCTTTTGCCTGTTTGGCTTCCATCACTGCTGCCTCATCCGGTTCCATATGGTCATATCCCAAAAGATGAAGCATGCTGTGTGCAAAAAGAAAGCTGAACTCTCTTTCTGTACTATGTCCGTATTCTTCTGCCTGTGCATAAACCTTGTCTACGGAGATCATCACATCGCCAAGAATCAGTTCTTCTGTATCGAGATCAAAATAACTGTCATCACCTTCAATAACTGAATAATCTGCCGGTGTCTCAAACGGGATCATCGGGAAAGAAAGCACATCCGTCGGTGCTCCGATCGAACGAAATTCTGTATTGACACGTTTGATTTCCTCATTGTCAGTGATCACAAGATTTACGCAGACATCATACGGACAATGCTCTGTTTCAAGGATGTGAGCCGCTACCTTTGATGCCAGTTTCTCATAATCTATATCAAGTTTTCGTTCTGCTTCATAATCAATCTGTATGGTCATTCTTTTTCCTCCGGACTGTCCTTGTACTTCCCGTACTGCGGGATGGTTTCTGTTTCTTTTCGTAATCGTCGTATGCCTGTACAATCTGCTGTACAAGCGGATGTCTCACAACATCCTTGCTGGTAAGCTGGCAAAAACCGATGTCATCGATCTTTTTGAGTACTTTTGCTGCCACATCCAGGCCGGATACCGCATCACGCGGAAGATCTTTCTGCGAAGCATCACCGGTCACAACAACTTTCGAGCCGAAACCGATACGCGTCAGAAACATCTTCATCTGTGCCGGTGTTGTGTTCTGTGCCTCATCCAGAATGATAAAGGCATTATCCAGCGTACGGCCTCTCATATAGGCAAGTGGTGCAACTTCGATCAGTCCACGCTCCATGTTCTTTGCAAAGCTGTCTGCCCCCATGATCTGATACAGCGCATCATACAGCGGACGAAGATACGGATCTACCTTACTCTGCAGATCACCCGGCAGGAAACCAAGCTTTTCGCCGGCCTCGATCGCCGGTCGTGTCAGAATGATACGGCTGACTTCTTCATTTCGAAATGCAGTAACTGCCATCGCCATTGCAAGGTATGTCTTACCGGTTCCTGCCGGTCCGATACCGAAGACGATCATTTTTTTGCGGATCTGCTCTACGTAATCCTTCTGTCCTAAAGTCTTTGGCTTAATAGGACGTCCCTGTATCGTATTGCAGATAAAATCTTTATCTATCTCTGTAAGCACCTGATTGCGTTCTTCCATCGCAAGTGACAATCCGTAACTTACATTCTGTCTCGTAATGGTGCTGCCCTTTCCGGCAAGCCCCACCAGTTCTTCTATCAGTTTCTTCGCCTGAGTGGCACTCTGCTCTGTCCCGAGAATCTTTAACAATCCGTCTCTTGAGATCAGTGTGACATTCAGTGTCCGTTCAATCAGTTTCAGGTGTTCGTCAAACTGTCCGAACACGTTTCCCTCCAGATCTGCAGGAACCTGCGTATATAGCTCAATAATGCTGTTCGCCATCCTCTGTTGTCCTTTCTGCAGGCTGCTCCGGTATTTCTACAGGAGTCTCCCTTCCGATTTTTTCTATAATTTCCAGAAAACCCTTGCTTATACAGGTCTTGTGGTCAACCTCTATTTTAACATTATTTGCAGATATTTGAACCCCTTTTTCAATTAATTTTTCCTCGTAAAGCTGTAAAGTGCTCCATGCAAGCGCACGGACCTCTTTTTCGGTGTATTCTCTGCTCACTGTTTCGTAGTGTTTCCGGGTGATTTTGCCCACTGTAAACGGCAGCCGGAAACTGTCTGTCAGCCGTAGGATCTTCTCCTCCATGGTATTCTGCCAGTTGTTTTCGGAACTTCTTCCCAGTTCCAGATAAGTATTTCCCGTTTTGAAAAAATAGCTTTTTCGCTCCCTGCCATCATACTCCTCTGCCTGATATTCCAGCGGAATTTCCCGGTAATATGCTTTTTTTCTTTTTATATAGATGTCCGCATCCGCATGAACGCCTTCGTACCTTACCACTTCCTGACTGTCGTTTTTCAGCTCCAGGCAGCCGGAAACCAGTACATCTCCGATGTGGCATTCCTCACCGACATGCATTTTCGGATATCCCGCCCGCGTGATCATCCGTACGATCACACCATTTTGATCTGCAGTCAGATTACAGGGAGTGTTTTCCTCCTTCTCCACTGCATCTGTAAAAATCTCCTCTTTGACTGTAATCACAAGACATGTTCCTTCTATTCTGGCCGACACCCAGGTAATGTCATTATAGTTTTCCCTGATTGTCGTAGCAATGGCACTGCAGCTGATCTTACTCCGCTGTATCCCATGCACAATGCCTTCCTCTTTAAGAAAATCCAGGATCTCCTGTGTACTGTTCCGTGCATTTCCCGACACGTCAATTTCCCAGACACGCCCCGACAAGCCAAACAAAATCAGGGCACAGGCAAAGATTCCGATAAAAAAAGCCTTTCTCTTTTTACTTCGGTAAAAAAAGAAAGGCAGTCCATGTTTTTCAAGAATATGTATTTTTACACCCGTTTTTCTGTGAATCGGTGAAAGTCTGAAAAAATCTGCTATCAGTATATTTCCCTCCAGACTTTGGTCACCCGTTCGAATCAGCCTTGAAATTTTTATTTCACGGGCTTTGCAGAGATTGAGAAAACGCTCCGTCTGTTCTCCCTGAACCCGAATTCTGACAGCGCCTTTTCGAAATCCGGTCAGATCTCTCATAACAGCCTCCTGACTTTCTATTACAATTATTCCATTACAATTTCTGAAATTATTCCCTCTATCTGCATTTCCTCGGATGTATATTTCGGAATCATAAGTCTTTTCCCCCGGATGACTACCTTTCCATGAAAGCCCAGCACAACGATCTCCTCCTGCTGATACCGGAGAATGCTTTTGTAATTGCAGACTACGGCATGATTCCGTCCTGTGAGCGTAATGATCGTTTCTTTCATAGCCAGATCACCCGGAACCTCCAGTGAAGTAACCAGATTTTCGCGCCAGTTCTTTCGCTCTTTTTCTTTTTTCATAAAAAGAACCTCTCCGGTCTTTATCACTACTTTATGCCGGAGAGGTCTTCGTTATGTAATGTTTATGCAGTTCGGTACAGGACCATGGAAAACCAGAGAATGGTATTTCCGCCAAGGTTATATTCCATGTGTTCTTTCTCAACAATCTCACTTACCACAACACCATGGCTTTCCAGACAGGGATGCATCCGCTCCGGAAATCTGCACGGTTCGCCCTGTGTGTAAGCACAAGTTTCACAGATATCGCAGGATTCCGTTGACAGAGTAAAGGTATCAAATCCCTGTTCCCTCAGAAATCCGGCAACTTCAGTAGTCAGATCTTCATGCGCATCTCTTGTAGAAAGCATCTCCTGCATATTCATAAGATCTGAAACCTCTGCAACACTGGAAAAAAACACAGCCTTTCCATAGCTGCGGATCTTTTTTTCGCACTCCTCAAGTGTACCGACCGCCGGAGGACAGGCCCATGTACTTCCATATCGTTCACATTCCTGTTTGCAGATCTGACGTACTCTTGTTTTTACAGAAAGATCAGACGTGTCCAGAATACGATATTCATATATCGGATACGCGGAAATAAATTCTTCGAATTTTGCAGTATCCAGTTCAGCCATGTGTACTTCCTCCGTTTCGCTTATTAGTCCAGAATGATCAGTGCCATGAAAACAAGGTCTTCATCTCCGGTATTTGTCATTCCATGTCCCTGACCGTCCGATGTAAAGGTCACATCTCCGGCTTTTACCATACGCAGTGTGCCGTTGTCACTGTAGATGCCTTTTCCTGAAAGGATATAATAAGTTTCGCTTTCGTTGTGATGTTCGTGGTATCCCAGAGAACATCCCGGCTCCAGTGTTACTTCTGCATACAGGCCGCATTTACCGTTTAACTGTTTTTCGTTAAGAAGTCTTTTGATCAGTACGTGTCCCTGACCACCCGCCATGTTCTCTATTCTTTCTGTTGTCATATCACTTATCCTCCTTTATGGAATCCTTTATTACAAACCGGACTGTCCGGAATGTTTCTACAATGCTGCCGTCACTTATGGTACGGCTCATGATTTATGATCCGATAGCTTCGATATATCTGCTCGAGAAGAATCATCTGCATGAGCTGATGCGGAAAAGTCATTTTTGAAAAACTGAGCTTATAATCTGCCCTGTGTAAAACTTCTTCTCCAAGTCCAAGTGAACCACCTATTACAAAGGCAATCGAACTTTTGCCCTCCACACCCAGACGGCTGATTTTTTCCGAAAGTTCTACGGAATCCAGCATCTTACCGTCAAGTGCAAGCGCGATCACATAATCCTGCTCACGGATCTGTTTCATCAGACGCTGCGCCTCTGTATTTTTGATTTGTTCGTTCAGAGCATCCGAAGCTTTGTCCGGTGTTTTTTCATCCGGCACCTGACAGAATGTGAGTTTACAGTAACGGCTGAGACGTTTCGCATATTCTGCGATTCCGTCATTCAGATATTTTTCTTTGATTTTTCCTACTGTTACGATTCGTATCTCCATCAGCCGTTTTCCTCTAAGTAATTTTCAAACTGTTCCTGCGACATCAGTACTTTACGCGGTTTTGTCCCCTCTTCCGGACCTACAACCCCAGCATCACACAACTGATCCATAATCCTGGCAGCTCTGTTGAATCCGATCTTGAACATTCTCTGGAGCATACCGATCGATGCCTTTTCTTTCTCAATGATAAATTTACCGGCATCCACGAAATAAACATCTCTCTCATCCCCGGAAGAAGTGCCTCCTGCAGACATACTGACCGTATTTACCTGCTGTTCGATCTGTGTATTGTACTGTGTTCCCGGATTCTTGTCTGCAAGAAAGTCAACAATTGCGCTGACTTCCTCATCCGATACAAACGCGCCCTGCAGTCGTGCCGGTTTTTGATATCCCTGCGGATAAAACAACATATCGCCTTTGCCCAGAAGTTTCTCGGCACCATTCATATCCAGAATGGTTCTGGAGTCTACACCCGAAGAAACAGAGAAAGCGATTCGAGATGGCATATTTGCCTTGATCAGACCGGTAATAACGTTTACAGACGGACGCTGTGTTGCAATGATCAGATGAATACCGGCAGCACGTGCAAGCTGTGCCAGACGGCAGATTGCATCCTCAACTTCGCCCGGTGCAACCATCATAAGGTCAGCAAGCTCGTCTACCACGATCACGATCTGCGGCATTCGTTCCGGTCGTTCTTCCCCTTCCGGAATACGCATTCCATCAACCTTTCGATTGTATTCCTGCAAGTTGCGGACACCAAACTCCGCAAAAGTATTGTAACGGCCCATCATCTCTGTAACAGCCCAGTTCAGTGCACCGGCAGCCTTTTTCGGATCAGTCACTACCGGAATCAACAGATGTGGAATTCCGTTGTATACACTCAGTTCTACTACTTTCGGATCGATCATGATAAGTTTGACATCTTCCGGTGCCGCCTTATACAAAATGCTGACAATCAGCGTGTTGATACATACAGATTTACCGGAACCGGTTGCTCCCGCAATCAGAAGATGTGGCATCTTCGCGATATCTGTTACGACCGGTTTACCTGCAATATCTTTGCCGACGGCAAATGCCAGTTTTGACTTCGCAGTCTGGAATTCCTGTGACTGCAGCAGTTCCCGCAGCATGACCGCATGATTTTCTTTATTCGGTACTTCGATGCCGACCGCTGCCTTGCCCGGTATCGGTGCTTCGATTCGGATATCCGGTGTCGCAAGGTTCAGCTTGATGTCGTCTGCAAGGTTTACAATTTTACTTACCTTTACACCCATCTCCGGCTGAAGTTCATAACGGGTAACCGTCGGACCACAGCTTACATTCGTCACTGTGACATTGACACCGAAATTGTGCAGCGTATCCTGTAATTTCTTCGCCGTTTTGCGAAGATGTTCGTCAGAATCTCCCTGTGATTTGCCGTCACCACGTTTCAGAAGCTTCAGCGGCGGATAATGATATTCCTTTTTGACCTCTTCATTTTTCTGCGTGATTTCTTTCTGGATATTCTGGATTCCGCTCTCAATCTCCTTCGGAGAAGATTTTGGATTCTTCGCAGGCTGTGAAGTGGCTTTTTCCGCAGCGGCTGCCGGCTGCGGAGCATGATCCGGCTCCGGCTCTGCCTCAGGATAAATTTCCTGCGGTGCGCCATAATCACGATGTTGCTCCGTCACATAATCATTCTGTGGTTCTTCATAAGATAATGGTGATTCTGTATCAGCAGAGGGCTGATCTTCTGCATAAGTAAATTGTTGTTCTGCATAAGGAGACTGCTCTTCTGTATAAGACTGCTCTTCTGTATAAGAAGGCTGTGAGTCCGCATAAGGCATCTGCTCTTCTGCTTCAATGCTCTGCTCTTCCTGCACCTCCGATTCTTCATATACAGATTCTTCATACACCGGCTCTGCACGGTGAATTTCAAAATCTGCTTCCTGTAATGGCACAGGTGCACCCGCATCCTCTGCCGCATTCTCACGAGGTGCCAGCTTCGTACCTTCGAGGAATCCGGTGCGTTTCTTTCTCAGAGTTCCCTTATTGGCCGCCTTTGTATCTTTAACAGTCTCTTTTTCTTTTGTATTTGCTTCTGTATCTGCTGCTTTATCTGCTGTGCCTTTTTCTGCATTTGCCACAGCATTTTCATCTTCTGCAGCCGCATCTTCTGCCAGAGCTTCCTCCAGTTCACGGATACGCTGTGCCTGACGCTCTTCTCTTCGCTGACGACGCTCCTGCACACGGAGTTCTTTTCTTAAATCACGTTCCGGCTGTCCCTCCATATACATATCACGACCGTCACGTGCAAGTGCACAGACAGCATCCCACACACGGAACACAAATCCGAAGAAAGATTTCTGTGTTACAAGAATCAGAGAAATCAACAATACCAGAACAATGATCACATAACCACCTGCCACTCCAAATGCAGAGGTAGTCGAAATACAGATTGCTCCGCCGATCACACCGCCACCTGTATGATAAACAGAACTTACGGAGTAATAATCAGCCAGTGTCATACTTGGCATATATCCTTCCATCAGAAGCTGGATCAGTCCACACAGAAAGATACAAAACAGCAGTGCCGCAAGCGCCTTTTTGTATGCCAGTGGATTCCTGCGGTTCGAAACCAGAAATACCGCACATCCGAAGATCAGAATCGGAAACAGATACGCAAGGATACCCATCACACCAAAAAATGCCGCACTGATCGTTGCACCGACAGTACCTCCCATTCCGAGGTTACTGAAAATCAAAATGATCGAAGCAGCCAGAATGATAAGCAGAATGATCTCTGTCTGAAATCCACTGGTCACACTCTGTTTTGCTGTCGTTTTCTTTTTTGTATTTTTACGTCCGGAAGAAGACCTGCCGGTCCCTTTTCGGTTGGTCTGTTTCTTTGTTGCTGCCACTCTGGCACCCCTCCTAAAATTTCAAGCTTTATAATGCAGAATTCGTGATCAGGGCAATAAATCCTGCAAGGAAACAATAATAAGCAAAGTAGCGGAATTTCCCCTTATGCACCAGACGCAGACAGGTACGAATCGTAAGCATACCGACCACTGCTGCAATGATCATCCCAAATACATAAGCAAATCCAAGCCCTATCGTCATGTCCGCAGAACCAAACTGTCCAAGTTCCATAAGCATGGCACCGACGATTGCCGGAATTGATAATATGTAAGAATATTTAACCGCAAATGTACGTGAAAATCCGCTCATTAAACCTGCACTGATCGTAAGTCCGCTTCTGGATAATCCCGGAAACACCGAAAGGCCCTGACAGATACCGATCCACATCGCATCAGAAAAATGTGCATCTTTCGCTGCCTTCGTGCCACCAACGCGACTCAGATCAATAACAAGCAAAAGAATACCTGTCACCATAATTCCGGCCCCCGGAATCAATACGGACGTGGCGGACACCGAAACCAGCCGTCTTGCAGTGTAACCCAGAAATGCCGTAGGAATCATAGATACAAGGAGCAGAACTACAAATTTCCGATATATATTACTGATAATGCGTGTGTAGTGAAGCTGCTCTCCTGTCCTTTTGTTGTGTATGTACAGATTTGCATTTCCGATCAGATCCATAAACATATCCAGCGCTTCGAACGCAAGATGTCGAATATCCTTCTGAAATGTCATAAAAATTGCTGCCAGTGTTCCCAGATGCAGCATGGTCTCGAGCAGGACACCCGGTCCGTGCTCCATACCAAGAAGATTCTGCACAAAACAGAGATGCCCGAAACTGCTGACCGGCAAAAACTCTGTAATTCCCTGTACAATGGCGAGTAAAATGATGTATAAAACCGTCATAATTTTTTCCTTCTCTTATGATTTGCCTGTCCTTTTCGATAAAAAGGCACATTACCAGTGGTCAGTATAACACATTTTCGAGAAAAAAAAAAGCCTTTTGACCGCATCCCATCAGCGGCCAAAGGCTCCTTCGCATAAGCATTGCTTATTATTTGTTTTTCAGATATTCGTCGATACCTTTTGCACCAGCTTTACCTGCACCCATAGCAAGGATAACAGTAGCTGCACCTGTAACGGCATCACCACCGGCATAAACACCGTCTTTGGATGTCTTACCTGTTTCTTCTTCGGCAACGATACATCTTCTCTTGTTGATCTCAAGACCTTTTGTAGTGGAAGAAATCAGCGGGTTCGGAGAAGTACCAAGAGACATGATAACAGTATCTACATCCATGTCATACTCAGATCCCGGAATCTCAACAGGACGTCTTCTTCCGGATGCATCCGGCTCGCCCAGTTCCATCTTGACAACTTTCATGCCATTTACATGACCGTTTTCGTCAACAAGGATTTCTTTCGGATTTGTAAGAAGATCAAAAATAATACCTTCTTCTTTTGCGTGATGAACTTCTTCAGCTCGTGCCGGAAGCTCTGCTTCACTTCTTCTGTAAACGATATGTACTTCTGCACCAAGTCTCAGAGCTGTTCTTGCTGCATCCATAGCTACGTTACCACCACCGACAACGGCAACTTTCCTGCCTGCTGCGATCGGTGTATCATAAGAATCATCGAAAGCTTTCATCAGGTTGCTTCTTGTCAGGT
>OLRJ01001476.1_pt1 | contig 19994 bp, 18 predicted proteins | sample 1672741 | NCBI WGS metagenome assembly OLRJ01 (sample SAMEA3136719, study PRJEB25190) | human gut metagenome | biome: human gut; feature: human-associated habitat; material: faeces | place: Austria | collected 2013
TCCTTCAGCGCCGAAAATACTTGCTATTCTTTTGCTGGAAAGATAGGTCATTGCCAGGATAACGGTGTTCTATCCATTGCTTTTAATAGTGATGTAAAAATAAAAAGTGCTCTCAAAAAAATGAGAGCACTTTTTTAGTGGGCTTTATAATCGGTGGTTGTTTTAATCGTCTGCACCGAGAGCGCGAATTTTTAGCAGGGTGAGATAGAGTCCTGGGTCGTTAAAGACGATGATTTTTAATGCGTCTTTGGCGCGGGTGACCATTTGGTAGAGGGCGGTGAGGTCGCATTCGTAGCCGGCTTTGGCGCGAAGGCGGTGGCTGTCGTCGTAATAAAAGCGGCGGTCCATGATGACCACGATTTTGTCGAATTCTTGGCCGCCGAGGGTGTCAATGGATGGAATATCGTCAAGGCTCACCCATCCTTCTGTGTGAAGAAAGGCGCTGTAGGCGTACAAATCTTCGTCATTGTCCAAATAATCGACGCTGACACTGTCATAGTCGCGATGGGTGCGGCCGCTACCGATTTTGAACAAATTGGCAAGGAAGGACGCCATTTCCTTATTGGGGCGAATTTTGGCAGTGAGTCGTTTGGTTTCAACGGGCACATCGGTGGCTTGCGTTTGCAGAAGCTCGGTGATGTCGAAGGTGGTGCGTTGTAGGTTGCTGTCCCAAGCAAGCACGGTGGTCTTGCGATGAATACGTGCCCAGTTGATGAGGTTGGCACAGTCGGCTTCGGAAAGACGCTGAACTTCGTCTAAAAAGAGCAGGGCACAATCGCAAGGGAAATTATCACGGTTGAGGTCGATAGCGGAAAAAATCGGCCAATGGTATTGATCGCGCAAATGAACATGTCCTTCGCTCAGCGGGGCGCAGTGAATGAGGGCAATGGAGAGGCCTTGGTCTATGGCTGTTTTTGCCATATCGTAGAGCAGCAAGGTTTTCCCGGTGCCGGCACCGGCCGCAATCGCATAGAACATCAAGGGATGGCGATGGTAGGCGTGGGTAAACTCATCTTTGATGGTTTGCTGGGCGGTCGTAAGAAAATATTCACCGCGGATAAAGCGCGCACTATCACGAAACGGACTGATCAGGTAATTGGCCGGTACAAAGGCAGCATCCGGATCCAAGGAACAGTCAACCTGTTGTGCGAGGAGGGCCTGTGCCACCGCTGTCGGCGTGGTGCGCGAAAGGCTTTGGTCCTCGGGACGGTAGGCATAGAAGCCGTCCGAATCGGCGTAGGTAAAAATTTGGATGGGACGCCCGAGAAAACTCAGATAGTGGTAATTGGCACGCATTTGCTTTAATATTTTGGCCTGCTTATTGGGGCGTTCAAATGCTGCTTTTAGCTCAATATTGACAATGACATCCGAGCCGAAGCGCAGCAAATCGAACTCCTTGCTAATGCGATCAATGGTGTAGCTCACGAAGAAACCGTCAAAATCCGCCACGGTGCACCCGTAAATGGAAAGAATATTGCACAAGGAGCGGAGATTATCAATTTCATGGCTTTTCAACGGCTTAAAACGGCGGTCGGCATCCAGACTTGGAATTTCCAAGGCATGGGCACCTTGATACACACTCAATAAATTCTTCGGTTTCATGCGCGCACCTCCTATGTTGGCTTCATTATAGCATGAAACAACACAAAAAAAGACACCGCTTTGTAGGCAGTGCTTTTGGAGGAGGCTAGTATAGCGTGCGCATGGTTTTGTGATACATCGGCACAAGAAGTAAGCAAGCGCAGAACCAAGCAATCGGCGTGGAGAAGCAAATGCCCACATAGCCAATATAATGCGCCAGAATGAAGGTAGCGCTGACGCGGCAGACCAATTCAATTATACACGCAAGGAACGGAATACGTGGCTTGCCCATGCCTTGGATGGTGGCACGATGTATCAAGAGCGCACCCTGCAAAAGATAGAACGGTGCAATGACCAAAAGATAGGTTTCTGTGTACCAGCAGATTTCAGCGGTTGGTGTGCTGACAAAGAGCGGCGTCAGTAAGTGACGCCCCAAAACCAGCGACACACTCATGAGTACATTGGCAACACTCACCTGAAAAAGACTCGAATACATCCCGTCACGAATGCGTCCATATAGGCCCGCGCCATAATTTTGCGCCACATAGCTGGACAGACACATGGAAAAGGCGGTGTTTACCAAGACAGCCACCTGATCCACACGGGTAGCGGTGGTGTAGCCGGCAATGGCCGCCGGTCCCAAGGCGTTGACAGCACCCTGCATGACAATCAGCCCAATACACATAATGCTAAGCTGAAAGCCCATTGGAAGGGCAATGCGCAAATGTCGGAGACAGGTGCCCGGTGGCAAATGAAAATCATCGGTAGAAAGACGCATTAAGCGAATATGGCGAAGCCCCGAAACAGTGCAGAGAATGGCAGAAACAAGCTGCGCCAACACGGTTGCCCAAGCAGCACCTGCCACGCCCATTGCAAGCGGTCCAATAAAAATAATATCCAAGACGATATTAAGCAGGGACGAAAAAATCAAATACACCAGCGGCGTACGGCTGTCACCAAAGGCACGCAGAATATTGAAAATCATATTGTAGAAAACCGGTGCCACAGTCCCAATTAGAATAATAAAGATGTACTCATAAGCCATGGCATAAATTTCGGTTGGCGTGTTTAATAAATTGAGAATTTGCGGTAAAAGCAAAAGACTAATCATCGTGGCAAGGACAGTAAAAAACATACAAAGAATCAAGGACGCTGCCAAGCTGTTCCAAATTCCCTTGGTGTTGCGTTTGCCAACCATTTGCCCCAAGCAAATCCCAAAACCGCCGGTGTAGCCTTGGATAAAGCAAATGATAAAGCCGATTATAATACTCGTGGCACCGACAGCCGCCAACGCATCTGCACCCAATATTTGCCCAACAATGATACAGTCGGCGATGGTGTAAAAAAGCTGAAATAAATTTCCGGCAATAACCGGCAAGGTAAAGCGGAAAATTGTTCCAAACGGTTTTCCTTGGGTTAAATTGAGTGCCATAAGGGTTCCTCCCCACTCAACGATAACTTAAAATTAATTTTATAGAAGATTATAATAGTTTTGCCGTGATAATACAAGCAAAAAATACAACCAATGACGCATTATATAAAAAAACACCTGTCGCTCAAGACAGGTGTTAGGAATTCTTAGCGCACACCTTCAAAGAATGCGTGGTAAGCGCGCATGCTGAAATAAGTATCGGCCTTGCTGACAAGTTCAACCGGTGCGTGCATGGAAAGCATTGGCACACCGCAGTCTACCACTTCAGCACCGCGATCTGCGAGAATATATGCGATGGTACCGCCACCGCCTTCGTCTACACGACCAAGCTCACCGGTTTGCCAAGGCACATTGTGGTGCTTAAAGGTACGGCGAAGCTCAGCGAGGAATTCGGCGTTGGCATCGTTGGAACCGCTTTTGCCACGGGCACCGGTAAATTTGCACATGCTTACACCCTTGCCGAGGAAAGCGGTGTTGCGGCGATCCATGACTTCCGGGAAGGTTGGGTCAAGGGCAGCGGTCACGTCAGCAGAGAGTACTTGGCTTGCGGCAAGGGCACGGCGTACACTCAGTTCGGTATCGTGTTTGCCTGCGAGGGCAAAGAGCTCGGCCAGCAGGTTTTCAAAATAGCGTGCACCCATGGAGGTGTTCCCAACAGAGCCGATTTCCTCCTTATCGACAAAAAGACACACTGCGGTGCGTTCCGGAATATCGCTGACATTGAGAATGGCTTTCAACGCCGCATAGGTGCAGGAACGGTCATCGTGGCCATGGGCTGCAATCAGACCTCGGTCCAAACCAACATCGACAGCGTTTTGCGCCGGTACGAGCTCGAGCTCGGAAATAATCAAATCCTCTTCGCAAATGCCGTACTTGTCGTGGAGGGCATGGAGAATCGCTGCTTTAATCGGTTCCTTTTCGTCCTCATCGTCCAATGGAATATGGCCGATGATGGCATTGAGCTGTTCTGCGGTAATAGCGTCACTAAGCTTCTTTTCATTTTGGCTCTTGCTCAAATGAGGGAGCAAATCAGTGATATAAAGCACCGGGTCACCGGCTTCGTCACCGAAACGCACGTTGACAGGGGTGCCGTCAGCAGTATGAACCAAGCCGTGAAGTGCCAATGGCATGCAGGTCCATTGATATTTTTTAATACCACCGTAATAGTGGGTTTTTAGAAGTGCCAGCTCCCCATCCTCGTAAAGGGGATGTCCCTTTAAGTCCAAGCGTGGAGAATCAATGTGGCTGCCGATGATGTGCATCCCTTCCTCCAAAGGACGTTCGCCCATCACAAAAAGCACCGCTGCTTTGTTCTTGTGGTTGTAAACAATCTTGGTGCCGCTTGCCGGCGCTTGGCCGCTCTTGATAACATCCGCAAAATCCACAAAGCCATTGTCGTGCGCCATGCGAATGATGGTTTGTGCACATTCACGTTCGGTCTTGCCTGCGTCCAAAAATGCTTTGTAGCGTTCGCCATAAGCAAACACCGCTTCGCGCGTTGCATCATCCATGCCCTTCCAAAGGCTTGGGCACTTATATTCAAATTCCATGAGTGAGAATCTCCTTTCATAGCCACCACCTGTGCGGTGATGGTAATTGTCACGCTAACGTGGTACAATCAGTATAACACGAATTTAGATGGGGAAACAGGAGGAATGAATAATGGGAAAACAGTGGACCAAGACCGTCAATCTTGTCACTGCCATCATTGACTTTGTCATGGCGCTCATTATGATGATGCTTGCGATTAGCGGCAAAAGCATCTTGGCGTTTGTCTTTGGCGTGATTTTCGTGGGCATGGGCGTGTATTTCCTGCGCTACTTTGAACGTCAACGCCGTCTTGAAAATATGACCGAAGAAGAACGCATCGCTTTCTTCAAAAGCGGCGAAGCTATTTTGGTGCCCGGTGAAGTAGAAAAAATGATGCAGGAAAAGCACGAAAAAGGTGAATAAAATGAAACACATCGGTGTCCTCAAGCAGGCGGACGCCGATTTTTAAATGCGCATTTTGTAGCTTTTGACAAAAAAAGAAACAAAAAGCAAAAGAAAACGGTCTGATTGTGACTGAATTCACGAGAATTTGTTGAAAAAATGACACTAATGGCATGTATTATTTGCAGAAAGACCTGCTATTATGCTATAATGCGTAAGAGACTGAAGGAGGGAAAGCCCGATGGTCCATTATCTTTTATTAGGGTTTAAGGAAGATTCCTTGACCGAAAATGTCATTAATGGTTTTGCAGAAAAGTTTGATCAACTTGAAAAACACCACGAGGGCCTCGTCAATCCCCAGATTTATCGCAATATTGTGAGCCGTGAAGGAAACATGGATTTGATGATTACCATCGAATATCGCAGCTTTGAAGATCTCAAAGCATGTCTGGAAAGTCCGGAGTATCGCGAACTCCAGGAAAAATATGGCGAAATTGTTGAAACAACGTTCTCGTTTGATCACAACTAAAATCAGGACATTGCTCTCGGTGTGACCGGGAGGTTAGAAGCAACCCCTGTGCGTGGCGGCGCACAGGGGTTGCTTTTTTTTGTTGGGCTATATTACGTTATGTATAGCTAAGTATCAAAACTCTTAAGTTTTGATACTTATCCAATCAATCTAAAACATCAGACTTAATATAAGCAGTCGCACGCCCAGCACCGGTTTTCTTAATATAGCCTGTTTTTACTAAATCAGCCAAAGTACGTTCGATCGTCGTAACGCTAATATCCGGACATTGTTCAGCAATCTGCTTTTTGCTTATTTTGCCAATATGCCCATCAATAATCGTTTTGATTCGTTCCGGCTTTGACAAAGAACGATTCTGCAATAACTCTACTCTACTTTCAAACTCCCTATAGGACTTTAAGATGATTCCAAGATAGTACGCCACAAACGGCACATAATCGTTTTCATTCTCATGCCAACCAAAAGAACTTTGCTGTAAGGCTTCATAATAAGTTTCTTTCGTCTTTTCAATAATCATCTCTACGCTTACATACTTACCAACAATACAGCCACTCTTATAAAGCAACAATAGCGTTAATAACCGACTCATTCTCCCATTGCCATCATTGAATGGGTGAATACACAAAAAGTCCAAAATAAACATCGAAATTAAAAGCAGCTTATCAAAGATTTCATCATTCCATGCCTTATACATCTCATCACACAACTGCTCCATAGCATCTGCAGTTTGAAATGCCGACACCGGTTGAAACCGCACTCTACTATTTCCGTCAATATCCGTTTCGGCAATAATATTATCAGCAGTCTTATATTGACCGCCGGAAGCACCTGTAGAATAAGAATATAAATCTCGATGTAATTGTAAAATCATATTAGAACGCACCGGGATATAGTCATAGCTTTCATGGATGACACTTAATACTTCACGATAACCGGCAATTTCTTCTTCGGAGCGATTTCTGGGCTCCGCTTTATGTGAAACCAATTCCTGTAAACGCTGATCTGATGTATATATGCCTTCAATTCTGTTAGATGCCCCAGTGCTCTGAATCTTAGCAATCTCCAAAAGGCTTTTCAACTCATCAATATTAGCTTCCAAAAAAAGTTCTTGTTTCCCTTTTTCTTCGCGAATTTGACCTAAAAGTTGAACAATCTGAGGCGTTAACAATTTTTCAGGGTCCTTTTTATAATCAAAGCAATGCATTTTTCTACCTCATTCCTATTTTATCTGCATCATTATAACACAGAATGATGCAGATAAAGCAAGAATGAGGCAGATTTACTCCCTAATTACTAACCCATATCATTAGGACATTATTTTACCAGTGGTTTTCCTTTATATTTGTAAAATTGGGTGTAAAAGTCATTTACACGCAACTTTACAAAGATTTCATCATTAAATTTATTATCATTTATTTATAAATCACGAAAGGATTGACTAATATGACAATATATAAAATTAGGCAAATCAATGGAAGCGCGGTAAAGAGATTTAGAAAGCAATTAGATCTTAGCGTCGCTGATTTAGCTGCAAGAGCAAATTTATCAAAAGAAGCCATTTATAAAATCGAAAACGGATCGACTAAAACGCCAACCACATATACAATCGAGCAAATAGCTAATGCATTATTAGTTCAAACAGATGATATTCTTGAAACTTTTTCATTTGAAGAACGTTCAACTGTTGCGTTAGAACCTTCAATTTATACAGAGTTTCTAGCGCAACAGAAAAAAAAGCTTTGTTTAAATATCGAGAAATTCAAACAAAGCAAAAAATTAATCATTGAAAATAGTACTTTAGAATTTTTAACAGGCAAAAATGGCATGCGTGCTATTGGTGTGAAAGGCACAAACCACTGCTGCATTTCATGCCTTTGTCGGTATTCAAATGAAGCAAGAGCAGGAAGTTTTTTATTGACAGGGGCATCTGTATGGTGTACTATAGCTGTACTAGATAAGATAGTACAGATGAGATGGTAATAATCTCAGAAAGGAGGACGCATCATGTTTCGTATTGACCAACGCAGTTCATTGCCCATTTATGAGCAAATATTGCAGAGCGTAGAAACCATGATAGTCAGCGGTGCCTTGCTAAAAAACGAGCAGCTGCCGAGTGTACGTTCTGTGGCGAATGATTTGGCGGTTAATCCAAACACCATTCAGAAAGCGTATGGTTTATTGGAAGAGCGCGGTATTATTTATTCACGACCGGGGCGTGGCAGCTTTGTGGCAGTAGATGCTGATGATTTGCAAAAACGTCGCATTCCACAAGCGATGGCGGATTTAGACGATGCAGTGGATGCACTGCTGGCACTCAAGGTTACAACAAAGGAAATTATAAGTCGGGTGGAATCCCGTTTTACGCAATACAATGAGGGAGGCGAACAGCCATGATTACGATTGATAAGCTAAGCAAGCGTTTTGGAACCCATTACGGCTTGCGCGATATTACCACCGAGATACCGGAGGGGAGCATCTACGGTTTGGTGGGAAGCAACGGCTCCGGTAAATCCACCCTGCTGCGGTTGATTGCCGGGATTTATCAAGCGGATCGCGGTGGGGTGTCTGTAAACGGCAAGCCGGTGTTTGAACATCCGGAAACCAAGGTCAACATGTTTTATATTTCCGATGAGCAATATACAGAGCGCAGCAGCAGTATTGCTGAAATGGCAGAGGTTTATAGCCATATCTATCCGGACTATGACAAAGACATGGCATTAAAAATGGCCAATCAATTCGGCTTGGATGCCAAGGCCAAGTTCAAAACCTTTTCCAAGGGGATGCAGCGTCAGGCACACATTATTTTGGGAATTGCCGCCAAGCCAAGGGTGCTCCTTTGCGACGAAACCTTTGATGGGCTCGACCCGGTGAAACGCCGTGCGGTGAAGCAAATTTTTTCACAGATGGTGCTTGATTACGGCACAACCGTGGTGATTGCTTCCCACAATTTGCGCGAGCTGGAGGATATTTGTGACCACATCGGCTTATTGCACGGCGGTCAGCTGGTGTTCCAACGCAGCTTGGATGATTTGGAAAGTGACATTTTCAAATTGCAGGTGGCATTCAAGATGGTGCGCCGCAAGGAAGATTTTGCGGATATGAATCCGGTGACCTTCGAACAACGCGGCCGCATGATTTCCATGATTGTGCGTGGCAAGCGCGAAGCCATCAACGAACAAATTGACACCATGCAGCCGCTTTATGCAGAAATTTTACCGTTAACCCTAGAAGAAATCTTTATTACGGAAATGGAGGTGCTCGGCTATGACATCGAAGACATCTTACAATAATGTTGGAAAATACATTTGGCAGCAGCTTCGTGCAACGCGCAGCTTTATTTTGTTGATTGCTGTGATATATATGACGATTGGCCCATTGCTATTGGCTTTTGGGATGAGTAGCTTGGGCATGGCCACCAATCCGTTGCCAATGCTTCAAAATCTCTTTACCGATTATTACATGGTGTATTACTTTGCGGCGATTGGATTGGCAACCTTTGGCACGGTTTATGTAACCCGTTACCAAAATGTGCAAACCCAAAGCAATTTTTACCACAGCTTGCCGGTAAGTCGCGGCCGTTTGTTGGCCGGGCGTGTGCTGGCATTGGTGATTGTGCAGCTGTTGCTGCTCTTGATTGTGACCGTGGCCAACCTTGTGGCAAGCATGATTTTTGCGCAAAGCATTGGTGAAAGTGCCATTGTCGGACCGTTGGCAGCGAGTGGTGGACTACACTTTGTGTATATTATGCTCATCTTTTTCTTGGCAATGGCGATAACCCTCTTTGCAGGGCAACTCACTGCCAGCACCTTGGGGCAACTGTTGATGACTTTGGTGCTTCATGTGACGGTGATGGTCGGCGGTTTGACAGGCTCGCTGTTTTTGGACGCCTTTGCCAAAACCTACCAAAGCGGTGGGCTGACCTATAACCTGCTAAAGTGTAATATTTTCTATTTCCTTACCGATGAAGGCACTTTGTATAACGGTGCAGGCGTTGTGAATCCGTTGATGACAAACAATGATTTGGTGGCGCTGTTGAATCCGAGCCAATTGGTATGGCCGGTGTCAATGACAATGGTTTGCCTTGTTTTGACAGCAGCGTTACTTGTGGCAACGTTTGTACTTTACCGCCGCCGTGCAGTGGAAAAAGCCGGCGATACACTCATGTTCAGCTGGGTTGGTAGCCTCGTTAAGGGCATTTATGTGCTATTCGGCGGCTTCTTTGGCGGCTTTGCCTTCTATGGCATGACCGATCGTTCTTTTGCAGCGTTTATATTGGGCGTTGTTATCGCTGCGGTGATTGTTCATATTGTGGCAGAAATGATTTACAGCCAAGATGTGAACGGCATCCGTCAGCACTGGTTAAGCACTGTGGTGCCGGTGGTAGTGGCGGTGGCTGTTGCCTTTCTCTTCAACAGTGGAATCGTAAATTACGATGACAAATTGCCAAAGGCAGACAATGTAAAGGCAGCGAGCATCGCTTTTGGTGATGCCAATGAGACTTCCTCCGACGGCCGAGGGTTGCTGGCGGACGCAGCCAAAGACCCTGCCATCATCAATAAGGTGATGGCAGCTATGCAAGCGGCCAATGCGGAACGTGTAACGTATGACGATGCGACTGATAACAATATCACAACGACCATGCTGCAGGTGACTTACGAAACAACCCTTGGCGGTGTGACCACCCGTTACTACAACGTACCGACCGATGAAGCCGGAAAAATTATGGCACCGTTCTTGAATGATGCCCATTACTACGAAGCAACGTGGTCCAGTTTGGCAAATATGAAGATTGAAAATCTGAGAGAGCTCTATCTGGATGTAAACGGCTTTGCAGACTTTTCTTCTGTGGACAGCGAGCTGACTTTGATTGACGGAGAAGTCGCCGATATGAATCAAGCAGAACGCAATGCCCGTTTGGAACGCAGTGAAGCCTTACTCAAGGCGATGCAAAGCGACCTCAAGAAACGTAATGCAGATGTATTGGCAAGTCGAGTTTTGGGCTATGTATCATATAGCGGTGTAAACGATACTGATTTTTGGGGCGTGCAATATCCAATTTACGCCAACGATACCGCAACCGCTGCCCTCTTACAGGAATGGCGCGACAAGGGCATTTTACAGGATGAAGCAAGCCTTTTGCAGGCTGCAATGACCGGAATGGTCGTAAAGACGGTAAACTATGACAACAGCAAGCAAGGCTATACCGTGACCGGCACCATGAGCAACGAGGACTTTATCAATGCATGGTTGGCAGGGGACTTTGTCTATACCGATCAAGCAAATCGGTACGGCTTTGATATCAACAAGAAAAAAGGTGTCATTGTAACCGATGCCGGCAGTGAAGCCACTGTATCGGCGAATGAAGCGATGCGTGACGATAGTGATGAGGCGGCACTTATTGAAGAAAATCCGCAAGAAACCTATTCATATGCAAGCTTCTATTATACAAACAAAGCCAATAGCTAAAAATAGCAATCACACTGAGGGGTAAACGGCGCTTTCGGCATGAAAGCGCCGTTTTGTCGTTGTCATGGCAAAAAATGGTTTATTTTTTGCTATTGTCAAAATCATTGTATAAGGGCTCTAGCAATCGTAAAGATTAAATAAGAAATAGCAAAAACAGATAGTCTGTTATTGCACTATTATTAAAACGGGCATATAATTTAAGTATGAAATGAGTTATAAGATTGAAAGAGGAAAAAGGAGTGTTCACATCATGGCTCAAAAAGTAGACTTAAGAAATTTCGTAACAGAAGATTATTGCGAAGACGTTAAAGAAGTTGCAAGCAAGGTTGGCGTGACCGTTGTATGCGACGATGAAGACGATACTCAAGAAGGCATTCATGTACAAGACTTTGACGGCTGTGACAATATGGTAGAAACTGCTTCTAAGTTCGGCGTATCCGTTGTATGTGATGACGAAGACTAAGAAGAAAAGTAATTTCTTTTATTGAGTAAGCATGAGGCTTCGCTTAGGCGAAGTCTTTTTTTGTGCCGTTTTTTGGGGAATTTGATGTTTTATCATAAAGATTCAAATGTAAGCAAAATGATATAATAAATTACAAAACTTTTATCGGGAGGCAGGCGTATGCTTGAAATCAAAAACATCCGCAAAACCTATACCACCGGCGATTTCACGCAGGTGGCACTCAATGGGGTGTCACTGAATTTGCGCGACAATGAATTTGTTGCCATTTTGGGGCCGAGCGGTTCGGGTAAAACCACGCTCCTTAATATTATCGGCGGCTTGGATCGCTACGAAGCCGGCGATTTGGTGATTAACGGGGTGTCCACCCGTGACTACAAAGACCGCGATTGGGACAGCTACCGCAATCACACGATTGGCTTTGTTTTTCAAAGCTACAATTTGATTCCCCACCAAACCGTGCTGGCAAACGTGGAGCTGGCACTGACCATTTCCGGGATTTCCAGACGCGAACGCAGCAAGCGCGCCAAGGAAGCCTTGGCAAAGGTGGGGCTGAGCGACCACATCAACAAGCGCCCGAACCAGCTTTCCGGCGGGCAGATGCAGCGTGTGGCCATTGCCCGCGCCCTGGTAAACGATCCCCACATCGTTCTCGCCGACGAACCGACCGGCGCGCTCGACAGTGAAACCAGCGTGCAGATTATGAATCTGCTCAAGGAAGTGGCCAAGGACCGTTTGGTGGTCATGGTGACCCACAATCCGGAGCTTGCCGAAGCGTATGCGACACGCATTGTACGCCTAAAGGACGGGCATATCGTTAGCGATACCAATCCGGCGGCAGCAATGGATACGCCCGGCAAACATGCTAATATGGGTAGAGCCAGCATGGGATTTTTCACCGCTCTCTCCTTGAGCTTCAAAAATCTGTGGACCAAAAAAGGACGCACCTTTTTAACGGCCTTTGCAGGCTCGATTGGGATTATCGGCATTGCGCTGATTTTGGCCTTATCCACCGGTGTCAACGACTATATCAATAATTTGCAGGAGGAGGCGATGAACGCCTATCCGATAACGATTAACGCTGAGACCGTTGACATGTCAAGCCTTATGAACAGTGCAGGGCTGATGGCACAGCAGGCGGCGGAGGTTGACGAAAAACGCAACAAGGTGTATGCGGAAAACGGCATGCTGGAAATGGAAAACAACATGAATGCAAGCATTACCGAAAACGACCTGACCGCCTTTAAGCGTTATCTGGATGACAAGAACAGCGACATCCACCCCTACCTTGGCAAAAACGGCGTGGTGTACACCTATGATGTGAACTTCGATGTCCTCACCACCGACACCGAAGGCAAGATTATAAACACAGCCCGTGAAACCAAAACATCCATGGATGACATGAAGGCAAATGTGAAAAATACCAAAAATGCCGAAGTGCGCATAAATATGAATCCGATGATGACAGGCTCGCAGGTGGGCGCGGAAAACTTCAAGGAAATACTGCCATCAACCGATGGCACGGGCATTAGCAAGGTGGTAACCGACAGCTACGATGTGGTTTACGGCACATGGCCAAAGGCTGCCAACGAGGTGGTGCTGGTGCTCGATGAAAAGAACGGCATTCAAAGCAACGTGCTCTATCAGCTGGGGCTCATCAGCGAAGACAATTATGATGCCATTTTCGATGCTCTTGAAGCCGACAAGAAGCCAAAAGCCATCACCTACGATTACCAAAGCCTTTGTGGCAAAACCTTTAAGCTCGTTCCGGCTTGCGATTATTATGTCGCCCGAGAGGATGGCACTTTTGCAGATATGCACGATGATGCGGCGTATCAGGAAACCCTTTATAACAGTGGCATGGATTTGAACGTGGTGGGGATTATCCGTCCGAAAAACGGCGCCGAAAACCGTCCGATTCAAGGAACGGTGGGCTATACCGCTGATTTAACAAAAGAAATCATTGCCTACACCAATAACAGCCCGGTGGTCACTGCCCAAGAAGCGACACCGGCTATCAACGTGTTAAACGGCGTGCAATTTGAAGTGTCCACCGATGCGGAAAAAGCAGAAAATGCCAAGACCTACATTCGTGCCATGGGCGTGACCGAAAAAGCGAACCTATTCACCACGATGATGATGGCTGCCGCCGAGGACGGCAATGAAGGAGCCGGTGAAATGATGCAAATGGCAGGTGACGAAGCAAGCATGGCACAAGCCTTGGACGAGTGGCTCGAAAGCACACCGGATGAAACCGCACTGGTAAAGTTTTACGACAAGACCATGGGCGATACCACCGTGGATGACAATCTCGCCGACTTTGGCAAGGTGAGCTTGGATGCACCATATGCCATCAGCATTTACACCGACACCTTCGAAGACAAGGAAGCCGTGAGTGCCTGCATTGACGATTACAACGAACGTGCCGGTGAAGACGGCAAGATTACCTACACCGATTTTGTGGCCATGCTCACCGCTTCGTTGACCTCGATGGTTCATGTGGTAACCTATGTGCTGATTGCCTTTGTGGCTGTTTCCTTAGTGGTTAGCTGCATCATGATTGGCATTATCACCCACATCTCCGTGATGGAGCGCACCAAGGAAATTGGGATTTTGCGCGCGATTGGCGCCTCCAAGCGCAATATCTCCCAAGTCTTTAACGCCGAAACCCTGATTATTGGGCTGTTCTCCGGCCTTTTGGGGGTTGGCGTGAGCATGCTATTGTGTGTCCCAATCAATGGCATCCTGCATGCTTTGCTGGAAAACGCGTCCAACGTGCAGGTACAGCTGCCATGGATGGCCGGTGGGATTCTCGTTGCACTGAGCGTGGTCATCACCATGATCGGTGGACTGCTCCCGGCTAAAAAAGCCGCGCACAAGGACCCTGTCAATGCACTAAGAAGCGAATAAATGTTGAAAGCCTCGAAGCGATTCGGGGCTTTTTTTTGATTTTGTAAAAGATGTGCGCGGGGACTGTTACCAAGTTAAAAGGTATGATAAACTTATGAGTTACAAACGACAACAAGGAGGACACCCTATGGCCATTTCATTGACGACCTTTTGTTTATTCTCAGGTATTGTGCTTGTTGGTTGCACGCTGTTTAAGGGCATGAGCAATCGTGTGGGGATTCCCGCTCTTTTGGCATTCATTTTCTTGGGCATGCTTTTTGGCAGTGACGGGATTTTGAAGATACCCTTTGATGACTATGCCTTTGCCGAGCAAATCAGTACGATAGCACTGGTATTCATTATGTTTTACGGCGGTTTTGGGACCAATTGGAAGGTTGCAAAACCGGTCGCGGCCGTATCAATCATGCTCTCAAGCGTGGGCACCGTTGCAACAGCCCTGCTGGTGGGGGTATTTTGCCATTGGGCGCTGGGCATGTCCTTGATTGAAGGCTTGCTTTGTGGGGCGCTCCTTAGCTCCACTGACGCCGCATCGGTGTTCTCGATTTTGCGTTCGCGCAATCTGGCATTAAAAGAAAATACCGCCTCTCTCCTTGAAGTGGAAAGCGGCTCCAATGACCCCTTTGCCTATATGCTGACAGTGGTGCTGTTAACTGCCATGCAAGGCAGTATCAGCGTCGGTGGTGTGGGGCTGATGCTGGTACAGCAGCTGCTGTTGGGCTTGGCCTGCGGTTTTGGTCTTGGCTTTATCGTGCGCGCCCTCATGAATCGCCATACCAGCGATTCGGTGGAAACCGTAACCATTTTTATCGTGGCAGTGGCGCTCTTTGGCTATGGGATTCCTCAAGCCATTGGCGGTAACGGCTTCCTTAGCGTGTATATTGTAGGGATATTGCTTGGTAACAGTGAGCTTGAAATGCGTCCAAGCTTGGTGGCATTTTTTGACGGCGTGACCGGCATCATGCAGGTGGTGCTGTTCTTCCTCTTGGGGCTCTTGTCCTTCCCATCACGCATTATGGACGTGTGCACAACAGCGGTATTGATTGCACTCTTCCTCACCTTGGTGGCACGTCCACTGACGGTGCATCTTTTGATGCTGCCCTTTGGCGGCAGTGGCATGCGCCGACATTTGGTTTCCTTCGCCGGCTTGCGTGGGGCCGCCTCGGTCGTGTTTGCGATTATGGCGGTACTGGCGCCGGTGGCTATGGAAAATGATTTGTTCCACATCGTTTTCGGCGTGGTACTCTTTTCGATTGCCATTCAAGGCTCGCTTTTGCCGTTTGTTGCCAAACACCTCGATATGATTGAAGAGGGTGGCAACGTCCTCAAAACCTTCACCGACTATGTGGACGAAACACCGATTAACTTTATTCGCTTCAAGGTGGAGGAAGGACACATATGGTGTGGCAAGCGTGTTATGGACATTATCCTGCCACCGGGCTCTATTTTGGTGCATATGATTCACAACGGCTATCGCATGGTGCCAAAGGGCAATACCGTGCTTGAAGCCGGTGACGTGCTCATTCTCTGTGCCCTTGAAGAAGGAGATATTCCAAACATTCATTTGGTGGAAAGAGTCATCGAAAGGGAGGATTTAGAACCAAACATGACCTTGGCAGACTTCCCATGCCGCTCCAATTCGTTGATTATCCTCATTCAGCGCGGTCATGATTACATTATTCCGGACGGCAACACCGTTTTGCGTGTCGGCGACCGTTTGCTTATTAACCATACCCACGAAACCCCACGCCGCGCCTCGGCCAATGGGTGACGATACAGAGCTGTCGCGATGGTGGCAGCTCTTTTTTGTGCGTCACAAAAAAATTTGAAGGCAAAGTTGCGCGCCAACAATATATTTTAGAGGTCTAACTTCTTTTTTATAGGCGAGTATTATGGTATAATATTTCATTGCACTAGATCATTTGTAAAAGAGTAATGGATTAGAGGAGGTTGATTTTATGTCTGAAAAAATGCATATTTCCAAGCGAAATTTAAACATGATCATTCTCATGGTCATCGGGGCATTTTTGGGTAGTATGAACCAAATGATTCTGGGCCCGGCATTGCCGAGTATTATGGCGGATCTTCAGATTGATGCAGCAAGCGGTCAATGGCTGACCACCATCTTTCTTCTCATTAACGGGATTATGATTCCATGTACCGCTTATTTGATGGCACGCTTCACAACCCGTGATTTGTACCTATTGGCGATGCTTATTTTTGGCGTAGGTTCCCTGTGTGCCAGCTTTTCGCATAGCTTCGCAATGCTTTTGCTGGCGCGTGTGTTGCAAGCCCTGGGCTTTGGGATTTTGATGCCACTGCTTTCGGCAACGGTGCTCATGGTGGTGCCAATCAGTCAACGTGGGAAAGCCATGGGGCTGGTAGGGCTGGTATTTAGTATCGCACCGGCGATTGCGCCTTCCGCAGGCGGCTTGATTGTTGACCTTTACGGTTGGAACGCCGTGTTCTTGGTATTTGCACCGCTTATTTTTATTGATATTATCGTTTGCATGTTTATCATGCCAAAGGGTGGCGAAACCACACGCATCCCTTTGGACAAAAAATCCGTGCTGATGTCTACTGTCGGCTTCGGTGGCTTGCTTTACGGCTTTAGTGCCGTAGGGAGCTTTGGCTGGACCTCTGCGCATGTGTACATTCCGTTGGTTGTAGGCGCAGTGGTGGTGTACCTTTTCGTGAAACGCCAAGGCCAAATTGAATCCCCACTCCTGCGCTTTGACTGCATGAAAAACAGACGCTTTGCCACCGGTTTGGTGCTCTCCATGGTGGTAAACGCCGCTTTGCTCTTTGGGGGCGTGCTCACCCCAATCTATTTGCAGGACATCCACGGCTTTAGCGCCTTTCAGGCTGCACTGATTATGTTGCCGGTTACTATCCTGGCGGCGATTTTACAGCCGGTTATTGGGAACTTCTACGACAAAAACGGCGGACGCTTCCTGATGCTGAGCGGCATTTTCTTGATTACCATCGGGAGCTTCTTCTATGTCTTCTTTGACGTGAATTCTCCGGTGTGGTTTTTGGTTATTGCTTACTCGCTTCGCATGCTGGGCGTTAACATCACCATCATGCCAATCACAAACTGGTGCATGACCGACTTTACCGGCGAAAGCGTGCCACACGCCAATGCCGTATTAAACACCATGCGTCAGATTGCCGGTTCTGTAGGGACCGCTATTTTCGTTTCCGTGTACATGGTCGTGCAGACCACCATGAAGGGCGCCTATATTGATGTTTCCCTCAGCGGGATTCACACAGCCTTCGGCGCCTCCGGCGTTCTTGCCGCCTTGCTTTTTGTGTTTGCCTATAAGAAAGTCCATGACAATGAATAGCGATGACAGACCGTCCTTGGGGCGGTCTTTTTTTTGTGGGCGTTGGCCAAAATAAAAAAAGTTAGTTTTCACTAACTTTAGTGTTGACAGAAACAAAAGTCATGCTATAATAAAAGCATGAGTTAGCGATGGCTAATTCAAACAACCATCGAAAAGGAGTGAAGTTGATGTTAGACGAAAGGATTGTTCGCTTTTGTGCACCGGTCTTAACAGGCATAAAAACCGGTGGGCTGTTTAATACTTGTGATATGGAGTATGACACCCTCTGCCACGAGGTGGTAGCAGCACGTGAACGATTGCAACGTTTCGGCATTGACATCCGACTCTTTTTCAGCAAAGGAAAGATGCCGCTCGCGTATGTCTATCGCATTGATGCCTTGGCACGCGATTTGCAGGATGTACAAACACAGGCGTATTTAGCACCCCTTGGCTATAACGAGTTCGATGTGCAGTCTGCCCTAACACAGCTTGCTAAGCGATTGTATCATTACGATGGCTTTCCACACGAAATCGGTCTCTTTCTGTCGTATCCGCTTGCTGACGTGAAGGACTTTGTGCAATTTGGTTCCCGATGCGCAAAGCGTCAAGGCTACTGGTGTGTATTCCATGACGAGGAACAAGCAGACAAATGCTTCCGTGCCTTCGACGAAAGTCATGCGGTATGTATGTCCCGTTACAGGGAAGGGCAGCCATTGGAAGCGCTGGCCCTAGCAATCTAAATAGGAAAGGAGTGACTCAATGAAAGTCGCAATTGTTTACTGGAGTGGCACCGGTCATACCGAAGCCATTATGAACTTGGTCAAGAAGGGCATTGAACAAGCCGGCGCACAAGCCGATGTGTACATGCCATGGGATTTTGAACCAAGCAAGATGGCGGATTATACCAACTTTGCGTTTGGGTGCCCTGCCATGGGTAGCGAACAGTTGGAAACCGAAGATTTCCAACCAATGTGGGACCAAATTTCCGGCGATCTCAAAGGAAAGAACGTGGTGCTGTTCGGTTCCTATAATTGGAACAGTGGCGAATATATGGACGATTGGGCACAGGATGCCGTTCGTTTGGGTGCGAACCTCGTATCCGATGGCTTGGCAATTTTGGACGCCCCGGAATCCGGTTCTGACGAAGAACAAGCGGCGATTGCTCTTGGCGTTGCAATCGCACGTGCATAAACCTCACTTTTTTTGATTGATTTTTCAAACACCGGAGCAAAGTGACTGAGGTTGCTTTCTCCAAAATAGGTGACGCGGATCGTAAGGCGTCACTTGATACACCCCCCTTAACAGATGAATGCTCAAAAAAAGCAGCGCAGGGCTTTTTAGGAGCAACGATGACAGCAGCTACTAACGGGCAAAGGTAGCTGCACAAACAAATCCAATTGTTGACAGGAAACACCTCAACTCCTCTACAACAGACGTCGTAAGACAATCTACTTCCTCTACTAAATGGCGGGGACACCCGCGAGATAATCTCTTTGTAAAATCCGACTAAACCGTAAAGCAGTGGGCGCTTTGCGGTTTTTTTTGTTGTGCTTGACAAATCCCCTCCAAGCATGGGACGATGAACGCTAGAATAAAGGCGATTTTTCGGCCTTCGAAACAACGGGCGAATCAATCACAAGGAAGGAGCAAGCGTATGAAAGGATTAACAGTGATGGTGTGTTGTGCCGGGTTGCTCTTGATGGGCTGTGGCGCACAGGTTCCGATGTCATCTGTGCCAATCACAGAAACCCCACGGGTGGCATGCGTGGGCGATAGCATTACCCAAGGCATTGGCGGCAATAGCTACGTAGATGTGCTCAATGCGCGCGGTGAGCTGTACTGTGAAAACTTCGGTGTGTGTGGCACAACCGCCCTTGCAAGCGCTGCGCCGAGCTATACCGACACCCAAGCCTACGCCGATAGCCTTGCTTGGGGTGCAGATGTCACTGTCATCATGCTGGGCACCAACGATACCGCCTACTGGCAAGGACAGACGGCGTTTGAAGCAGATTATGCACAGCTTGTGGACGCTTACCTTGAAAGCGGCAGCAAGGTGCTATTGTGCACACCGTTGGCACCGGCGCAAGGGCTGCAAGCAAACAGCTACGGCGTCAACCCGGCCTATTTTGAAGCCGTCAATGAAAGCATACACCGCGTGGCGACGGCAAGGGATTTGCCGGTAGCGGAGGTCTATGCCCAAACAGTCGGTGCGGACATGACTCTGGATGACGGCATCCATCCCAATGCCGCAGGTGCAGAAAAAATCGCTGATATTGTCGGCGAAAGCCTGCATGAAATGCTACACTAAAAGGGGCTGTCGCATAAACGAATTTTTTGTTTATACGACAGCCCTTTTTCTAA
>OLRJ01001492.1_pt1 | contig 19817 bp, 14 predicted proteins | sample 1672741 | NCBI WGS metagenome assembly OLRJ01 (sample SAMEA3136719, study PRJEB25190) | human gut metagenome | biome: human gut; feature: human-associated habitat; material: faeces | place: Austria | collected 2013
CGGAAGGGATAAACGCTGAAGGCATCTAAGCGTGAAGCCCCCCTCAAGATGAGATGTCCCATTCGAAAGAAGTAAACCCCCTTGAAGACGACGAGGTAGATAGGGCAGGGGTGGAAGTGTGGTAACACATGGAGCTGACTGTTACTAATAGGGTGAGGGCTTGACCAATAATCGCAAGGTTAAAAAATGATTCCATTAGGATGTAACATGTATGTAGTTTTGAAGGTACAGAACCTAAACGGTAGCCATTTGGTTATCGTTTTTTTATTACTCAAAATTCACAATAAAAAAGTCGGTCGATCTCCAGCCTTAAAATCAGTTTTCACAAAAATGCCGTAAAATCAAGGAATATTAGCATTTCACGAAATTCGATTGACCGACTTTTTTCGAAAAAACTTGCAAAAAGTAACCAAATCTGTAATAATGAACCTTAAGAACAGCATAAATGCTGTGTTGTACCTTACCTATAAGGAATTGAAACTCTTCTGCCCACTCAGGTGGCATGACACCTTTTTTAGCCAGTTCGTTGTATTTTACCTATAAGGAATTGAAACCTATGATTATCACTGCTTACACTTATGTGTGAAGTTGTACCTTACCTATAAGGAATTAGAACAGCTTAATCATTCCGATGAGATGATTAGGCTATTTTTTATATATAACAAAATATTCGGATTAACTTTCGAAAAAAATAGAAAAAGAGTAGAATGAAGTACATAAAAGAGAGGGAGGAAAGACACAAGAAAAAGTCGGTCAATCTCCAGCCTTAAAATCAGTTTTCACAAAATGCCGTAAAATCAAGGAATATTAGCATTTCACTAAATTCGATTGACCGACTTTTTTGAAAAAAACTTGCAAAAAGTAATCAAATCTGTAATAATGAATCTTAAGAACAGCGTAAATACTGTTGTTGTACCTTACCTATAAGGAATTGAAACACACCCATCTCCTTGAGAAGTTTTTTGACCATTCTTTCGTCAATCCGCGTTGTACCTTACCTATAAGGAATTGAAACAGCCATATGGAGCATTTACTGTTGCTGCGGATACTGTTGTTGTACCTTACCCCATAAGGAATTGAAACACAACAGCTCCTTCATTGAACCGTAATTCCATAAAGGTTCGTTGTACCTTACCTATGAGGAATTGAAACCGTTTTGTGAATTGCGTCAACTCGATCCATAGTAATAAATGTTGTACCTTACCTATAACGAATTAAATTAATCCATTCACAAAAAACTCGCCCCACCCGAGATATCCGTTTCGCCTTTTTGACCGAAAATGAAACAAAACAGCCTAATCATTCTCACTAAATGATTAGGCTGTTTTTTAAAAAATATATTGCTAAAACATAAAAACAAGGATGCTCCCGACAAAAAGAAGCATCCATATAAAAAATAAATATAGATCTGGCTATTTCGCTGGATTCAGCTTTTCAAGCCAGATCATGTAATATTTTAATGCAAGTACAATAGCGTTTAGTTCATAGCTCAATTCGGACGAAGCGTGGTTCATAGTATTTCGGACATCTTTTAGTGCCTTATGCAGTATAAGCAGCTGGAACAATATAGCCTTATCCAAGGAGTCAGAAATAATAAACGGTTCCGGTACTGCAACTTTTCTGGTAAAACCTTGACCGTTCATTCTTAATGAAACTGTAGGCTTTTTTAAAGCGTTATTTAGATAAGTGCTTATATCTTCAGGCGAAATTGGAAATCTTGGGCTGGTCTGGATGGCACTTAAAAAATTTTGGTAATCGTGATCCGTTAGCTGATTGAAAAGCTCTCGGGGCAAAAAGAATCCTCTTGTACCATTGTTTAAGATTTCAGTCGTCATGGGATACACGAATGCATTGAAAAGGTCATTAAGTGTTGCCGGTGCGTATGCGTCGTTAACAATGTAAGAGCTTGCCTGTCCTTGGGTAATAGGTTGATAAGGCTGGTTTACTTCTAAAACTTTCCAATCATCTACAAGCAAAGAGGAAACCTTGGACTCGATCAAAGTCAGAGCCTGCTGGTAAAAACCTTTGGAAATGCACCAGTTTATTTCATCTGCTACAGTGTGTTGTTCCACAAGCTTTTTGTAATCCTGTTTGATGTCCTGCTTATAAATTTCCAGATAGGAAGTATTTTTATTTGTGGTCTTAGCAGCTGGCGTGGCAAAAAAATTCTGAAGGTTTTTCAGACCATTTTCAAATTCCGGAATACAACACCATTGGATACCATTAGCTACATTCTGAATTGCATTTATAAAATCCTTCTCCGATGTTTTTTCTTGAGGATGGCAGGAGTCAGAATATTCCATTAGGGTATTGGCTCTTCCACATGAAATGAATTCATTGATTCCTGCAACAAAGTCAAAAATTTTCATATTTTCAGTTTCGGAAGTAATAATGCTTTCCTTAGATTCTTCAGAAAATTCCACACTATACGCTTCTTTGATCTTGATTCCTTCTATTTTCAAAAGGGAAACAGTTGCTTCCATGATACGCTGGATACCGCGGATTCCACCATGGGTATCAAGGTACAGGATTGGGTTATGTATGCTGCGAAGTATATTAATAACCTTTTGAATTCCCTCGTAAGGAGAGGATTGGGAAATATTTACAGGAAGAAAACGCTCCTTATCGTCCAGATCGGGATTCATATAGTTACGGACCTGAGCCTTAAAATATTCCAAGGGGGAGGTGGTAATGGCAGTGGATTCAGGTGTTGTAACCGTTACTTCTTCGAGAGTTTTATCCGTGCAGAGCATAATGATCTTATCAAGATTCTCGTTGGTCTGGGCAAGCAATTCATCCAGCATTTTGGGAATGGGATCCAGCTGATAACGTCCGATAACGCTTCCCTGGCATCCGTTGAAATTATATTTGAATTCGGATTTTCCTATATTTTTCCGTAAAGTACTTAAAGCAAGTAAAAGCACATTTGTATGCTGGCGCTCCGAAGTAAATTGATGTGATTGTATGTGGATTTCGGCTTCATTTTCCAATGCTGGAAGTGGAAAGTCTGGCGATTTAGGTGGCGTTGCAATAGCAGGCAATGTCTTAACGGAATCCTTAAGAGCCTGGAGTTCAGACTGCTTTCGGGACAGGACTCTCTTAGAGTAAGGAATAAAAGCGGTATCTACAGGCAGCCCGTTTCTGTAGGCAGCTATACCATTTGTTTCTTCCATCTGCAGCTCGATCCGCCTCATTAAATCCAGGAGAAACTCATTATTTTGGTAGTCTGCAGTTTCATAGATGGATTCAATATAATAAGCCAGCTCTTCTGAAAAATCAGGAGCAGCAATATAACCTTTTTCGCTGAACCGCTGTAAAAACTGATTTGTGATCTCCCGGGAATGTAATTTTTCAAGATGAATATGCCGGGCCAGAATTCGGTAAAAAAAGTGTTCATTGGAGCGGAAACGTTTTTCGACTACTTTCGACGGCACACATACAATTTTTATAATTTTAGGCGATGCCTCAAATTGGGAAATAAGATTATCCAGAGAGCCTTCTTCCGCACAATCCGTAAGCACTAAAATTTCGCCAGGCTTTTTCATGTGGGCTGTAAGAGATATCTGAGATAGTGTTTTCTCCGTTGCATGCTTAAGCTGATATCTGGTCTTTGTAGATAATTGAGGAAGAATAGATTCCAGAATATTAAGAAAAACCTGATAAGAGCTGGGTTCATCATACTGTATCAGTAAACCATAAGGGATAAACTCATTGCCTGAATTTCCCCGGTTGTTTAGAAAACGTAAGAAACCGTAGAGGGTGTTCTGTTCATGTCCTGAGATATGGAGCTGTTTTTCAAAATTGGACAGAAGGGAATTCAATTCCATGATAGTACCACCTCACAAATTAGTATATTTGTAAAAGTGTATCATATTTCCAAAAAATGCACAATAAAAGAAACGAAAAGCATAAAAAACAGAAAATATAACGGATAATATTGAAATAGCAAAGTGAATATCGTATAGTTATTTCTATAACTAATTTAGTGCATATTGTATGGTGAGAGGAGTTTTTGTGAAAATATTTGTTAATTGTTCAAATCATCCCTCTGCAAAATGGTCCGCTGCGCAAAGAGAAGCAGCGGAGCAGTATGGGAAAATAGCTGACATACCGTTTCCGGCGGTGGCATGTGATCTGACGGATATGCAGCTGGAAGAACTTGCCCAGCAGACTACGGCAGAAATACTGGCAAAGAAACCGGCTGCAGTTATGTGTATGGGAGAATTTGTAGTCTGTTTCAGGATCGTGCAGAAGCTGAAGAAAAGCGGAATCAGGGTACTGGCAAGCTGTTCGGAAAGACATGCTGTAGAACATGTGGAAAAAGACGGCACTGTACACAAAGAAGCAGTATTTGTTTTTCAGGGATTCAGAGAATACTAAAAGAAATCAGGAGGAAAAGCCATGAGACCGGAATTACTGGAGCAGCAGGTTCTGGCAATGTATGATGTCAGAGGAATTCAAAGTTACATTTTCAAAAGTAATGCAGCCAAAGAAATTGTAGGTGCATCTGCGCTGGTAGAGAAGATTATCACCGATGGGCTGCAGGCATATGTGGACACGCAGAAAGCGGGCGAAGATGAAACAATGTCCGGATATATGATGGACTGGACAAAAGATGATCCGAAGGCATTTCTGGAACATCCGGAGGTTGAAATGCAGATCCTGTTCATTGGCGGTGGAAATGCCTATGTCTTGTTCCGTCAGGGAAGGGAATGCGAGAAGATAAACCGTTTTCTTGCAAAATACCTGTTAGACCGGACCTACTCCCTGAATCTGGCTGTTGCAGTGGTTCCAAAAACTGACAGCTACATGGAAGACTATGAAGCAATCAATAACAGGATGCGGGAAATAAAAGCCAGTATGCCGCTGAACATGCCTATGGGTGCGATGCCCTTTATGGCAGCAGATTCCATTACCGGTTTACCGTTGACCAGGAAGGATACAGACGGCAATTACTATTCCACAGAAGCAATCCTGAAAAGAACAGCATTCCCGAAACAGGAAGATGAAAAAATATTTGATAATATGGTAACTGAAAAAGGAAACAGCAGTACTTTGGCTGTGTTCCATATTGATGGAAACAGTATGGGAAATACCATTCGAAAAGAAATGGAAGAAACCGTGGGATATGAAGACGCAATTGCAAAAATGCGCCAGCTGTCTCTTCGTATTTCCGGGAATTTCAGAGAAACAGTAGAGGAAATGAAAGCCTGCATGGACGCTCTTACCCCAAAGATAAAAGAAGCCGGAAAGCATAAATTGTATAGAGAGATTATCGTTGCCGGCGATGACATTACCTTTGTCTGCAATGCCAGGCTTGCCATCCCGGCTGTAAAATTTTTCCTGGAAAATATCAGCAAAAAAGGAGAGTTTTCAGCATGTGGAGGAATTGCGTTTTTTAACAGCCATTTCCCATTTTCGGATGCATACCAGGTTGCAGAGGCATGCTGTGAAAGTGCAAAGAAACGTGCGAAACAAAACGAATGCAGAGGGGATGGCGGAAAGGTTGGTAATTTTATGGATTACCAGATCTGTACAAATATCCGGGCTTCCCAGCTGGACGCTTATCGCGACCGTCATTACATGGCAGATGGAAAAGCTTTTATTTTCCGTCCATATTACGTTCCCTTCGAAGCGGATGAGTGGAATATGAACGGGAAAAATGACTGCTATGATATTTCCAGGCTGATGTATTGGCTGAAATATTTTGCACAGGGAGAAAAGTCCCAGGAAGCGCCAATGGCAAGAAGTAAAGCGAAGAAACTGCGTGATACCATTCCAATGGGGGATGCGGAGCTTGATGGTGAACTTTCTTTTCTGGAATCCAGAGGATATTCGGGGCTGAAAGAAGCAAGGAAGGATGCAGCAATCTGGTACGATGCCCTGGAAATTATGGACTGGCTGATAAAGGAGGATGAATAAATGAAGCTGACGATCAAACTTCTCAGTGATCTTTGTACATATTCCGGCGATACATATAATAGTGTGGTTGACACAGATGTGGTGTACGACGAAAACGGAATTCCTTATATTCCGGCAAAAAGGATCAAAGGCTGTATCCGGGAAGCTGCGGAGGAAATGGCAGACCTTGGCATCGGCACCAGTCAGATCGATGAAATATTTGGAAAAGAAGGAAACCAGAATTCCGCTTTTTCTTTGTCAAACGCATATATTGAACATTACAGCCAGGTAGTGGAAGCCTTGCAGAACTGCAACTATACAGGTCTGAAAAGCCCGCAGAATGTGCTGAACCGGTATACCTATATGCGCACCCAGACGGCTGTTGATCCCGAAACCGGTGTTGCAAAGGACAATTCCCTGAGGCGTATCCGCGTTGTAAAAAAAGGGCTTACTTTCACCGCTGAATGCAATTGGACGAAGCGTGTTTCTGAACCCAAAATTCTGGAACAGGCTGTTTCCCTGGTGAAACATATGGGAATGGCAAGAACAAGAGGTCTTGGGCTGGTGGAAATGAAATTATCTGAAAAGGCTGGGAACCAGCAAAAGAACTGTCATGTATTATTTAAAGCGGACCAGCTTGGAGAACAAAACAGGATTCCTTATACAATTCGTCTGAAAAGCGCTATGATCTGTAAATCCGCACAGGGAAATCAGGCGGTCACAGAGGATTATGTTGCAGGAAGCAAGGTCCTTGGACTGATCGCGGGGGCACTAAAGCCGGAAGGATATGAGAAACTGATGGCAGCAGATGAACTGATCGTTTCCAATGCCTATATTGCAAATGGAAAAGAACGGTGCGTTCCGGGACGGATTTCGTTACAAAAAGTGAAGGACCAGCGTTACGATGAAAATGGTGAGATGAGAATAAAAGATATGCTGCTCACAGATCCGGCCGAAATTAAGGGAAAACAGATGACACCTGCAAACATCCGCTATATGGATCAAAGCGGAAGAATTGCTGATGTGGAGACCGAAATCAGCTATCACCATCAGCGCCCGTCTGATAAATCTGTGGGGAGAGCCACTGGGCTGGACGGCTCCAGCTTTTACCAGCTTGCCGCAATTTCGCCGAACCAGAGCTTTAAAGGCTTTATATATGCGGATAAAGAGCAGGCACAGCAGATCCTGCAGGCTGTTGAAGCCATGGATGAAATCCGGATGGGATATGGACGCTCCAGTGAATTTGGAGCAGTTGATTTTACCCTGGATTCTGTAGAACCGATAAAGGAAGAACATAAAACAGTGAAGAAGGCAGTTCTTACATTGGGAGCAGATGTACTTCTCTATAATGACCAGGGAATGCTGACCACAGATATCCGTGTACTGGAAAAGAACCTGCGCGAAATGACCGGAACAAAAGATCTCTGCCTGGAAAAGCCATACATTCAGTTTAGTACCATTGGTGGATATAATGTTACCTGGCAAAGGCGGAAACCAGCTGCATATGCCCTGGCAAAAGGAAGCTCCTTCCTTCTGGAATCTGAACAGGGATTTGACATAGGCCTTTTGAATGAAAAATTTGCCGGAGAACGTGTTTTTGAAGGATATGGAGAGCTTCTGGTAAAAGAACCGGCCAATACTTCTGATGTAATTGTGAAAAAAATGCAGGAAGCTGGGAAGACAGAAGCAATGCAGGAGGATCCTACGGGAATTTTGCAGGAACTTCTTCAGGATGAATTTGAGAAACAGATAAAGATGGCGGTACGGGAAACATTCGAGAAGCGGAAACCTACAGATGAGAAGAAACTGGATGGCCTGAATGCTGCCGTGGCAAAATTAAGAGTGCTTTTTCGAACGGAACATACCTATGAAGATATGGAAAAAGAGGTTGCTGGAATTGAAAAGGAAAGCAAAAACAGCCTTTGCAAATACCTTATAGATATTGTGAAACCATCCGAAATCGGAAAACTTGCACAGGAGCGAATGGTGGAGGAATTTGGCAGTTTTGACAATGGATTGCCAGAAGAACAGCTTTTCCAGAAGGTCTATAATGATTATCTGGCAGAACTGAAATATTTTGCAAAAACCCATCAGAAGAAAGGAGACGGTAAGTAATGAAAGCTGTATTAAAACGTCAGGTTTTTTATATTCAGATTCAGCTGGAGTCTCCGCTGAATGTGGCTTCCGGCGAGGAAGAATGGACAGATGCAGATGTACTGCGTGATTTTGAGGGGAATCCCTTTGTACCAGGAACCTCTCTTGCAGGAGCAATGCGTTCTTACATCGGGGAAAAAGAGAATGAATGGGATTTGTTTGGATATTCAGCCAATGATACCCAGGGAAAAATGAGCCCGCTTTTTATTTCAGATCTGACTTTTGATGAGGCACCAGTATGGGGAGTTCGGGATGGCGTCGGATTGAACAGAAATAAAGCGGCCATAGCCGGCTGCAAATATGATATGGAGATTCTGGAGACTGGCCTGAATGGACATTTCTATCTGGAGCTTGTAGTCCGTGAGGCAGACGAGGAAGAAGCGTTGAAAAAACAGCTGTCTGTTGTTTTTCGGGGAATTCAGAAGGGCGAAATCCGCCTTGGACGGAAAAAGACAAGAGGTTTTGGCGTATTTAAGATTGTGAAGCTGGCTTCTAAGACTTATGACAGGGAAAATTATCTGAAATATGCAGATGCCTATCAAGCTTCCTCCTGGGAAAATGCAGCGGATGAGCTTGAAAGCTGGCTGCAGGGGAAGGATGAGGATACGGACCGAATGGTACATATTGAGGTGCCGCTTGTGATGAAGGGTGGTATCAGCATCAGGCAGTATGCGGCTAAGAAAAATGAGCCTGACTTTGTGCATCTTACGTCAAATGGAGTACCAGTTATTCCGGGCAGCAGCTTTGCAGGCGCTATCCGTCACAGGGTCACACAGATCCTTGAAGAATTGGCTGGTGATGGGGGGAAGCTTCCAGCAGATGCAGAAAAAATTGCAAAAAGAATGTTTGGAGATGCGTCGGATCAAGAAGGGCATGTATCTGCCATCATAATCAGTGAAGCAGAAATAGAGGAGGCGAAGCCGTTTACGATGGTCCGCACTGGTATCAGCCGTTTTGAATCCGCAGTCCGGGATGGAGCTTTGTATAAAGAAAAAACTTACGTGGATGGGCATTTTAACCTGAAGCTGGCAGTACGTAAAGGAAAAAATCCGGAAGATGGAAAATGGATGATTGGAATTTTACTTCTGGCATTAAAGGATCTGCAGAATGGTTATCTGGCTGTGGGCGGACAGACTGCAGTTGGAAGAGGATGTTTTTCATCAGGAGGTTCCATCCGCATAGATGGGCAAAACGGACGGGAAAATGAACTTATAGCAGAAGCCTTTAAAGGTCTTTGTGCAGAGATGAGGTGATGGAGATGAAGCTTTCAAATATACCGGAAAAGGGAACCATGTATGCCTTATATACGGATAAGGTAAAATATGAAAAGTATACAAAAGAAGAGCTTCTGGAAGATGTACATCTGGAGGAAAAGCTTCTGGAGCTTCATTTATTTGATGCTGACAGGGAGTACCGCTATATCAAAACAAGGAAAGGGGAAATCGAGGCCCTTATCAGTGATGAGACTGTAGAACATCAGGATATTTATACCGAGAAAATCCTGACTTTGGGAAGTAAGAAAGAAAAACCGGATAAAGATTCCGGTTTTGTGGAAGTTATAAATTATATTACTTATGATGAGAACGACCTTATGCGGATCGGAAACTGCAGATTAAGGGAGGTGGAATAGGGATGGCTGAGAAAGAAAAATTTATGAATCCATATAATTTCATAAGTTTTCCAGAAAAAAAAGCAACTGCTTATACCGATACAGACAGACATACTGGCGTGCTGGAATACCGTATCACAACGAAAACCCCTCTTTTTATACCGAATTCAAGTACAGAGACAGCATTTAAGGAATCATCAGCTGTTGAAGATCATAAGTCTTATGACTTTTTTTCCTATACAGAGCTGGAAAAGGGGAAAAATTATGAGGGAGAATATCACATTCCGGTTATTCCAGGCAGTGAAATACGTGGGGTGGTGAGAACGGTTTATGAGACTTTGACAGATTCCTGTATGGGACTGCTGAATAGTGAAAACTACCCTGTAAAAAGGACACCTACCAGATTTAATCCTGGACTGCTTTGCAGAAATGAGGATGGAACCATCGTGTTGCGCAGTGCAGCTTCTTTCCCTATAGGCGAGAAAGCATTTGGAGGCAGGACACCCAGAGGATTTGAAAACAATAGGAATGGGGACGAAATTGAGGGAAAAGGATATCTTTTGAAGTGGGGAATGGGCGTAAAAAAAGCCAGGTATCATGTTTTTTCCCTGAAAAATAAATTTGAAAAGGGGATTAGCCTTTCAAGAGATGAAGTTGAAAGAAAGCTGTTTCCTGTTCTGAATTCTTATCTGGATCAGCCTGCATTGAAGAAAAGCAATGAAGAGGCGTATACAGAATATAAGGAAGATCTGGAGAAGTTTCTTCGTGGAAAAGATATGCTGTATTTTCCAGTGAATTTTTCAACCTTGGATAATGGAATCGTGTATTTATCACCAGCAACAATTACCAAGGAAGCTTCCAATAACAGCATTGGAATGCTGGCAGGAAAGTTTGCACCGTGTACAGAGAATTTCTGTCCGGCGTGTGAGCTGTTTGGGCATATTGGAAATAAGGATGATTCCAGGGGTTCTAAGATTCGATTTACAGATTTATACGTAACAGAGGAAAGAGAGCCAAATGCTTATTATCTCTCTGATAAAATAACGTTACAGACCCTTGGCGGGCCGAAGCTTGGCAATACAGAATTTTATCTGAAAAGACCGGCTGGAGCTACATTCTGGACCTATGATTATCATGTAAAGGGTGGTAAATTAAGTGTAGAACCGGGAAATCTGCGGGGAAGAAAGTTTTACTGGCATAGCAGAAGTGGAAAAATCATCCAGGCAGAGCCGTCTAAATTAAATAAGACGGTAAGGCCGGTGAAAGAAAATGTTGCTTTTTCGGGAAAGCTCTATTTTGAGGGAATTTCCAAAACGCAGCTGGATCAGCTGATATGGATTTTAAACTGTAGCAGTGAAAATCTCGGATTAAAACTGGGAAGCGGAAAACCATTGGGGCTTGGTAGCATTTCCTGCAATGTGACCAGCATAAAGGAGCGGAAAATTGAAATAGAGGATGGTGTGCTGGACTATTCTGAAATTCCAGTTGCTGCAGCTGTGACATATGAAGATGCGAAATTTAGTTCTCATGCAAAGGCAGAATTTTATAAAATAGCATGCTTTGACAGCGTCCCGGAAAATATGGAAGTTACCTACCCAAAAGATATTGCTCAAAAAAATCGGCCAATTACAGAAGGCTTCCGCTGGTTTGGTGAAAACCATACCACAGTGTCTGGAAAGAAATGGGCTTCCGGAAGAACGGATATTAATATTGAGAGAGTTTTGTCTGGCGTCTTAAGTAAAGAAACAGCGTTGCCCTATAGCGGACAGGGCAGGAAAGATGGCATCTACGAAAAGAAAAATAATTTTAACAGAAATGGTTCCAATGCAGGGCAGGGGAAATTTAAAAAATCTTACCAGGGCAGCGGATACCAGAAGGGAAAAAGGTAATTATGCAGCTGGTTGTACATATAGGAGTGGATGAACCTCTTTCATTGCCCATAAATTATAATCATATTTTGCAGGCTGTTATTTATCGTTCCTTAGGAAATATGCCAGAGTACGCAACCTTCCTTCATGACGGCGGTTTCGCAAGGGGACAGAGGCAGTACAAGATGTTCCAATTCAGCCAGTTGAAAGGGGAATACCGGATTGAAAATAAAAGGATCACTTTCTTTTCTGAGGTTTCCTTTGAGGTGAGAAGCCCGGAACCTCTTCTGATCCGGCTCCTGGGGGATTGCATATGGGAGAATGGGGTTACATTCGGAGACCATGTGTATACAGATGTGCAGCTGGAGCTTTATGATTATACAGTTGAAGAGAAAGAGCTTCTTATAAGGATGAAATCTCCGCTGACTGTGTATGCTACAGATGAGGAATCCGAAAAGACATTTTATTTCAGTCCTGATGATCCTGTCTTCTATGACATGGTGAATGATAACTTTTTCCGGAAATACCAGGCGTATTATGGGATTACACCTGTGTCTGGGATTCGTCTGGAGGCGCATGGAAACAAGTTTCCCAAGAAACTGGTAACCCGATATAAAGGAATCCTTATTACCGCCTGGTACGGAACCTACCAATTAACCGGCGAACGCAAATACCTGGATTTCCTCTACCAGACCGGTCTCGGTGCAAAAAATGCGCAGGGGTTTGGGATGTTTGAGATTCTTTGAAAAATGAAAAGGAAAAGTCGGTTGATCTACAAGTGAAAACTGTCAATCGACCGACTTTTTTGAGAAAAGGGTTGAAAAAACGTGGGGGATTTGTGATAATAGAATATAAGAACTGCGGAAATACGGTGGTTGTACCTTACCTAAGAGGAATTGAAACAAGTGTTTTTCTTCGCTGTACGATAAACCTGTTTTTTGACCTGTTGTACCTTACCTAAGAGGAATTGAAACTTTTTCTTGGCAGCCGCTAACATTCTCATGTGATCTGTTGTACCTTACCTAAGAGGAATTGAAACTGTTTTTTAGTCATCTTTTCCTGTTCTTTTCTCTTGCTTGTTGTACCTACCTAAGAGGAATTGAAACATCATCTTTGTTGTAACAACCTTCATATACGGTTCCATCTATGTTGTACTTTACCTATGAGGAATTCTAACCACGTTTCACTCTTACCGCAAAGTCATCCATTCCTTCGACCTTGCCGTATTTCTATTTTTCTATCATTCATTGTCGCCCCATTTTTCATAAAAAGGTAATTCCCTATTGAAATAATAGGAATTAAACGTTATAATCTCTTGTATAGGGATTTTGCTATGTTCGAGAGTGGGCAGGATTCCAGAGCAGGAGGAATTGAAATGAGAATATCCACTAAGGGTAGATATGCAATAAAGTTAATGCTTGACCTGGCTACCAACGATAATGGAGAGCCGATCAGATTAAAGGATGTAGCGCGCAGACAGGAGATTTCGGAGAAATATCTGGAGCAGATCATTTCCGTATTAAATAAGGCAGGATATGTGAAGAGCGTCCGCGGACCTCAGGGCGGTTATTCCCTGCAGCGCAGACCGGAGGAGTATACAGTAGGCATGATCCTCAGACTGACAGAAGGCTGCCTCTCCCCTGTAGACTGCGTAGCTCCAGACGGAGGTGGCTGCGAGAAGGGCGACGCCTGTGTCACACGTATTCTGTGGAAGAAGATTGACGATGCCATCAACGAAGTGGTAGATAACATTACATTAGGAGACCTCCTTGACTGGCAGGCTGCAAGTGCAGACGACTATGTAATTTGAAATTATAAAATGTATATTGAAAAGAAAAAACATATGATATAATGCCAATAGGCAAAGAGATGTGAAATATCTATGTAATTCAGCTACAAACGAAAACCCCAGTGTTGCCGCACTGGGGTTTTCTATTCCCAATTTTTATGAAATGTCCGCCGTATAAACACACCTGCCCTTATTGTACAGAAAAAAGTCCACAATTCAGACAAAAAGTTCTTTACTTTACAACGTTGATGTGCTATTATACGGAAAACAGATGCAAGACGTACAGTTAAAAACGTCCCAAATCTATATTCGAGAAGAGGAGGAAATGATTATGAAAAAGTCAAAAGCAGTAATTTCCCTTTTGACAGCTTCCGCAATGACAGTTGGTCTCATGAGCACTGGCACAGTTGCTTTTGCAGCAGTAGAAGAGAGCACATCTGACCTGAATGTTATGCTGGAAACTCCGGTACAGTCCCTTGACCCACAGCAGGCTACTGATGGAACATCCTTTGAGGTAATTGCAGACTATACCGACGGTCTTATGCAGATGGATTCAGACGGACAGGCAGTTCCGGCCATTGCAGAGAGCTATGATTTATCAGATGATGGACTTACCTATACGTTCCATCTTCGTGACGCACAGTGGAGCAACGGTGATCCTGTAACCGCTTCCGATTTCGTATTCGGATGGCAGAGAGCAGTTGACCCGGATGTAGCTTCCGAGTATGCTTACATGTTAAGCGACATTGGCCAGGTTGAGAACGCTGCAGAGATCATCGCTGGTGAGAAAGACAAATCCGAGCTTGGTGTTACAGCAGTTGACGACAAGACACTGGAAGTTAAGCTGAATGTTCCAGTATCCTACTTCCTGTCACTGATGTATTTCCCAACCTTCTATCCTGTAAACGAAGCATTCTTTGAGACATGCGCAGACACATATGGTACAAGCCCAGACACCACACTTTCCAACGGTGCATTTGTACTTGATACCTATGAGCCAGCTGCAACAGAGATCCACCTTACAAAGAATGCTGACTACTACGATGCAGACAATATTTCCCTTCCGGGACTTAACTATCAGGTAATCCAGGATTCCCAGCAGGCTCTTATGAGCTATCAGACAGGCGACCTTGACCTTACACTTGTAAATGGTGAGCAGGTTGACCAGGTTGAAGACGATCCTGAGTTCATGACAATCGGTGCTGGATATCTTTGGTATGTAAGCCCTAACATCGCAGCTGTTCCAGAGCTTGCAAACTTAAATATCCGTATGGCAATGACAATGGCAATCGATCGTGAATCCATCACAACAGACGTTCTGAAAGACGGTTCCCTTCCGACCTATACCGCAGTTCCGATGCAGTTTGCTGCAGGTCCTGACGGATCTGACTTCTCTGAAGACCAGAGCAAATTCTCCGATGTTTGCGCATATGACACAGAGAAAGCTGCTGATTACTGGGCAAAAGGTCTTGAGGAGCTTGGCGAGACAGAGATCGAGCTTGATATGATCGTTGACGCTGATGATGCACCTCAGAAGGTTGCACAGGTTCTGAAAGAGCAGTGGGAGACAGCTCTTCCAGGATTAACTGTAAACCTTACAGTAGAGCCTAAGAAACAGCGTGTTGAGGATTTGCAGAACGGAAACTATGAGGTAGCTCTTACCCGTTGGGGACCAGACTATGCAGATCCGATGACATATCTTGGAATGTGGATTACAGACAACTCTAACAACTACGGTTTGTGGAGCAGCGAAGAGTATGACTCCATCATCGCAGAGTGTACAACTGGTGACCTTTGCACAGACGCTGAAGGACGTTGGGCTAGAATGTATGACGCAGAGAAACTTGTTATGGATGACGCTGTAATCTTCCCACTTTACACACAGGCAAATGCAGAGATGCTGTCCAGCGCAGTAACAGGCGTAGACTTCCATCCATGCGCACTGAACCGTGTATACAAAAATGCAGTAAAATCTGAATAAGTTGTAATTGAATAACTTCAGCCGCACCAGGGTTTTACCCGGTGCGGCTTTTGAAATAATATTGTCGGTTACTGGTTACGGAGTGGACAGTAACTACTGAGTAACAATTCAGTAAATGCATTTCGTTGAATTGTTATAGATTACCGTTGCCATCCGCAGAACAAACAATGATCAGGCTGATAATTACTTTGCAGCAGAGAAAATAAATGTTACTGGTTCATGAGTGAACCATGACGAAAGAATTGTTGTTTATTCTGTGGATTGCAACGAACAAGAACCCAAGGAGGAATTGTCGTGAAAAAATATACGCTCAAACGAGTTTTAACTTCCTTCTTCACCCTGCTGGTAATCCTGCTGGTGCTGTTTGTCCTTATGCAGCTCATGCCAGGTTCCCCGTTCAATGATGAGAAGTTAAATGATGACCAGCGTGCAGCACTGTACGTAAAATACGGTCTGGACCAACCAGTAGTTGTCCAGTTCGTCAACTATGCCAAGAACATGTTAAAAGGTGATCTTGGTGTCAGCTACAACATTTCCAAGAATACTCCTATTTCCCAGATGATCCAGACAAGACTTCCAATCTCTATCGGAATCGGAGGACTTGCCGTTACCATTGGAGCCATAGTCGGGCTGCTATTGGGACTATTGGCGGCCTTGAAGCATAACACCATATGGGATTCCCTGGCCACCATCATATCGGTAATCGGTGTGTCGGTGCCATCCTACGTATTTGCCCTCGGTCTTAGCTATAGCCTTGGTTTCCGTCTCCAGTGGTTCCCAATGCTGTATAAAGCAAACAACGCGGGCATGTCCAGTGTGCTCCCAAGTATAGCTCTTTCCATGTTCACCATGGCATCTATCGCACGTTTTACCCGAAGCGAGATGCTGGAGGTTCTGGGAAGTGACTACATGCTGCTGGCAGAGAGCAAAGGTATTTCCGGATCTGCACTGATTTTCCGTCATGCACTTCGAAATGCCCTGATCCCCATCATCACCGTTCTGGCTCCGCTGATCGTAGACCTGATGACTGGTTCCCTGGTAGTAGAAAAAATCTTCGCAATTCCTGGCGTAGGAAGCCTTCTGGTAAATGCCATCCAGTCAAACGACTACAACGTGGTTATTGCCTTAAGCTTTATTTATTCCGCAATGTATATTGTAATCATGCTGGTTGTAGATATTCTCTATGGTGTGATCGACCCGAGAATCCGACTTGCAAAGAAAGGAGACTGACATCATGGAAAAAAGCACTGCAGCAGAAACCGTTCAGGCAGCATACGTTCCAGTGGAATCTGATTTCCGCCTGAAAAACAATGCTGAAGAGATCGGCATTGATTCCAACTTTGCGGCACAGAGCTTCTGGAAAGATGTCCTGTTCCGCTTCGTGAAAAAAACAAGTGCCATTGTTGGTATGGTTCTGATCATCCTGATCACCATCATGGCAGCAATCGGCCCCGGCATGAATGACTATACATATTCCGGTCAGAACTTAAATGAAAAGAACTGTGCACCTCGTGTAAAAGCTCTTGAGAAATTTGGTATTTTTAATGGTGATGAGAACTTTAACACCTCCAAAGGTACCAAGACCATCAATAACTACGAGGAAAAAGGCCTCACAGATGTTTACTATTGGTTTGGAAGTGATAACCTTGGCCGTGATATCTGGACAAGAACCTGGTCCGGAGCCCGTGTTTCCCTGATCATTGCCATTGCAGCAGCCATCATCGATATGCTGATCGGTATGAGCTATGGCCTGATCTCCGGTTATTTCGGCGGCAGAGTGGATATGGTTATGCAGCGTATCCTGGAGGTTGCCAATGGTATCCCCAGACTTGTTATCGTAACCCTGATGCTTCTGGTTTTCAAACCTGGTATCCTGACTATCGTTATCGCCCTGATGCTGACGGAGTGGATCGGTATGAGCCGTATCGCCCGTGCAGAGATGCTGAAATTAAAAGAGCAGGAGTTCGTCCTTGCATCCAGAACACTTGGAGCAGGCAGCTTTTTCATTATCTTTAAAGAAGTACTTCCGAACATTATCGGACCGATCATCACACAGGTTATGTTCTCCATTCCTACTGCGATTTTCACAGAGGCATTCTTAAGCTTCGTAGGACTTGGAATTCCGGTACCGCAGTGTTCCCTGGGATCTTTGATCTCCGACGGATTTAACTTCTTTACAACCCATCCGTATCAGATCATCCCTCCGATCATTGTGATGGCACTTCTGATGCTCAGCTTCAACCTGGTTGCTGACGGCCTTCGTGAGGCACTTGATCCGAAATTAAAAGAAATGTGAGGTGATTTTCAATGTCAGATGAAAGAATTCTTAATATCAAAGACCTGGATATCACCTTTTCCACAACAGCCGGAACGGTACACGCTATCCGGGGCATCAATATTGACCTTTACAAGGGTGAGACAGTTGCAATCGTAGGTGAGTCCGGTTCCGGAAAATCTGTTACCATGAAAGCTGCAATGGGTATTCTGGCTTCCAACGCAAAGGTGGAAAAAGGAACCATCGAGTTCAGTTATCATCATGCAGACGGAACTCCTGAGACAGTTGATATCCTGACAAAAGATAAAAAATGGATCCGCAGACATATTAATGGAAAAAGAATTGCCATGGTTTTCCAGGATCCTATGACAAGCCTTGACCCGACCATGACCATTGGAAAGCAGATCATGGAGGGGATGCGCTGGCATTTCAAGACTCCCAAGCAGGAGGCATGGAACCGCGCTGTTGAGCTTCTGAAAGAGGTTGGTATCGAGGATGCTGAGAAGCGTATGAAAAACTATCCACACCAGCTTTCCGGTGGCATGCGTCAGCGTGTGGTTATCGCCATTGCCCTGGCCTGCAACCCGGATCTTCTGATCTGTGATGAGCCCACAACCGCTCTTGACGTTACAATCCAGGCGAAGATCATTGAGCTGATCAAGAAGGTTCAGAAGGAGCGTGGAATTTCTGTTATTTATATTACCCATGACCTTGGTGTTGTTGCAAAGGTGGCAGATTTCGTAAATGTTATGTATGCTGGAAAAATTGTGGAAAGAGGAACAACGGATGAAATCTTCTACGATCCACGCCATCCATATACCTGGGGACTTCTTTCCTCCATGCCTGATTTAAATACAGAGGACGAGAGACTGTATACCATCCCGGGATCTCCGCCAAACCTGCTTCATGAGAAGCCTGGCGATGCTTTTGCACCGCGTAACCGTTATGCGCTGGAGATTGATGACAAGCTGGAGCCGCCGATGTTCCAGATTACAAAGGATCATTTCGCAGCTACCTGGCTTCTTGATCCAAGAGCTCCTAAGGTGGAGATGCCTGTGGAGTTAAAGAACCGAATCGAAAGAATGAAGAAGGAGGCCGAGGAACATGGCAGTAAATTATGATGCTGAGCCGATCCTTACTGTGGATGGATTAAAGCAGTATTTTAAGGTAAGCAGCAGCTTTACCGTACATGCAGTAGAAGATGTTTCCTTCAAAATTTACCCTGGGGAAACCTATGGACTGGTTGGAGAGTCCGGTTCCGGAAAATCTACTATCGGACGAAGCGTGATCCGTCTTTATGATCCAACTGCTGGAACCATCGAGTTCAACGGTATGGATATCAGCGGAAAGATGAATAAGGAGACCAATAAGGCGCTGAGAACACAGATGCAGATGATTTTCCAGGATCCTATGGCATCTTTGAATCCGCGTAAAAAGGTTAGGGATATTCTTGGCGAGGGTCTTGATATCCATCATATGTATAAGTCTAAGGAAGAGCGTGAGGAGAAGATCAAAGCGATTCTGGCGAAGGTTGGTCTGGCTCCGGAGCATGCAGCCAGATATCCCCACCAGTTTTCCGGTGGACAGAGACAGCGTGTTGGTATTGCCCGTGCGCTGATCATGAATCCGAAGCTGATCATTGCAGATGAGTGTATTTCTGCGCTGGATGTGTCTATTCAGGCGCAGGTTGTCAACCTGATGAAGGATATCCAGCAGGAGACAGGTACTGCTTATCTGTTTATTGCTCATGACCTTTCTATGGTTAAGTATATTTCAGACCGTATTGGAGTTCTGCATTTGGGACACCTTCTGGAGACTGGTACCACAGAGGAGATTTTCGAGAATCCAATGCATCCATATACACGAAGCCTTCTTTCCGCCATCCCGTCACCGAACCCGGCAGTGGAGAAGAACCGTGTGGCTGAGACCTATGATTATAAGACCTCTGGAATGAATTATGGGGATGGTACTTATCACCATATTAGCGGTACGCATTATGTGAAATGTACCGATGCAGAGTTTGAGAAATTTAAGAGTATGCCGAAGCTGGAATACTAATAGTTAAGATTACGCCTGCGTAGCGAATGGGTAAGTTGCTGCGTGGGCGTATTTTGTGGGTTAAAAGTATTTCAAGGCGGACGCATTCGGACAATGGGTATTACTCACTCACCGGCGCAACGCTACGGCAAACTAATCGCTAACTGCGACTAATGCGTTCGGGAGAGCCCTCACGCATAAGT
>OLRJ01001496.1_pt1 | contig 19800 bp, 19 predicted proteins | sample 1672741 | NCBI WGS metagenome assembly OLRJ01 (sample SAMEA3136719, study PRJEB25190) | human gut metagenome | biome: human gut; feature: human-associated habitat; material: faeces | place: Austria | collected 2013
ACATTGCCAGACTCACCGGTTTGGGTGTAAATTATGTATCAAGCGGAGCACTTACACATTCCGCTCCTATTATGGATTTATCTATGAAGAATCTTCATCCGGTGGAGTAAGCCCTATTCGGCTGAACTCCCCCACCGACAGCAATTATCAGAATGGAAGTCACCTGTTTCCCGCCATCAACACGTCCCAAAACGTGTTTTGCAAAGGCTCGCAAATTACACGGTAACAGGTAACTTTCATCACAAACCAGCAGACAGGAGATAAAAAATGAAAGGTGAAGAAAGACGAAAACAACTTCTGAATATCCTATCTTCCAGCAATAATCCCGTTTCCGGCGGTACCTTATCTAAGGAATTAAATGTAAGCCGCCAGATTATTGTCCAGGATATTTCTCTCCTGCGTGCCAACGGAGCCACCATTTTTTCCACTAACAAAGGCTATCTGCTCCAGGAGGACAGGAAATATTCCAGAGTTTTTAAGGTTTATCACACAGATGATCAGGTTGAAGAGGAATTAAGCACCATCGTAGACGCTGGCGGTCAGATTCGCGACGTATTCGTCTACCACAAGGTCTACGGCGTGCTGAAAGCTGACATGGGAATCAAATCCCGCCGCGACATCCGCGCCTACATGGAGGAAATCAGCACCGGCAAATCCAGCCTTCTGAAAAATGTAACCTCCGGCTACCACTACCACACCATCGACGCCGAAAGCGAAGAAATCCTGGATGCCATTCAGGAAGAACTTCAGCAGAAAGGGTTCCTTGCGAAATTACAGGACTACGAGCCCGTGGATTTCTGGGGCGGTCAGGAATAAAAAGCGAAAAAAATTTAAGAACCAGGCTGAGCACAAGTCTCATCCTGGTTCTTGTTATTCCAAAAGAATTTCAATCAACTCTGTTGTATTTAGAATATTTGAAAATATAAGGAAAAAGCAATCTGTTACCTTCGTCTGACTATTTTGCTTTCCTGGTAATAGCGTTCCTTGTTCTTATACATTCTTTCATCTGCTTCTTTGGCAATGTCATAGATGTTATCCCATTCTTTCTCAGAACTGAAAACATATCCCCATGAGATTGTCATAGAATCCACCAGTTTCCCATGCCATTGTGCAACACGCCGGTCAAAGCTTTCTATTATGCTTTGAAATTCCTTTGTATTTCCGGTGATGATCACAACAAACTCATCTCCTCCGATTCTGTAGACATTTCCATACTTTCCAAAACTTTCCCTCATACAATCGGCCGCTGCACATATAAGTTCATCGCCTGCAGCATGTCCAAGAGAATCATTTATATGTTTCAGGTTATTAAGATCCATGGAAATATATATCCATTCCTCGCGAAGATCAAGGTTGTTTATCCTTTCTTCGTATGCATGTCGGTTAAAGCATCTTGTAAGTTCATCTGTGTTTGATATGTACAGCAGTTTTTCTTTTTCATATTTTTCTTTCATAACTCTTGAAAGCATGTAGAACATACAGCAGGAAGCCAATACAAGATACACGCCAACTATGAGAACCGCAAAAATATTCCCTTGCCGATAAAAGGAACTGTCTATAGTTACAGCTACAATATAGTCATCATACTGACTGAGTAAACATTTGCAGCGTTTTCCACCTATCCTTATGAGTCGGACATCCGTCTCGCCGCTTTTTTTATCAGATGATACAACAAGCCCTTCCAGTTTCACGCCTATCTGTCTGGAATCCGTAGCACCTTTTACAATTTTGGTCTGGGAGTCTGCCACGAAAATTTCGATTCCCTTATAAACAGGCATATCACTTACTACAGCGGAGATTTCATTTTGCTTTAGTTCTTTAAGCAGACGCTTTGGTTCGATGCCGATCTGGATCATTCTGGTACCGGCTTCGTTCCATGTAATGGCATACATCAGGTTCTTTCCTTCAGCGGTATTCGGAGTAACATCCTGACACATGGTAAGCTTTTTATCTGTAAGCATAGGCTTAAAATATTTCATCTGTTCTCCGGAGTCAAAACTGAAGCCATAGTATTTGGGCAAAGTACCACTGTAGATATATCCGTTTTTATCAAACAGATGAATTTCGTCTACTAATATCAAATCTGCTATTTTCTGCAATTCTTCTACATCATATTCCACCTGTGGTTTTGCATCTATAATATAGGATACAGCCTTTGCTCTTACTATATAATCGTCCTTTAGCGATTTGATGAGTTCATTTTCACTATCATCATTTTTATTGAGCACGGTGATAACACGATCCAGCAGTACTTTTGACATCCTGTATGTATTACTGTCATTGACATACTTTAAAATTCCGGCTTCAAGCAATAATGCAATCGCAATGGTCGCAAACGCTAAAAAAACAAGCTTTTTTTTCTTCATGGATATATTTTATCATAATTTCCATATGTAAACCATACTAATTTACATAAATTTGCGCCCAAAGTAACCCGTTGTTACCGCTCACTAGTGACACATAACAAAAGGTGCTTATTATGTAAACCAACTTTTTCACCTAACTTCATTTCAAAAAGGTTGAATATGATAAATTCTTATTACCGCGATCAAAAAATTTGCCTCATCTCGTGCGCATAATTCCCCCATATTTTCACATACTATCCATACACTGCAAAATATGGAAACCCACAAAACAAGCTCTATAGTGTGTTTGAAAAAAAAGGTCAATTGTTTCCCACAATTGCATCATAAAGTACAGGAGGAACAGATAAATGAAAGCCACAGGAATCGTAAGAAGAATAGATGATCTGGGCCGGGTGGTCATCCCAAAAGAAATCCGCCGGACCCTGCGAATCAAAGAAGGTACCCCGCTTGAAATTTTCACCGACCGTGAAGGCGAAATCATTCTGAAAAAATACTCTCCAATCGGAGAGCTTAGCCTTTTTGCAAAAGAATACGCCGAGTCCCTCTCCCAGGCCACCGGCATGCTTTCCTGCATCACCGACCACGACCAGGTAGTAGCTGCTGCCGGTCCGGGAAGTAAGGAATTCATTGGAAAATTGATCAGCAGCCAGCTGGAAGCTGTTATCAATGACAGAGAAGCCAAATGTCTTAGTGCCAGAGACCGTGGCAAAGTCCCTGTAGTAGATGAACAGCCAGCTCCATCCACATCCCAGGTCATCCAGCCCATCATAGCCGCCGGAGATGCTATCGGCAGTGTCATCCTCATGGGAAGAACCGACAAAGACATTCCAAGCACCAGCGAAAAGCTTCTGACTCAGACTGCTGCCGGGTTTCTTGGACGACAGATGGAACAATAATTTTGTTATCGCTGCAGTCAACGTCTCGATAGAGCCTGTTTGAAAAATCATTCCCGCAATCTGCCAGTGAACAGAAACTAAAAAACTGCTGTATCCATTTAAGCCCTCTTCAAAGTCCATTAAATGGTACAGCAGTTTTCGTATTTATATACCTCAACAATCCTGTTCTGTTTTCTCTTCAGATACAGTGCTTCCCTGCGTGCCCTGATCCCGCATCTTCTGCCTCTGCCTGGTAATATCAAAATACTCCGGCGAAATAATCCCACGGGCAACCAGTGCATCAAAAACCTCCTTCTGCGACTGCGTCATCGCCATACCCACAGTTGAATTATAATCTGTAAGCACACATCCTGTCTTCTCGATCATCCAGAACAGTGCCGAATCATTCTCCGGGATCATCTTCCAAATCTCCTTCTCCGGATATGGCAAAAGCGCCATCATGGTCTGGAGATGTCCATTCTCTTCGATCAGCCTGTAATCTCCATCCGGCATAATGATTCCATCTGAAAAATTCTGGATTTGATCAGCTTTCTGTAAAAGCTCTTCTGTTACCTTCACAATTAGTTACCCCCTGCAAATTCTTCGCAGCATTCTCTTAAATATGCTGCTTTCTTGAAACTCATTATACCATGCTGCAAACTTAAGTGCTATCTATTTTTGTCTTCCAGACAATTTCTGGCTGCCCCCAACCCCCAAAAACTTTTATTATAAAACTTTTCTAAAACCCCTTGCATTTTCGAAAAAAAGTGGTATAGTTATTGCATACTCGATGACATAGTTTTTAATACTACGTATATTAGTTTTCGTTTTCCATTTGTCTGGAGGTGTTGTTTATGAAATTCAAATTAAAAGATCCTGGCAGCGCCATTACTCATGGTATCGCATTTCTGCTTGCAGCGGCGGGCGCAGCACCACTGCTGATCCGTGCAGCTGGCTGTACAGATCACCTGCACCTGGCTGCCCTTAGCATATTTATCCTTACAATGATGCTTCTATATGCAGCCAGTACTATTTACCACTCCGTAGATTCTACCGAAAAAGTCAACCGCAGGCTGCGCAAGATGGATCATATGATGATCTTTGTAATGATCGCCGGCAGCTACACACCTGTATGTCTGATCGTCCTTCATAATCGCATCGGCTATATTCTGTGTGCAATGGTCTGGACAGTTGCCATTCTTGGGATCCTTTTCAAAGGCTTTTGGGTAACTTGTCCCAAATGGCTTTCGTCCCTGCTCTATATCGGCATGGGATGGCTGTGTGTACTGGCATTTATGCCGATTTTCACAGCACTTCCAAGAGCAGCCTTTGGCTGGCTTCTTGCAGGAGGGCTGATCTACACAGTAGGCGGTGTGATCTACGCCTTAAAGCTTCCGCTATTTAATTCCAGACACAAGAACTTTGGTTCCCATGAGATCTTCCATGTATTTATCATGCTAGGCAGTGCATGCCACTTCATCCTTATGTATTCCTTCGTTGCCCGCATGCCATTATAAGTTAAAAATCAAGCAGCTCCAGTTTCTGTTTTCTGGTCAGCTGCTTGATTGCATATTCTCTTTGCATTGCTTCCTGTTTCGTCTCATACCCCTCGTAATAAACTAGCGTCACCGGACGCTTTGTGCGGGTGTATTTTGCCCCATCCTGGCCTTTATTATGTGCCTGCAGCCGTTTCCTCAGACAATTTGTCCAACCAGTATACAGGCTTCCGTCTGCACATTTCACCATATAAGTATAATTCATTTATAATCCCTGGCTTTCTATGTAAAGGAATGCCTTGGCATTCCCTTTTTGTAACTGTAAGGATACTGAACTGTTACCCCTTTTCTATATAAAAGCAGCCGGTAAGAAGCGTATCTTATCAGGATTTCTGTAATATCTCTGTTGGCAGGGAAACCGGCCACATATTTTCCTACCTTCTTTATTATACGTGCTCTCTTACTTTTTGTGAATCCCTATGGCAGATATACGATCGGGTCAATTGGCTTTCCGTCTTTCTTCATTGCAAAGTACAGATTACTGCCCTCTTTACTGTAATATTTTGTAGGTGTACCTATATATCCGATGGTTGTACCCTTTTTCACTGTATCGCCCTGTTCTACCTGCAGATCTGTCAGCTGACCGTATATCGCCTGATATCCGTTTCCAAGTTCCATAGTAACCGTGGTTCCTGTCTGTGCGTCCTGTGCAATGGTCAGTACCTTTCCATTAACTGCAGACTGGACAGGGGCGCCCTGCACTGCCTGGACAGCAATGCCGGAACTTAATCTGTACTGATCCAACGTAGGGAAATACGTAGTATTGTCCATGCTGTAATCAATCAGGATATTTCCATTTACCGGCCACTCCATTAATGTATCTTCTGAAAAAAGGATCTCCGGTGCCATGTTTAGTCCTGTAGTTCCACCGGCGCCTGTTTTTGCAGCTGCTTCTGCAGACGAAGCAGTTTTGATAGCTTCTGTCTGTGTCTCTTCTTGTATCAGATTTTCTCCTGCTGTGATGCTGCCACTGCCTGTTTCCGCCTGCACCAGACGGGTATCTGCCTGTGCACTGGCTTCCTCTTTTATCTCATCTTCCTTGGCATCACTTTTCTGAACACTTTCCATTGGCAGGATCTCCTGAATGATCTCCCCATTTTGGGATGTTCCAAGCTGATATGCACTGATTCCAAGTGCTGCCAGCACAGCCAGCGCCCCAACATTGAAAATAACCTTCATTGTTCTGTTTTTCTTCATATTCTGTTCACCTCTATCATCATAATCCAGAGCCTGTTCGCCGCTCCACCTGTAATTATAGGGTGTCCAGAAATTTTGCCGGCTATACACCAGCTTTTGGAATCTGTACAATATTTTTTATTTCCATTTCAGGAAAATAAGTCTGAAGAATGTGTTCCCAGTCATATCCTGCTTTTGCCAGACAATTTCCCCCATATTGTGAGTACCCAAGTCCATGACCTTTTCCCTTGCACAAAAACCGATACCTGCTGCCTATTTTCTGTACTTTAAAATCCGCAGAAGCCAGCCCAAGCCCTGTACGAAAGGCTTCTCCCTCAACAGGCTTTCCATCTGCCATCATCCAGCTTACATATCCTTTAGAGTCCCTTTCCCGGATTTCCAGTACCTTGGGCATCTGTGATGCAGGGATATAAAATGAAGATAAATACTCCTCCGCTTTTTTATCTTCACTGCTGTCCACAGTTTTCAGATAACTGTACTCTTGACTATGAAAAACCTCCTGACCATCTCTGGTGCTTCCGCTGCTGATCTGGTGATAGGGAACCAGCTTCAATTCCTCATTCCATGTAAGCACCATATTTTCCGTTTCATGTACTGCTTCCTCATAACATTCTTCTTTTTTCCGAAAAAAAAGCTCCGGAAATTTTCCAGCTGACATTCCATACTCCTGCCTCTTTATCACAATATCACGCAGACTTCTGCCCTCATACATTTCATCATAAAAATTGGTTCTTGTAACCACTGCCTGGGCTTTTACTGCTTCCGTCTCATATCCTGCAGGTATCTGTCCTTCCAGCATGCAGGCGATCCATTCTTCAGGATCAAAAGTATGTACTGTAAGTGCCTGTTCTGCTCCATTTACTATTATAACCATAAGATACGGGAGCACCAGAAGTACCGGCAGGCTACACAGAATATTTCTGATCTTTTCCTTCATAAGCTATTTCCCGGTTGTCTTTTTTTCAGTATATGTTTTTTTCTCATAAAATTATGCTATGGCCGTAATAGCGAGAAGGATTGAATATTGTATCCCTGTCAAAATTACGGTATACTAAATAAATCGTAACTGCATAGTCACTGATCAGTTACCGCAAATCACACATTTGGAGGTTACATAGCCATGACAGCTTTTTTACTGGCGCCATTTTATATTCTTGTGAATGTTTATGTGGTTCGTTGGATGATCCGCTGGATGGGTGCCTGCAGCCATATTTTCCAGTCTGCAGTTTTCCGTGCTGTATTTATCATTTTTTATATTCTGATAGCCTCTTCACTGCTTACAGGCTTCCTGATCAACAAGCCGGAATTTCTTCACCGCATCCTGAAAAACACTGGCAACTATTTTCTCGGCACATTTCTCTACATTATTTTGGTTATTGTAGTAGTCGACCTTGTACGCCTGATCCTTAAGTATGTATTTCATGCCCGATTTCTGGAATTTCGCAGCACCTTCGTGATCACAGGCTTTGTCTGTATGGCACTGATCATTCTCATCAGCGTTTACGGTATTCTGCATGTAGGTACCATCAAAGTAACGCCTTATGAAGTGACTGTCAACAAAAAGGTAAAGGACATGGATTCCCTTAAGATCGTCCTTCTTGCAGATACCCATTTCGGTTACAGCATTAACTGCCGACATGCACAGAAAATGGTAGAAAAGATCAATGCCCAGGATCCGGATATTGTCTGTATTGCAGGGGATATTTTTGATAATGATTACGATGCCATCAGCGATCCTGAAGGAGTGTGTAACGCACTGAAATCCATTAAATCCAGATATGGGGTATATGCCTGCTGGGGCAACCATGACCTGGATGAACCCATTCTTGCCGGATTTACTTTTGGCGGAAAGAAAAAAGATCAGGCTGATCCACGTATGGAGCAGCTGCTTAGAGATGCCAATATCCATCTTCTTACAGACGAAGCAGAATTGATCGATGATAAATTTTATGTTGTAGGACGAAATGATTCTTCCCGCACCCACAAGCTTGGCGGACAACGGCTTTCTCCGGCTCAGCTGACCAAAGACCTTGATCTTAATAAACCGGTTATTTTCATTGACCATCAACCAAAACAACTGCAGGAAACTGCAGATGCCGGAGCAGACTTGGATCTTTGCGGCCATACCCATGACGGTCAGATCTTCCCCGGAAATCTTTTTATCCATCTGTTCTGGGAAAATTCATTTGGTTATCTGAAAAAAGACAAGATGCACAATATTGTTACTTCAGGCGTAGGTGTATGGGGACCGGATATGCGAGTAGGCACCAACTGTGAGATCTGCCCCATCACTGTACACTTTCAGTAATGGGACAGCAGTTTATCTCCCGTTATAAGGAAAAGGGACTGTTATTTACTGTTATTTACGGATCTTTGTAACAGTAGTAACTCCCTTTCCACTGTTAGGATATCTGGATGAATATCCCTGGTCTGTCAGGAATACGCAAATCAGGCTTACGCATAACACCACAAGCAGTTTGTGATTCATTCGCTGTACCAGATTGTCCAGAAGAGGGGCCAGCACATAAATAATCACCAGGCCTCCTACACCAAAGACCAGCAGGCCTTCTGCGCAGATCCTGCCATTCAGGTTAAGAAAATAGCCAGAATAATCCCACCATCTTTTTCCGTTTATAAGTTCCAGTACATAGGAAGTAAGATATTCTATCCCACCACAAACCACCATGGTCATTACAAATTCTATTGCAGGGTTATTGCGGAACCGATACAGCAATAACAGGATCAGTACGCTCCCGCTTCCATATATCGGCAGCCATGGACCATGCAGAACCCCACGGTTTACTATGGTTCCGTTTGTGATCAGGTGAAGACTGACCTCCCAGATCCAGCCTCCAAAGGACATGATAAAAAAGACCATGATCACTGACCATACAGAATAACAGCGCATATAATTGATTTGGGAAAGCCATTGCCTGGTATTCTTATTTTTTACCGAAAGAGGGCCCAGTCGGGCAGGATAAATCTTTCCTTCATATGCCTCACGTAATTCTGTCCCTTGCAGCATTTCTGCCTGCTTCTTTTCAAATTCACGTTCTTTTTTATCTCCAAAGAATACGATGCCCAGATTCTTGATCATGAATCTGTGGATTCCTCTCATAGGTGCCAGAATGTCTTCTTCGCTTTCCCGCTTCTTGAGCACATCTCCATATGCCATCAAAAGCATTTCCTGTGAAGGTGTTTCAAAAAGATACCTGTCATTTAAAAGCTGGCTGCCTGGAATTTTCTTTTCTTTTCCTATCCTCCGCAGCATGGCATAATATTCACACATGGTAGTTTCTTTGTAAGGTCTTGTAATAAGTATATTCACGATCCAGCCGGTAAAAGCTCCCAGAATTTCCCATCCCAAAAAAGAAAGATCCAGTATAAACAATTCCCATTTATGCCCATTCATCATCTTTCTGGAAAGCGTGATCGTTTCATTTGCTCCAATCTCCGGATTCTCAGCCACGATATAAGGAACCATAAAATACGAATAGTGTTTGATCAATCCCCCCACGATTGTAAACCACCATAACAATTTATATGCCCGCATCACACACATGGTCAAACATGCCTGAACCCATTTCCGTACCTTCAGAAGATAAAATACCCTCTGTGTATGGATTTTTTCATAACGCATGCCTTCCATAAACATACGCACCATGACAACCTTATATACATTGATAAACAAAAACCAAACCAGGAAAACGATCACCAGACTGACCAGTATCAATATGATCACTGCAACACTGTCTGAACCAACAATAGAAGAAATACCCACAGCAATCGACACGATAAATGCTCCGGATGTGATCTTATTTACAATCTTTGAAAGCATTCCACGGCTATGCCCCAGCACGGCTTTCTTGTTATCCTTTGAGGAGTTTACCTGCTTCTGTATCCGCTCATCTGCCAGACGTCTTCCTTCTTCTCTGTTTCCATCAAATAAATTCTTCAAAATAGCTATAAACTGACTGCCCATTCCAGGATCTTCCTCATAAATCTCCTCACTTACCGGATCTTTTCCTTTGAATGGCAGGTTCAACCTGGCTGTTACTTCTGTCCTGGCAATACTGTAATCCACAAGCCTTCCGCCGGAAATGATCATAAGTACCAGACACAGTACCACCCAGATCCCATAATGCTCTTTGACTGAAATTCTTGCTTTTCTTTTTATCATTTTTCTGTAATTCATATTTTTTTCTCCTTCGTATAATATGATTATATAGAAATTGCAGATAAAACACAATATACGTCACAGGATTGTAAGTATATTGAAAGCATATCTTAAGAAAGAGAATATGTTACCAGGATGGCATTGGGGGACATTATAACTTCCAGAGACATTCATTGCTTTTTTTAAGTAAAATGAGTATAATGCATAAAAAGAGTTGTCTGTCAGTTTTATGATGGCAATAATGAATTCTGATATCAGGAGGTTGTCTATGGCCAAAGAACAACTTGCAGTAGCGGAACTGATCATGAATCTGATCCTTGGAAAAACAGAAAATGTAAGCCGTGTGGATTTTTTTCCGCAAAAGAAAAAATTCCCGGAGGATTTACCCTATGAACAGCCTTTTCCAAGAGCAACCCCGGAAAGTCAGGGTGTATCTTCCCGCCTGCTCAGTGCTATGATCCGTGAGCTTTACAGCTCCAAATATACAGATATGCATCATCTGATGGTGCTGCGACATGGAAAAGTGATCTGTGAATGTAATTTTGCCCCTTATCCGGCCGGCATGTGGCACATTACTCATTCCATGTGTAAAAGCATTACCTCTATGGCCATTGGCCTGCTTGTAAACGAAGGAAAGCTTACTCTGGACGAGAATATATATAAGATTTTTGAGGATCAGTTGAATCCTTTTACCAAAGTGCTTCGTCCCGTCATAACAGTGGATAATCTTCTTACCATGACCAGTGGCGTAACCTTTAACGAATCCGGCATTGTTTCCGGTAATGACTGGCTTGGAAGCTATCTAAGTTCCCAGGTTTCGGGCCGTCCTGGCACCACGTTCCAGTATAACAGCCTGAATACTTATGTATTATCCGCCATTGTGACCAAACGTACCGGCGAAACTCTAACGGATTATCTGAAGCCACGGCTTTTTGAGCCTCTGGGGATCACACGATATCTATGGGAGACTTGTCCCAAAGGGATCACCAAAGGAGGGTGGGGACTTTTCCTATGTATGGAGGACATGGCAAAGCTTGGCCAGCTTTACCTGCAAAAAGGCATGTGGAATGGTCAGCAGATCATTCCTGCAGCATGGGTAGAAACTTCCACACAGAAGCATACAGACAGCATTCCAGGTACATTTGGATACGGCTATCAGATCTGGATGGAGCAGCGGCCCGAAAGCTTTGAATTTAATGGAATGCTTGGTCAAAATGTGGTTGTATATCCGGATATGGACATGGTACTTGTAACCAATGCAGGGAACAACGAGTTGTTCCAGAATTGTGTTATGCTGAATATCATCCGCAAATATTTTCCTGTAGAATATATGCCAAAGGAACAGTTGCCAGAGGATCCAAGTGCTTATGGTATTCTACAGAAACTGATCGGTTCTATCCAAACCGGTGGTAAAGCTCCTGCCATTCATGGCGGCTGGCCAAAATCAGCCAGAATATCTGCCCGATATCCAGGAAAACCTTGTACTACAAACTGCCAGCCGGATCCGTATCCTATGTTCAAACAGCTTAATGGAAGAACTTATCAGCTTTCTCCACAATCTGTTGGCCTTTTTCCACTGTTTATACAGGTTTTCCACAATAATATGACGGAGGGGCTGAGGGAAATCTCTTTCTCCTATGAAAAAGGCATATTTTACGTACTGTTTCTGGAAGGTGATACCATTCACCAAATTCCGGTAGGTTTTTCAACTGCCAGACAGACCTGGCTCACGATCCATGAAGAGCCTTACCTGATCGCCACATCCGGTGAATTCACCTCTGACGAAAATGGTACCCCTGTACTTAAGCTTACCCTTACCTTTCTGGAGGAGTGTGTCAGTCGAAAGATCCATATCTTTTTCCAGGACAGACAGATCCAGATCCGCTTCCTGGAAACACCTGGCAAGGGAATGATCATGGAGGGGCTGGAATCTGTAACAGAGGAACTGGCTAACAAACTGATTTTTGCCACTTTCCGGGATAATGGCGGCATGACAGTAGTACACAGACTCATGGAAGGCACCATCGAACCAGTGGTACAGGGTACTCTATGCCCCCAGAAGATTATAAGCAGTCAGGAGCAACCGTTATGATCTCCAGGAAATTGCGTCTGGTAATCACCTTTTCTTCTACAACGGATGCACTACTTCTGGAACAGTCCTGTAAGGAAAATCAGATCTCCGGTGGTCTGATCCCGGTGCCCAGGATGATTTCTGCCAGCTGCGGACTGGCCTGGAGTACAAATGTTAATAATGAAAAGGACATACAGACGCTGCTCGACAATATCCAGGTTCAGCCGGAAGGTATCTATCAATGCATGATTTAAATTCAAGCATCAGTTATCAAGGTCAAAAACCGCATACATTTGATCATATGCGGATGATTTATAACATAAAGGAGTAAAAAAATGGAAAAAATTACTTTTGATGCAAGAGGTATGGCATGCCCTCTTCCAGTTGTAAATGCCAAAAAGAAAGCTGAGGAAATGCAGCAAGGTGGTTCTCTAACCATTCTTGTAGATAATGAAATCGCTGTACAGAATCTGCTTAAATTTGCTGCCAGCCGTGGATTTGAAGCCGTTTCCAGCAAAGAAAACGAAACAAATTATTCTGTGACTATGAAAGTGACAGCGTGTTCACCAATCTCCTCAGAAGCTTCTGTTTGCAGCCCAGATGCCCGTAGACAGGGAACTGTGGTCGTTCTTTCTGGCAACACTATGGGTACTGGTGATGAAAAGCTTGGAAAGGCCTTAATGAAAGCTTTTATTTTTGCCCTTACAAAACAGGACATACTTCCGGAAACCATTTTATGTTACAATTCCGGGGCATATCTTACCTGTACCGGATCTGATTCCCTGGAAGATCTGAACACTTTAGAGGCACAGGGTGTAAAGATTATGACCTGCGGCACCTGTCTTGATTTCTATAATTTGAAGGAACAGCTGCAGATCGGTACTGTTACTAACATGTACGAAATTGTTGAAACAATGGAAAAAGCCGGTTCGATCATCCGCCCATAAATATGGAAAATAAAAATAATCCGTAAGTCCTTTGTTTATAAGGGCACTGAAAAACTTCCATTTTTTCTTAAGTGGAAGTTTTTCTTTTATATTTTTTCAATTTTTTTTAGAAAAAGCACAAAAAAGCTATGGCTTACTCCATAGCCAGCTCTTCTAATCTTACTATTCGTTTTACATTTGCTGTAAATGCCGTAAAATACATTTGCAGATGCATAGCAAATAGACCTCTCGAATCTGCTTTGCGCAAACCGTGAGCTTCCTTTAATTCTCCATTCTTTTCTTCTATCCTGTGCCGAATCTTCATTCGCTCCTGAAAATATTCACTTTCTTCAAATTTAAGCCGTTCAAGATTTTTCTCGCTTGCTTGCGTAATACTGTAGCTTCGTTCTTTAGCCTTTGATTTCCCTACACGGCAGTTTTTTCTTTGTGAGCATTTCCGGCACTTTACTTTGCTAAATATATATCTTAAATAAGTGTTCCCGTTTTTGGCTGTTCTTTTTTCCACACGCGTGGAAAGCTCTCCGGCAGGACACTGCAACATCCCCGCATCTTTGTTAAAGCAGAAACCTTCCTCAAGGTTTCCGTTTGCTGCTGCAGCTACTGCTGTATTGGTCCTGGCAATCAATGTAATCTCTTTTCCGCAAACTTCCAGATTATCATCACTGACATATGCCATATCGCCTATAACTTCTGTAACTTTTATTCCATTTTCCTTTGCTTTTTCTATCAGTTTTGGTAATTCCTGCCCGTCTGGCGCTCCTCCATCTGTTACACTGATCCCTGCAATGAGACGTTCTTCCGTCATCGCAAGGTGATTTTTATATCCATAAAACGTACTGGTTGCCGTTTTATGCCCGAATCGTGCATCTTTATCCTCTTTGGAGCGGATCTCTTTGAGCCGTTCATCTTCTAGCAGCTCTTTCATTTCCCGAGAAAGTTTCTGTATCTTTTTATTTCCACAGGATTCTATTCCTTCCTCCAAAATCCGGAGGAGTTCCTTAGTATAGGCAATTTCTTCATCCAACCCTGCTTCCAAAGATGGTTTCTCAGGAAATTGCTCTGATAATTCAAAAGCTGTTTTATAAATCTCTTTCCGGAGTTGTTTGCTCATATCTCGCAGAATCTGCGTTGGGGATTTTGCCCGAACAGACGCAAGTGTATGAGTGGAATCGACGATAATGGTTCCCGATTTGATCAGGTTTTTGTCTAGTGCCTGTTGAATGGTTTCTTTCAGTAGTTCTTCTAAGATATCTTCTGTAATACGAGTTTTTCTGAATTTTGTAAGAAGACTGGAATCTATCATTTTTGCTTCCGGTTCCAGATTAAGGAAAAATTTATATGCCATGTCCGTCTGGGCGCTACTTATTAGAGCTTCGTCAGAAAGATCATACAGCTTTTTCAGAAAAAGCAGTTTAAACATCATCTCCGGTTCCTTCGCCGGGCGACCGAAATTTTCACAATACTGCTTACGAAGCATTGGATTTACAAAGCTGAAATCTATATTTTCTTTTATTCTCCGCAAAAGATGATCTTCGGGAATGATTGCATCGTAAAGCCCCTGATATGGTGACAATGATAATTGTAACTGTGAATGATCTTTTAACATGGTAGCCGCTCCCTCCTTATATTTCTATTATAATGGAAATACGAAAAAAAGCCCAATTCTTTTTTAGAATCAGACTTTTTCAGTGCCCTTCCTTTTTAAACCTTCTCCTATGTTTTTTACCAAAATCATATTATTAGTTTCTCAACTTGACCTGTACTTGACCTGTGTCAACAGGTCAAGTCAGACTGTAGACAAACTGGTGTTGGGTGTTATGCCCAGCACCATTTTTGTCTACAGTCTGAAAGGTGGACATCATGTCCACCTTTGTCAGAACCACATTCCAGCTCCTTAAGTTCCGTTATGATTTCATCTCTTTTTCGCTGATATAGAACCTTGTCATATCGCTCTGCAAGTACCGCCGCCTTCTCAGAAACCGACAAATCAGTAAATGAGCGTTGCATCAAGTTTGTCTCGATAACATAGACATACGCTTCATCATCCGGTAGATTCTCTTTCACTATGGCTGGTATTTCCTTAAGTCCAGCAAGCTTCCCTGCGTTTTGTCTGTTATGTCCTGCCAGCATTTCATATCCATAATGCATCTTTCTGACAATTACCGGTGTAAGAATTCCATGTTCCTTTATGCTCTCAACCATGTCGCTGAGTCTTTCTCCTTCATACAGATGAAATGGATGGTGTCTAATAGGTTTAATTGCATCAATATCTAACATTTCCACACAGTTGGCACCAGACACTTCTGACTTCCCACCACCAATCAGATCCACAGCATCAGCAAATATTTTTCTTTTTGGTTCATTAGTCTTCATTTCTCACCAACTCCTTTGCTAAATCCTCATAGGCACAACAAGCCTTGCTTTCAGGTGCGTATTCCAAAAGTGGTTCACTGTAATAAACGGCTTCTCCAACCTTCACGGTATTTGGAATCTTGCTTTCAAATATCTTTATCTGACCTTCAAAAGTTTCCATCACCTGCTCTGTAATCACCTTGCAGAGATTTGTCCTGGCATCACACATCGTAAGCAAAATGCCTTCCACCTCCAGTTTGGGATTAATTCGACTCTTTATCTTCTTCACCGTTTTCAAAAAATCCTGTAATCCCATCATTGCCAGAAGCTGAGGATTTACTGTGATAATCACACCATCTGCTGCAGCCAATGCATTTATGGTTAAAGCACCAAGAGCCGGACAAGTATCAATAATAATCGCATCATACCTATCCTTCAGTGATTCAAGAATATTGGAAAGCATTTTCTCTGCTCCCATCTCCAATCGAAGCTTGGAATCCACTACCGAAAGCACCATAGACGAAGGAATAAAATCCACACCATTTCTACTCTGAATGTATTCTTCCGGAGCCGGCATTTCTTCATCTTCAATCTGATTCATCATCAAATGTCCTATGGTAATCGGTACCGCAGCTGTATCTTCAATCCCAAAACAAGTACTCATATTTGCCTGACTGTCGAAATCGACAGCCAGAACCTTTTTGCCAAGCTTAGCCAAAGAATATGCCAGATTATGGCTTGATACGGACTTTCCAACATTATGCGAAGCTTCACATAAAGTCGGTTATGCATAGTAGGTAATTATGGAAAGTTGGAGAACAGAAACCTGATATATTCAGCATTTCTTTCTCCAATTACTTTGCATAATTAGGTGTTGCTATTTACCGAAGTTTTTGAGCCAATTAAGAAGATCATTATCTTCCTGCCATGATGGCATTTCTCCGTCTGAAGGACTTTGATAAGCATTTTCAAGAGCTTCACGTTTCATTTTTTCGTCTGCTCTGGCGTAAACTTCCGTGGTTGATACATCCGAATGTCCAAGCAGATCTCGGATATAGATAAGGTTTATCCCTGACTGGAGCAGGTGCATTGCCTTTGAATGGCGCAAACAGTGTGGAGTCAATTTGGGATCAACATCTTCATGTCCGGAAAGATATGCCTGTTCAGCATATTTTTGAAGGATGTAGGTAATCCCGGCACGAGTCATTTTCTTACCTGACCTGTTGGTAAATAAAGGATGGTTTCGGTAGAGTGCAGTATCCAGATGATTCTCAGCTATATATTGTCTGATAAGCTGTCCTGTAGGTGCCATTACAGGTACGATCCTGCTTTTATCACCTTTTCCGGTTAGTTTCACGGTTACAGTATCCGCAAGTGTGATATCACAAACCCTTAAATCAACCAGTTCCTGTACACGGCATCCTGTATCATACATAAGCGTCAGCAAAACACTATCACGACGACCGGAGAGAGACATAACGTCTGGTTGTTCCAGAAGTGCCTTTGTCCCTTCAAGAGACAGATATTTTATCAAAGGCTGTTCCACTTTTTTCATGGGTATGCCGAGGATCTGCTGGCACTGTTCTATTTTTTCAGGGCATTCAATGATGAGAAAACGAAAAAAAGAATGTATTGCCGCCAGACGCTGATTTCGGGTAGCCGGTTTACAGTTACGTGTTTCTTCAAGCCAGTTCAAAAAGCGGTTTATCAGTTCACGGTCTAAAAGCTGAAGCTTTACTTTATCAGGTTGTATACTTTCCTGTTCTTTACAATAAATAAGCAAAAGAGAAAACGTGTCCCTGTAAGACAATTGTGTGTTTGCTTTTATCCCCCTCTGCGAAGGGAGGTATGTGGTCAAAAATCTTGTAAGGTAAAAACCAAAATCATATTTCTTCATTTTGCACCTCCGGAATCACAAAAGCACATTTTTCCTCTATTGTACTTAATAATTCAGGATAAACTTCAGCAGTGAGCCGAAGATATCGGGAAGTAGCACTGACAGATTTATGGCCTATATATGCGGAAAGCATAGGAAGCATCGCAGTGAGATCGTTTCCTCCGGTTACCCATTTTTGCAGCACGTGTACTGCGAAGGTATGACGCAGATCGTGGAGTCTTGGTCCCTGACCTTTTCCACCATGAGAAATCCCCACCACTTTAAGATAAACACGGAATTTTCCATAGATCGTATTCGGGCTGATCATTGTATGATCCGGTGCCATGAAGAAATAATCTGTATCTTTGTCTCACCAGATTTTATCCGCATATTTTTGACAGACCTGTGTAAGGGATTCAGACATGGGGATCAGACGATCCCTATCCATCTTGGCTCCTTTTATTGTCAGGATACCATCTGTAAGATTTACATCCTTTACCTGCAGCTTTAGAGCTTCGGAAACACGTAATCCACATCCATACAGCATCCTGAAAATAACAGGCAGACAGTTTTGTATGTTTCTTCTGTCATCACAAAATTTAGTGTTATCAGCAGCTGCAAACAATGCAATTATCTGCTCATGCTTAAAAATATATGGAACAAAGGAGGCAGTCCACATACCACGTTGTTCAGGTAAAAAATATACCTCATAGCCAAGAGTGTACAGGTATTCACCAAACTGTCTCACACATGTCAGTCTGTGGGCACGGCTTTTGCCTGCCTCCCCTGCTCGGGGAGCTATCCAATCCTCTGCGAGTTCTTTGGTGATACAGACTTCCGTCAGATCATAATCGTTGCTGAATCTGCAAAAACGGGACATTACTTTCTCCTCGGATTGATATTTAAATCCAAGATTTCTTTTGAAAGATATGAAATTTTCTGCAAGTTCTTTAAATATGCCGCTCATTTCAGGTGCTTTATGCTCAGTTTTCATAACCGGATACCTCCAATGCACAGTTTCTAAGCTGTTCAAGATCAACCCTTAGATAAGCCATGGTGATTTCAGTACTTGAATGTCCAAGGATTTCGGAAATGACCGGAAGAGGAATTCTGTTTTCCAGAAGTCTTCCTGCCAGACTATGTCTCAGTGCATGCGCACCGTAATGACGCCCTTCCGTTTTAATTCCAGCTTTTAAAAGATGCCTGTGGACAGTAGAGCCGACAGCAGATGCTGTAAATTCATGTATAGGTGCCCTGTGTCTGACAAAAATATGATCCGAATTACAAGTCGAACGACCGTATTTCATGTATTCGATAATGGACTCACCTACATCTTTCAGAAGAGGCAGTTCTATTTGCTTTTTTGTCTTAATCTGATAGAAACTGATTTTATTTGTTTCCCAGTTAATGTTTTCAAAACGTAGATTTGCCACATCACTAGCTCTTAATCCGAGCCTTGCAATCAACAGGATAATTGCATAATCCCGCTTACCGCCGGGATTGCCGAGATCGATCTCCGCTAAAGTTTTTGAGACTTCTTCTGCTGTATAAACAGAAGGAAGTGTGCTGTTTTTGTTGTAATGAATGCAGGGGATCCTCTTATAGGTATCCTTGTCATAAAAACCATTTTTAAAGGAATATTCCAGAAAAAGTTTTACTGCTCTAAGTGTTGCAGCTGCAGTCGGTTTTGAAAAACAGGATAACGCTGCGATAAAATCATAAATTACAGGAATAGTGATTTTTTCAAATGAGCAGCACCCCTTTCCTTCCAAGAAATCAAAAAATCTTTCCAGATAAAGCTGTGTTCGTAGAATACTGTCTTCCTTGATGTTTATGCTCCTACGATATTTGTTGTAGCCTTCTACTGCCGGAAGAAAGACTTCCGGGAACTGGTATTCACGCTTACGTTCTTTGATCATAACGGAATTGTTAAGCTTAAAATCTGAAAGCATTTCCATGAATCTTAAAAAACATGGTTTCTTATTTCGAATGTCACTTGAAAGATGGTAGTGGTCTTCAAGAAATGACAACGCAAGATCCATGAAAAAATAGATTTCATTTTTTCCTGCAGCATAAGTTTTTAACTGATTTGTGATGCACTTAAAGGAGTACACAGTTCCTTTGGAATATTTTGCAGCAACAAGCCAGTCATAGGTCTGTTGGATGTGTTCGTCCAGTGTTTGTTGTTCTTCCATAATTACCTCCATAATATTTATTGACCGTGGTCTATAATAATCATGAAGTTTTATGCAAAGTTGTACAATCATAAAATGGCAGATTTATGGGATGTGCGGCTATGAACTTTTCATAATGACTTACTTTCCATAACCGACTCCGCCTTTCTGGTTTGTAATGGATATCACTTTACACATATGTTGTTCCT
>OLRJ01001498.1_pt1 | contig 19790 bp, 18 predicted proteins | sample 1672741 | NCBI WGS metagenome assembly OLRJ01 (sample SAMEA3136719, study PRJEB25190) | human gut metagenome | biome: human gut; feature: human-associated habitat; material: faeces | place: Austria | collected 2013
TCCGTTTTGGTGCTTCGTGTTTCTCTTACATTGTTTAATTTACAAGGTGCACGCCGTTCTCTCAAGGCTTTTGTAGTTTAGCACAACTTCGAGCTGTTGTCAAGAACTTTTTTCATTTCTTTTACCAGCCCGTCGCCTCTCGTTCGCGACAGCTTGGTTATAATAACACCCCTATAGGGATTTGTCAAGCATTTTTTCAAGTTTTTTCGATTTTTTTGAAATTCTTTGCTTTGGGGGCAGATTTCCCCTTTTATAGGGCAGCTCAGCTCTTCTCCTCAAAGGTCGCTCCACATTGGCGGCAGGTCACTTTAATCTTCCCCTTTCCCCTGGGTACACGCAGCTTTACGCCGCAGGAGGGGCACTTGAAGATCTTATACTCTTTGCGCTGCTCCATCTTCGCCCACCAGCCGCAACCGTTGTGCCGCCCGCGGAACAGGCTCAGAAAGCGCTGGTTCTCCATGCGCCGCCGCTCCACATTCACGGACAAGGCCCGCACCACGCAGAAGGCCGCCGCCAGCAGGCAGACATACCGCAGCAAATACGCCAGGATACGAATGGTCACCCACCGGTACCCGACCCAGCAGACCACCGCCGCGATCAGCAGCGCGATGTTCAGCTGGTCGATGCCATTGCGCCCGATAAATAAGCGATCAATTTTTTCTCGCATCGTCACTTCGCCTCTTATGCTCAAAATCTTAAACTCTGCAAAAAAGAAGTATGCAAATAGAATACCGTATATTAAGATACTGAATTCCCAGCGTTTGTCAATGGATTTCGCAGAATGTTAACAAAAAGATTACAAGGATGACAAAAAAGAAAAAGCCACCGTGCCCAAAAAGACACGGTGGCCAGAAAAGACAGATACAGTATCTCTGTATAGTAACCCCGCAGGATTAGAAATACATATACTTGTTGGCTTCCTTACGCAGCTCGGCGCGGAAGTCGGGGTGAGCAACAGCGATCAGGTTCTCCACGCGCTGCTTCACGGTGCGCTGACGCAGCTTAGCCACACCGTACTCGGTGATGACCATGTCAGTCAGGTTACGGGACACGGACACGATGGAGCCGGGATCCAGGATGGGGGCGATCCGGGAGATGGTGCCCTTCTTAGCCGTGGAGATCTGGCACAGCATAGCGCGGCCGCCGCGGGAGTGGTAGGCACCGTAAGCATAGTCGGTAGCGCCGCCGGTACCGGAGAACTGGATGTGGCCCAGAGCCTCAGCAGCCACCTGGCCGGTCAGGTCGATCTGCAGAGCAGCGTTGATGGAGACCATGTTGTCCTGCTGAGCGATGATCATGGGGTCGTTGGTGTAACGGCCACGGCGCATCATGATGCGGGGGTGGTTGTTCACATAGTTATAGGTGAAGTTGTCGGCGATGATGAAGGCACCGACGGACCAGCCTCTGTCCAGGTTCTTATAGCGGTTGGTGACGACGCCGCTCTGGATCATGTGGGCCATGGAGGCGCCGATCTGCTCGGTGTGGATGCCCAGGTCGTGGCGGTTCATCAGCTCGAAGCCGATGGCGTTGGGGATGCCGCCGAAGCCCAGCTGGATGCAGTCGCCGTCGTGGACCATCTCGGCGGCGTACTGAGCGACGGCCTTCTCAGCCTCGCCGATGGGGGGATCCTGCAGCTCGTACAGGGTCAGGTCAGACTCGATGATGACATCGGCCATGGCCACGGGCAGGGCGCAGTCACCGGGCAGATGAGGGATGCGGGGGTTGACCTCGAAGATGATCTTATCGGCGGAGTAGAAGGACTCCATCTCCCACTGCAGGTCGCAGGAGACGCAGCAGTAGCCGTGCTCGTCCATGCTGGACACGCCGACAACGACGACGTTGGGGCGCTTGCAGCGGTGCAGCTCCTGGCCGTAGTTATGCAGGTTTACAGGGAAATAAGTAGACATGCCGGAGGGATGGATCTTCCGGAAGTTGCCGTCATAGAAGAAAGTCTGGTGATGGAACTTGTCCTTCAGCTCCGGGTTGCTGTGGACCTGATACTCACTGCCCCAGCGGTCCACGCAGGACCACAGCTCGACGGGGTTCTTGGGGTCGATGCGGTCAGCGATGCGGTGCAGGTTCCGCAGGAACAGACGGGGCTCGCAGCCATGGATGGAGTTGACGATGCAATCGCCGCTCTCGATCAGGGCCAGGGCGTCGTCCACGGTGCCCAGCTTGCTCTTATAGATCTCCTCGTGGGTCATGCCGGCATAGGCATTGTTCAGATACTCCTCATGCTTCTTGTGCTTCTTCAGCATTACATCAGGAATGTAGCGCTCATAGTTCTCGTGCTGCTCGTACATTGGATGAGTCCTCCTGTCAAAAATATACAGTCTTGTGCCAAGCACAAATTTACTTTCCTATGCTAACCTACCTGTCGCCAAAAGTCAAGATAGACATAATGCGGTAGTTTGAACAAAATTATCCGTCGACCTTTGGCCTTTTTGACGCAATCTTCTGGAAAACTTGCAGAACAGGCCATTTTTTCGAGATTTTCCTTTCCCTTGCCTCGGTTTTCTGATACAATTGGCCCAAATGAGAGCCGTTTTTGGCTTTGGAAACTGACGCATTTCCCCAACGAGTTTCCGCTGACAGATATTACTCCAAAGGAGGATACATTACCTATGTTACAGCCTGGAATTTCCGCCGAAGTCAAGTTCGTCGTGACCGACGAGCTCACCGCCAAAACCGTGGGCAGCGGCACCCTGGACGTGCTGGCCACCCCCGTGATGATCGCCCGCCTGGAGCAGGCCGCCTGGACGTCCGTCGCCCCCCACCTGGCCGAGGGCGAGGGCACCGTGGGCACCCTGATGAACGCCAAGCACCTCAGCCCCACCCCCGTGGGCCTGGAGGTCACCTGCCGCGCCGAGCTGACCGAGGTGGACGGCCGCCGCCTGGTCTTCAAGGTCACCGCTGAGGATGCCCGCGGCCCCATCGGCGAAGGCACCCACGAACGCGCCATCATCCAAAACGAGCGCTTTGTCACCAAGGCCTATAAGAAGCTGGAGGGTTAACCAGAAACGCCGTCCCTGATCGGGAAGGAGGACCGCTGTTAAGCAGTGGAAGAACGCCCCCTCCCCCGAACGCGCCAAAGGCGTCTCCCACAAAAAACCGTTGGGAGACGCCTTTTTTCTTGTTATTTCTCTGGAAGTTTTTGGTAAATTAAGGACAGAAGCTTGCAGGCCTCGCAGAAAAGTCTTGCTTTTTGTTCACAATTCGGTTACAATGTAGTAACAATCGGAAACATTTAGAAACAGGAGAACTGCTTATGAAGACCCAACTGCCCAGCGCGATCATCTTATGTGCGCTCTTGCTGGTCCTCTCCCTCCACGCCTTCGCGGCGGGAAACCAGACCACCCATGTCTCTTCCTCTGGCACATCCCACAGAGCTTCCAACGCCAGCGCCCTGCTGGCCAACGCCCTCGGCACCCGGTACACGGGCTATACCATCACGATCCAACCCACCGCCGCCGGAGACGCTGCACCGACCGCTGCCCTGCTCTCCGACGCTTCCTCCCGGACCTGTTCCGCCGGGACGACGGTCGTGGAGGGCGAGACCTATCTCGCTGCTGCGCCGGTCCTGCGGGCGCTGTACCCCGGTCTGGCCGTGACGGAGCAGGCCGACACCCTCTCCGCCCAAGGCGACGACCTGCACCTGGAAGCTCTGGCGGGCGAGGCCTACTTCACCGTGAATGACCGCTGTTTCTATGTCCCCTGCTTCGTCCAAGCCGCGGAGGGGCAAGTCTACTTACCGCTGGATACGTTTGCAGAGGCCCTGGGCTGCACCCCGTCCACGGACCCCACCACCGGTGACCTGCGCCTCTCCCAGACCGGCGCCCCTGCCACTGCGCCCGTCTATCCGGAAGAGGACCTGTACTGGCTCTCCCGCGCCATCTACTCTGAGTCCGGCAACCAGCCTATGGCGGGCCGCATCGCCGTCGGGACGGTGATCCTCAACCGGGTGGCCGACCCCGCCTTCCCCGACACGATCAAGGACGTGGTCTTTGCTCCCCGCCAGTTCTCCCCGGTGGCCAACGGGACCATCTACCACGACCCGGACGAGCGCAGCGTCGTGGCGGCCAAGCTCTGCCTCGACGGCGTGCGGGAAGCCGAGCCCTGCCTCTATTTTAATGTCACCACCATGTACTCCTGGGCCGACCGCAGCCGGACGTATTACTGCACCATCGGCGGTCACAATTTCTATCTGTAACAGAAGTACCTCCCGTCCTCGTCTGCCCCTCTGCTTCCCTTTCCCAGAGGGCGGGAAAACTTTTTTGAATTTTTTCAAAAAAGGGCTTGACTTCTGCCAAAAACCTGCTATAATTCCCATTGTTGCTTGTCCCGCACGAGCCACGCAAAACAAAACAGCACTACGAAACGTAGAGCAAACACGGAGAAGTCGCGTAGTTTGGTCGAGCGCGCACGATTGGAAATCGTGTAGGCCCCAAAAGGGTCTCGAGGGTTCGAATCCCTCCTTCTCCGCCACTTTTTGAAACCCTCGAACTTCGGTTCGAGGGTTTTTCTTTTCCCCTTCTCGATCCCGTATTCATTTCGCTTCCCGTTTCTGGTTGCGATAAAAAAATCCCGAAGCCTTACGGCTTCAGGATTTTGGTGGAGACAACAGAACTCGAATCTGTGACCTCTCGCGTGTGAGGCGAGCGCTCTACCAGCTGAGCTATGCCTCCATGTGGTGACCCGTACGGGACTCGAACCCGTGTTACCGCCGTGAAAGGGCGGTGTCTTAACCGCTTGACCAACGGGCCGGAAAAGAGACCTTGGGAGGTCGCCCTCCCAAGGTCAGTGGTAGCGGCAACTGGATTTGAACCAGTGACACTTCGGGTATGAACCGAATGCTCTAGCCAACTGAGCTATGCCGCCGTGTCCGACCGTCCGTAGCGAACGATGTTTAGTATATCGGACAAAGTCGGATTTGTCAACACCTTTTTTTCATTTTTTTTGGAAATTTCAGTGCTTTTCTATTTTATCAATTCCGGTCACTAAATTCACCAGGGTTTCCGTCATTTTCTCCAAGGACTCCACGGGGATATACTCATAGACCCCGTGGAAGTGATAGCCGCCGGTGGAGAGATTCGGGCAGGGCAGGCCCAGAAAACTCAGCCGCGCCCCGTCCGTGCCGCCCCGGATGGGCACGTCCACCGGCTCCACCCCCGCCTGACGGAAGGCTGCTCTGGCCCAGTCCAGCAGCTCCGGGTGGGGCAGGATCTTTTCCTTCATGTTGTAATAGGAATCCGTGAGGCGGACCTCGACGCTCATGGGGCCGTACTTCTCGTTCAGGTAATCCCCGATGCGCTGCATCGTCTGCTTGCGGGCCTCGAAGCTGTCCCAGTCGTGGTCCCGGAGGATCCAGCTGAGTTTGGCCTCGCTCTCGTCCCCCTCCATGCCGCAGAGGTGGTAGAAGCCCTCGTAGCCCTCGGTGTGGGCGGGGCTTTCCGCCGGAGGGACCATGGCGATCAGCTCCGCCGCCATCAAACAGGCGTTCTTCATCTTGTTCTTGGCGTCGCCGGGGTGGATGTTGACCCCGTGAATCACGACCTCGGCGCTGGCGGCGTTGAAATTCTCATACTCCAGCGTTCCCAGTGGTCCGCCGTCCACGGTGTAGGCAAAGTCCGCCCCCAGCAGGTCCAAGTCAATATAGTCGGCCCCTCGCCCCACTTCCTCGTCGGGGGTGATGCAGACCGCCACCCGACCGTGAGCCAGCTCCGGGTGCTCTGCCAGGTAGGCCACAGCGGAGAAGATCTCCGCCACGCCCGCCTTGTCGTCGGCCCCCAAGAGCGTCGTGCCGTCGGTCACGATCAGCTCCTTGCCGACCTGGTCATTTAAGTCCGGGAAACCGGCCGGCGTCATCACGATGCCCCGCTCGGCGTTCAGGACCAGATCTCCGCCCTCGTAGCGAACGATCTGCGCCTTCACGTTCTCCCCCGGCACACGGGGCGCGGTGTCCATGTGGGCGATGAGGGCCAGGACAGGCAAGTCCTCCTTCCCTGCCGTGGCGGGCAGCCAAGCGTAGACCGCACCGTTCTCGGCCAGATGGGCGTGTTCCAAACCCATCTCTTGTAATTCCTGCGCCAGCCGCGCCCCTAATCTCTTCTGCTTGGGGGTGGAGGGGGGGAGGGCAGAGTCCTCGTCGGACTGGGTGTCGTAAGTGATATAGTGTAAGAAGCGTTCGATTGGTTTCATGGGTTCGCCTGCTTTCTTCTGTCTTGACGGTGGGCGGCAGCCTGGGGTATGATGCCCTTGTCCCTTATTTAGTGTACCACACTGCGCCGTGTTTTTCCATCCAAAAAAAGTTCGACCAGGAGGCTTTTATGCACTACCCCAACGTATCCCCCGCCGTCTTTCTCGCCCGGCCTAACCGCTTTGTGGCGGAGGTCCTGCTGGACAGCGTGCCCACCACTGTCCATGTGAAAAACACCGGCCGCTGCCGGGAGCTGCTGGTCCCCGGGGCGGCGGTTTGGCTGACCAAGAGCGGGAATCCGAACCGCAAAACGGCCTATGACCTCATCGCCGTTCAGAAGGGAAACCGGCTCATCAACCTGGACGCCCAGGCTCCCAACCAGGTCTTTTTCGAGTGGGCCAGCGCCGGGCACTTTCTGCCGGACCTGACCCTGCTCAAGCCGGAACAAAAGCACGGCGACTCCCGGTTCGACTTCTACTGGGAGACTGCCGCCCGGCGGGGCTTCGTGGAAGTCAAGGGCGTGACCCTGGAGCAGGACAACGCCGTCTACTTCCCCGACGCCCCCACGGAACGCGGGGTGAAGCATCTCCACGGCCTGGCCGCTGCCCAGGCAGAGGGCTATGACTGCACCGTCTGCTTTGTCATCCAAATGGCCCAGGCGAACTTTTTCGCCCCCAACGAAACAACACACCCCGCCTTCGGGCAGGCCTTGCGAGAGGCCGCCCAGGCGGGGGTGCGGGTGTTGGCGTATTGCTGCGATGTGGCACCGGACCGGTTAGAGATGGGGCAAGCGGTGGCGGTGAGGTTGAATGTGGGGGGGAGGTAGTAAGCCACCCCCGTCCCCTGCGGGACCACCCATCAAATCCCTCCGGCTTCGACGGACTCCATCTTTCTCTGCCCCCGGATCACTTTGATCTTCTCCGTCAGCGTCACGATGATGCCGACCCAGATGATGCAAAACGCGATGAGCTGGTCCACGTTCAGCGCCTCCCTGAAGTAGATGAGGCCCACCAGGAATTGCAGCGTCGGGTTAATGTACATCAGGATGCCCGAAAAATAATACGGGATCTCCTTCACGCCCAGATTAAACAGCAGCAGCGGGACCGACGTCACCACGCCGCAGGCGGGCAGGAGCCAGAAGCTCGCCCCGGCCAGCACCCCCGTCGTCCCCCCGTGGCCCGCGCACCACCAGGCAGAAAACGCCAGCGCAAAGGGCGTCATGCACAGCGTCTCCATGAACAGGGAGGTCTGGGCCGTGAGCGGGACCCGTTTTTTCAGCGCCCCGTACACCGTGAAGGGCACGGCGATGGCCAGGGCCAGGATGGGAAACCGCCCCGTGCGCACGGTGAGATAGGCAATGCCCACCCCGGCGATGAGGAAGGTGGCCGTCTCCGCCTTGCTCGGACGCTCCCGGAAGGCAATGACCCCCATCAGGCCCACCAGCACCGGCTCGATGAAGTAGCCCATGCTGGCCTGGAGCACATGGCCGCTGTTCACGGCGTAGATATAGATGCCCCAGTTTAACGTGATGAGCACGCCGCACAGGAAGCAGTTGCTCATCGTCGCGCGGCTGCGCAGGGCGTCCACAGCCTCTTTCCAGCGGCGGGTCACGAGCAGGTAGGCCGCCATGAACACCAGGGACCAGACGATCCGCTGGGCCAGGATAAAGACGGAGTTCACCTGCCCCAGAAAGCTCCAGTAGATGGCCAGCAGGCCCCACAGGACGTAACCGCTCGTGACGGTCACAAGGCCCATGGTTTGTTTTTCTTTGTTCTCTTGCATACTTCTCACGCTCTCTCTTTCGTGGTATGATGGTCCTATCTTCTCTCTCGTCAAGAAGGCCATAGTTTTCCCATTGTAGCCCCGGTCAGGCCGGCTGTCAATGGCCGGAGGGATGACACAAGATTTCAGGAGGTCACCATGAAGAAATCTCTTATGTTTCCGTTTCTTTTCGCGGCACTGCTGGTGCTGTGCGCCTGCACGCAGGGAGCAGAGGCCGATGCCCCCACCGCAAACGCCGGCATCACCCTGACGCTCCGCGCCGCAGAGCACCCGGAGCTGGACTTTGGCATGGCGGGAGAGCAGCGTGCGCTCATGGACTTTGCCGTTGGGACGGACGGGCTGGTTTATCTCTTGGGCCAGGACGGGCAGATCCTGGCCTATCGCACCGACGGGACCCTGGCCGCAGAGTATGACCTGGCCCTGCGCCAGCAGGGCCTCACCGCCTGCCGCATCGCCGCCGGAGACAGCGTGCTCTATCTTCTGGACGGGCACAACAACGTCATCCTCACCGTGGAGCAGGGCAAGCTCAAGACGGTGTCGGTCCTGGGCTTTTCCGATGTGGGTATGGTCAAGTCCCTCTATGTCGACCGGGACGGGGTCCTGTGGCTGTCCTTTGCCAATGTGGAGGGTGCCTACACCGCCGCCATCGATCCCAGCGGGGACGAAGCCAAGATCGTCGGGGAGACCCAGCCGGGCTATCTGATCGGCCCGGACCTGACCTATCTGCCTGAGTTCCTCTCGGAGCAGGACGAGGCGGAGGAAGCCGAGGGCAAGCAGCTCGCCATCACGCTGTATCAGAACGGCCAGACCTTGGACCATTTCTGCATCAGCCCAGCAGACCCCCACCGGAGCATCACCGGTTTGCAGCTGTATGGTCCGACCGACGATGACCGGGACGGCAAGACCAAGTACGCCGGGATGCTGCTGGAATTCGTCAACGAGACGGACGACCCGGGTCAGGAGCAGCTGCTCCTGCCCCCCGTTCTCATCGACCCGGAAGCCGGGACGCTGGAGGCGGCCGATTTATCTCTACCGGACGAGGCGGTGGTCGAACCGTCGTCGGAGGAGACGTATCGCATGGCCTTCTCGGACAAGGCCCTGACGATCCAGCCCATCGGCGCGTATTTTTCCGGCCGGGGGAGCGGCACGGACTATGTTTTGACCCGATGAGATAGAAACCGCGCGAAGGGCCTTGTGTTTTTCGCGTGGGTTCGATATAATGAAGTGTTCGCTGTTGACCAGCGACCGAAGGTTTCAGAATTTTTAACGTGATACAAAGGAGACTGCCCATGCCTTCCAACCTCTTCTCTGCCGGCCAGATCGGCACCATGACCCTGCCCAACCGGGTCATCCGCTCCGCCACCCAGGACCCCTTCGGCCACCGGGACGGCACCTGCGCCCCCGAACAGGTCGCGCTCTACCGCGACATTGCCGCCGCCGGGACCGGCGCCATCATCACCGCTTACAGCTACATCTCCCCCGAAGCCCGCTCCACCGGCATTCAGGTCGGCTTTGCCACCGAGGAACAGCGGGCCAGCCAGAAGGAAGTGCTGGACGCCGTGCACGAGGCAGGCGGCCGCCTGATCCTCCAGCTCATGCACGCCGGCATGAACGTCTTCATGCCCGAAAAGCACGTGGCCGGCGGCAAGCTCCTGGCCCCCACCGGCGGCCTGAAGGCCCCCAACGACATGGAGACCACCGAGATCACCGCCGAGGACATGGCCAAGATCAAGGCCGACTTCGTGGACGCTGCCAAGGCCGCCAAGGAACTCGGCTTCGACGGCATCCAGCTCCACTGCGCCCACGGCTATCTGCTCAGCCAGTTCCTGGACCCCAACACCAACCAGCGCACCGATGCCTACGGCGGCAGCGCCGAGAACCGCTTCCGCTTCCCCGGCGAATGTCTCACCGCCATCCGCGAGGCGGTCGGCAAGGACTACCCCGTCCTCGTCAAGGTCAACACCAACTGCGGCGGCGAGTACAAGGCCTCCTACGCCGAGGACATCCTCTACTTCTGCCGTCAGTTCGAGGCCCTGGGTGCCGACGCCATTGAGCTGTCCGGCTACAACTGGCTGGGCCTGGGCAAGAAGCAGGTGCCCACCTTCTACCTGGACCAGGCCAAGGCCATCCGCCAGGAGGTCAAGATCCCCCTCATCCTGGTCGGCGGCGTGCGCGGGCCGGAGACGGTCCAGGCCATCCTGGACGCAGGCATCGAGTTTGTCTCCGCCTCCCGCCCCTTCATCTGCCAGCCTGACTTTGTGAGGCACCTGGAGCAGGGCGAGGATTCCCCCTGCGTCGGCTGCACCAAGTGCCTGGGCAACATCTGGGCCAAGGAGGGCCGCCGCTGCGTGAAGCACCCCATCCCGGCGGAGTTTGCGCAGGAGTAACTTCCCAGCAGGACCGTATGTAGGGGCCGCAGACCCCTGCGGCCCTTTCGTCCGAAGTAGCACGATGTATGCTCAAACGGTACCACACGGCAGGTTTCGGGCCGCAGAGGTCTGCGGCCCCTACGAAATGATACAAACCATGGAACAATGACCTGCCCCTTGACTTTTCCCATGATCTATGATAGGGTAACCCCTGACAAAATGTGCGTGCACAGGACTTCGGTTCTGTGCACGCCCTCTTGTCCCGGTTTTTCTGGGTGGTTTTTCCGTACCAAAGCCTCCTCATTTCTTTGATTCAGGAGGTTCTTATGGCACTCGAACACAACGCCTACCTGGGCCGGGACGACCTGGGAAAACTGCTGCGGTCCTTCTCCCTGCCCTGCATCCTGTCGCTGCTCGTCAGCGCCTTGTACAACATCGTCGATCAGATCTTCATCGGCAACAGTGAGCTGGGGTACCTGGGCAACGCCGCCACGGGGGTGGTCTTCCCCCTGCTGATGGTCGCCATGGCCTTCGGCTGGTGCGTGGGGGACGGCTGCGCGGCCTACCTCAGCCTCTGCCAGGGCAAGGGCGACGCCCAGAGCGCCCACCGGTGCGTCGGCAGCGGGGTCACCATGACCTTTGCCGCCAGCGTCTTTCTGATGATCGTCTGCGGCATCTGGCAGGAGCCGCTGCTCCGCCTCTTTGGTGCCTCGGACACCACCATCGGCATGGCCATGGAGTATTTTACGATCCTGCTGGGGGCCTTCCCTTTCTACATGCTGACGAACTCCACCAACGGGTCGATCCGGGCCGACGGCAGCCCCAAGTATGCCATGCTCTCCACCGTCTCCGGTGCGGTGACGAACATCGTCCTGGACCCCATCTTCATCTTCGGCCTGCACTGGGGGATCAAAGGCGCGGCCTGGGCGACCGTGGCGGGGCAGGTCCTGTCCTTCGTCCTGAACGCCGTGTATCTCCTGCGGAAGACCAAGAGTTTCCGGCTGGAAAAAGCCAGTTTCAAACCCCACTGGCGGGTGTTTTTTGCGTCCGTCCAGCTGGGCATCTCGACCTTTGTGACGCAGATTTCCATCGTGGTCGTGTCCCTGGTCTGCAACCTCATGCTGTCGCACTACGGCACCCTGTCCGTCTACGGGCCGGACATCCCCATCTCCGTCATCAGCATCGAGACGAAGGTCTATACCATCGTCATCAACATCGTCGTCGGCGTGGTCCTGGGCGGCCAGCCCATTTTGGGCTATAACTACGGCGCGGAGAAATACGACCGCGTCCGCAAGACGTACCAGCTGATCCTAGCCACCACCCTGGCCGTGGGCCTTGCGGCGACGCTGGTCTTTGAGCTTTGCCCCCAGCTCGTCGTGGGCATTTTCGGCCAGGGCGACCCGCTGTATTGGGAGTTTGCCATCCAGACCTTCCGCATCTTCCTCTCCCTCATCACCTTCACCTGCTTCATCAAGATGACCTCCATCTTCTTCCAGGCCGTGGGCGAACCAGGGAAGGCGACCGCCGCCTCGCTCATCCGTGACCTGGCCTGCTTCGTCCCCCTGGCTCTGCTCCTGCCGCACAAGTTCGGCATCCAGGGCGTGCTCTACGCCGGCCCTGCGGCAGACGCCATCGCCATGGTGGTCGCCGTGGTGCTGACGGTACGGTTCTTCCAACAGATGAACCGGCAGGCGAAGAAAGCATAAGTTTTAAGTTTTTCACACCCATGCGGAAAACGTATCTGTACACCTTCCAGGCGCAAAAAACGAAGGCCACGCCTTGACAGACGCGACCTTCTGGGCTATACTGTATTCAGCAGGAGACAGCTGGCAACGGTTGACTCCCGAACAGAACTATGTCAAAGACGATAGTAACCGCTTGGTGGCCGCCAGGCGGTTACTTCTCTCTATCGTCCTTGCCCTTCTTTTTCCCGATTCTCTCGGAAACTTCCAGTAAAAGCGCAGAAACTGCAACTCCTGTCTGAATGATCTCGCAAATCACGGAAAGCAAAGACACAAAAACTCCCCCCTCCCTTGGGATCAGGGGTGCTGAGAGGTGCAACCCCCGGAATGAAATATGCTTGGGGGAGACACAACCGCCGAACCAGCGTGCCTATCACGCCGTTTACATGGCACAGCTTGATTTGATTATGTCACAAAACGACAAAATTTGCAATATCCATCTTTCTTACTCTGTCAGCCGGTTCTCCGTACCCCAGGCGAAGAAAGCATAAGTTTCCCACAGGGGTGTGGAAAACTGTTTTACAAAACAAAAACCGTCCGTGCGGAGTAGGTTCGCACGGACGGTTTGCGTTTCCGGGGGTCTCTTATGGATCAAGTCAGCCGGAGAAGGCACGCTCACAGGCGTTTCTCGATCTCCCGCCAGCTGTGGGTGGTCAGGCAGCTTTTATCCAGGTCTTTGTGCAGGTTCTCCCACAGCCGGTATGGCAGCGTGAGGGAGAGGCAGTCTTTGAGGGCGGCGCGGCGCTGGGAAATGTCAAACAGGCCCATGATCGCGCAAGGCTCCTCCTGGTCGAGCTGCCCGGCGGCATATAGGATCGACTGGCACGCCGCGCCAAAGGGGGCCAGCGTGTTGATCCGTTTTCCGTTGTGAAAGCCCAGCATCGTGACCAGGACCGAGATCTGGTCCGGGTTGGCGAAGAGGTAGACCAGATCGGGCGTTCCGATCTCGTCCCATCTGTGCAGGGGCGCAAAGACGATGCGGGGATACGCCCTGTCCGAAAAGGGCGTGCTTTCTTTCCATCGCAGCCCGACCTCTTCATCGCAGAAGAAGCGTTCCCCCTCCCGCATCATTTCTTTGGTCTTCTCCGGTATCCCCTCCGGCACATGCGCCCCCATGCCCTGGGAAAGCAGCCGGTGGATGTTCGGGTTTCCTCTGGTATAGCCATCCCCGAAGCAGACCCCGACCGCACCGCCCGGACAGGTGCAGCCCGCCTCGTCCATCCCGATGATCTTCCCACGGGAGGCCGACATCAGCAGGGGAAGCACGCAGTTTCGCTTGTCCGGAGACGGGGTAAAGTCACACGCAGCCGTCGTGTTCCCAAAAAAGACCCCCACGGGTTCCCAGGTTAAGTGCAGCATGTTGACCAGTTGTGTGTTCATAAGCGGCCCTTCTTTCTATCTTGTGTAGCGGTTCATGATAAACTAGGTCGTTTGTTCATCTCTAAAATGATACTACTCTATTTTTAGCTAAAATGTCAATTTCCTATTCCAAAAATCGTTCCAACGATCCATTTTTATAACATTAATGTGAATAACTTCTGAAAATAAAAAGTTTTTTACATTGATGTTAAAAATTCGTAAGCAAACGCTAACAGAAACTCCGCTCTGAACACCAGGGCGGAGCTGTTTCTGCGGGGCGGGTGTCTCCGCATTTCTCACTCGGTCGGCCGGTTCTCCATGCCCCAGGTGCAGAGCTGGTCCAGCACAGCCATGAGCGATCTGCCCCGCTCGCTCAGGCGATACTCTACCTTCGGCGGGATCTGGGGATACTCCGTTCGGACGATCAGGCGGTCGGCCTCCAGCTCCTTCAAGTTGACGCTGAGGGTCTTGTCCGAGATTCTTTTCAGATATCGTTTGAGTTCATTGAAGCGCACCGTCTGAAACTCCATCAGGCAATATAGAATGACCATCTTGTGTTTGCCGGAGATGAGCGAGAGGGCGTAGGCAAAGCCCGTGTCCTCAAAATTGGCATGTTCGATATAGTTGCGTATCATAATAACACTTTCTCCAAAGATAGTACCTGTCTTTTTTAACAGTACTTGAATTTTATGCTTCTTTCCCTATAATGATAAACAGGATGGCCCATCCTGTCAATTCTAAACTTGGTCAAATGTGCAAGGAGCGATTACAATGAGAACAAAACTGAACATCACGGAAGGCATTTCCCCCATGCCGGTCTTAATGATCGCAACATATAATGAAGACGGCAGCGTCAACGTGATGAACGCCGCCTGGGGCACGATGCAGGAGCGCGGCACGGTGGCCCTCAACCTGACGGAGACGCACAAGACCGTGCAGAACATCAAGGCACGCGGCGCCTTCACCGTCAGCGTCGCCGACGCTGCACACATCGTGGAGGCGGACTACTTCGGGGTGGAGTCCGGCAATCAAGTCCCGGACAAGTTCGCCCGCAGCGGCCTGACCGCCAGCAAAGCGGAGACGGTGGACGCCCCTGTGATCCAGGAGTTTCCGATCTGCCTGGAGTGCAAATTTGTGGAGTATCAGCACAATGCGTATGGCTGCGGCGTGATCGGCAAAGTCGTGAACGTCACAGCCGACGAACGCGTCATGGAAAACGGGACGATCAACATGTCTCTCGTCAACGCCATCGCCTTCGACCCCTACACCCATGGTTACTACAAAGTCACCGAGCGCGTGGGAGAAGCCTTCCGGGACGGCTTGCAGCTGAAAAAATAATCTTCCATGACAGCAAACAACAGCTCCGCTCTGAACACCAGGGCGGAGCTGTTTCATCCCGGCCAGCAAATCCTTTTTCCCGCTTTTTCTTGCTCTCTCCCTTGCAGAGTAGGGCAAGCCATGGTAAAATAAAGGGTAAATTATCTCAAAGCACTTCAAAACCCAGAGGAGGACGATCCTTTGTCACAATACGAATCCGAGATCAAAAGAAGAAGAACCTTCGCCATCATCTCCCACCCCGACGCCGGTAAGACCACCCTGACCGAAAAGTTCCTGCTCTACGGCGGGGCCATCGCCCAGGCCGGTCAGGTCAAGGGCAAGAAGAACACCCGCGCCGCCGTGTCGGACTGGATGGAGATTGAGAAGCAGCGCGGCATCTCCGTGACCTCTTCCGTCCTGCAGTTCCAGTATGAGGGCTTCTGCATCAACATCCTGGACACCCCCGGCCACCAGGACTTCTCCGAGGACACCTACCGCACCCTCATGGCCGCCGACTCGGCCGTGATGGTCATCGACGCGGCCAAGGGCGTCGAGGCCCAGACCCGGAAGCTCTTCAAGGTCTGCGTCATGCGGGACATCCCCATCTTTACCTTCATCAACAAGATGGACCGGGAAGCCAGAGACCCCTTCGAGCTGTGCGAGGAGATCGAGAAGGAGCTGGGCATCGACACCTACCCCGTCAACTGGCCCATCGGCTCCGGCAAAGAATTTTTGGGCGTGTACGACCGGAACAAGCAGGAGATCTTACACTTCTCCTCCAACACCAACGCCAAGAAGTCCGGCACCACCCAAATCGATCTGGACGACCCCGTGCTCATCGACATGCTGGGCCAGACCAAGCGGGACCAGCTCATCGAGGACATCGAGCTGCTCGACGGCGCCTCCTGCGACTTCGACCTCGACCGCGTCCGCCACGGCAAGCTCTCCCCCGTGTTCTTCGGCTCGGCGCTGACGACCTTCGGCGTGGAGCCGTTCCTGGAGGACTTTCTGCGCATGACCACCCCGCCCCTGCCGCGCCACAGCAGCATCGGCACCATCGACGCCATGGAGGACGACTTCTTCTCCGCCTTCGTCTTTAAGATCCAGGCCAACATGAACAAGGCCCACCGGGACCGCATCGCCTTCATGCGCGTGGTCTCCGGCCGGTTCGACGCGGACAAAGAGGTCTACCACGTCCAGGGCAAGAAAAAGCTCCGCCTCTCCCGCCCCCAGCAGCTCATGGCCGCCGAGCGGGAGATCATCGAAGAGGCCTATGCCGGGGATATCATCGGCGTGTTCGACCCCGGCATCTTCTCCATCGGCGACACCCTCTGCACCCCCGGCAAGAAGTTCCGCTTTGACCCCATCCCGACCTTTGCGCCGGAGCATTTCGCCCGCGTGCGGCCGGTGGACACCATGAAGCGGAAGCAGTTCTTAAAGGGGGCGGAGCAGATCGCCTTAGAGGGTGCCATCCAGATCTTCAAGATCCCCTACACCGGCATGGAGGAGGTCATCGTGGGCGTCGTGGGTACCTTGCAATTCGACGTCTTCCAGTACCGCCTGCGGAATGAATACAACGTGGAGATCCGCATGGACACCCTGCCCTATGAATACCTGCGCTGGATCAAGGAACCCGTGGAGTTCCACGAGACTGATCTGGTCCTGGGCAACGACACGAAGCTCGTGGAGGACTACAAGGGCAACAAGCTGCTGCTCTTCGGTGCCTTCTGGTCCATCAAGTGGGTGGCCGACCACAACCCCCAGCTGGTGCTGACCGAGTTCAACGAGCGCAGCGAGGAAGAGGAATAACGGCATTTGACAGGAGGGAAAGACATGAGACCCCTGATCATCGGCATCGCCGGGGGCACCGGCTCTGGCAAGACCACCTTAGTGGAAAACCTCAAGGAGCAGTTCGGCGCGGACATCAGCGTCCTGCCCCACGACAACTACTACGCCGCCCACCACGACATGAGCCTGGAGGAGCGTCAGACTCTCAACTACGACCATCCCGCCGCCTTTGACACCGACCGGATGATCCAGGACTTAGAGGACCTGAAGGCGGGCAAGACCGTCCAGTGTCCCGTCTACGACTACGCCATCCACGACCGGACGGAAGAGACGCTGACCCTGGCCCCGAACAAAGTCATTCTCGTGGAGGGCATCCTCATTTTCGAGAACAAGGCCCTGCGGGACCTGATGGACATCAAAATTTTCGTGGATACCGACGCAGACGTGCGCATTTTGCGCCGCATTTTACGGGACGTCAAAGAGCGCGGCCGGACGCTGGAGTCCGTCATGGAGCAGTATCTCACGACGGTCAAGCCCATGCACGAGCAGTTTGTGGAGCCGTCCAAGCGCTACGCGGATGTCATCGTCCCGGAGGGCGGCAAAAATCTCGTCGCCCTCATGATGATCGTCCAGCGCATCGCCTACCACATCGAGCACGGCGACGTGGTGGATGAGCAGTAAGATCTGCCCTACAACGCAAACCAATCACCTGTTGAAAGGATGTACACCAATATGAAACGGACAGAGATCGCCCGCATCTTTGCGGACATGGACCAGTACGGCGGTCAGGACGTGACCGTCTGCGGGTGGGCCAGAACCATCCGCGACATGAAGAACTTCGGCTTCATCGAGTTAAACGACGGCAGCTGCTTCAAGAGCATCCAGATCGTCTTTGAAGAAGCCACCCTGGAAAACTACAAGGAGATCGCCAAGCAGAACGTGGGCGCGGCCCTCGTCGTCCACGGCAAGGTCGTCCTGACCCCCCAGGCCAAGCAGCCCTTGGAGATCAAGGCCGATTCCATCGAAGTGGAAGGCCCCTCCGCCCCGGAGTATCCCTTGCAGAAGAAGCGCCACGGCGTGGAGTTCCTGCGCTCGGTGGCCCACCTGCGCCCCCGGACGAACCTGTTCTCCGCGGCCTTCCGCGTGCGCTCCGTGGCCGCCTTTGCCATCCATGAGTTCTTCCAGGACCGGGGCTTTGTCTATGTCCACACCCCCATCATCACCGCTTCGGACTGCGAGGGGGCGGGCGAGATGTTCCGCGTGACCACCCTGGATCCCCAGAATCCCCCGCTGACCGAGGACGGGCAGGTCGATTTCAGCCAGGACTTCTTCGGCAAGCCCGCGAGCCTGACCGTCTCCGGCCAGCTCAACGCGGAGAACTTCGCCATGGCCTTCGGCAATGTCTACACCTTCGGCCCCACCTTCCGCGCCGAGAACTCCAACACCCAGCGCCACGCCGCCGAGTTCTGGATGATCGAGCCGGAGATGGCCTTCTGCGACCTGGCCGGGGACATGGACGTGGCCGAGGACATGATCAAGTACGTCATCCGCACCGTCCTGGCCCGCTGCCCCCAGGAGATGGACTTCTTCAACTCCTTTGTCGATAAGGGCCTGCTGGAGCGTTTGCAGCACGTGGCCAGCTCCGACTTTGGCCGCGTGACCTACACCGAGGCCGTGGACATTCTGATGAAGCACAACGACAAGTTTGACTTCAAGGTCGAGTGGGGCACCGATCTCCAGACCGAGCACGAGCGCTACCTCACCGAGCAGGTCTACAAGCGCCCCGTCTTCGTCACCGACTACCCCAAGGACATCAAGGCATTCTACATGCGCCTCAACGACGACGGCAAGACCGTCGCCGCGGCCGACTGCCTGGTCCCCGGCATCGGCGAGATCATCGGCGGCAGCCAGCGTGAGGAGCGCCTGGACGTGCTGGAGGCCCGCATCAAGGAGCTGGGCATGAACCCCGAAGATTACTGGTGGTACCTGGACCTGCGCCGCTTCGGCTCCTGCAAGCACGCCGGCTTCGGCCTGGGCTTCGAGCGCATGGTCATGTATCTGACCGGCATCGCCAACATCCGCGACGTCCTCCCCCACCCCAGAACCGTGGGCAGCGCTGATTTCTGATCTTCTGAGTTTTCCCACAGTAATAGGGCTGTTGCACGTTTGCAACAGCCCTATGTTAATCCCCGTTCATTTCTAAGATCTCCAGCATTTCTCTCGGTGTCACCACAAAACGCTTGGCAGGAAAATGCTTGATGTTCCCTGTGACCAAATAAGCGTCGTTTTCTTTTCGCGCTTCCATCACGACTTCGTAAAACACCACGTCTTTTGGGTCGATCACCCATTCGTCTGTGGGGTCGGCGTCCAGAAAAATCCCCCGGTGGATCAAACCGTCTATAATGAATTCAACAGCTTCGGGAGAAAACTTGAACTTTGGGCGGCTGAGAACGGCGCGATACTCGGCGATGATCTCGTCGTTCAAAAGCGGGATGATTTGTCCCTCCAGAGACTCTCTTGCCACGATGCCGGGAATTGACGCACTTTTTAACAAGGCGGAAACAAGTACATTGGTGTCGATGACAGCGTAATACTTCATGTGTTGTGCCCCGCTTGTTCCAGACGGGCAGCTTGAATTTCTGCGTTGATCTCCTCCAAGCTCATCTCAGAGGTTCCGTTTTTTTCTGCCTCCTGGCTGAGCAGTTCCATGGCGCGGACTGCTCTGGTGGCTTTGTATTCCTGCTTGGGCAGCGTCATGCTGAACGGGATACCGTTCTGTAAGATGGTTCGCTTGAGGAACATTCTGACTGCGGTCGGAAAGTCGAGGCCCAGCTCTTCAAAAATCGCGGTGGCCTGATTTTTCAGGTCCTCATCAATGCGGATCTGTGTGACAGAAGTTGCCATAATAAATCCTCCTCACATCAAGTGTATCTGTTTGTATTCTTATTGTATGTTATAATACCGACAATGTCAAGGATTTATACAGATTTCTGATCACTTACCAGCACCTGATCCACCTGGGTAATATTCGTAGGGGCCGCAGACCCCTGCGGCCCGAACCCTGCCGCGCGGTACCACTTTACAACACATCACACAGCCCCCGACGAAGCGGGCCGCAGAGGTCTGCGGCCCCTACGGGCTTGCTCGGAGGCATAAGAGAGGCCCAGCACAGGTTTGCCGTGCTGGGCCTTTTGCTTTAGGTGGCTAAGAAGCCTGCCGCTCTCAGGCTGGCTAAGA